>Ga0315291_10008971_pt1 | contig 12268 bp, 12 predicted proteins | sample YL17G12_20_MG_FD_203070 | JGI IMG/M metagenome (GOLD analysis project Ga0315291, IMG submission 203070) | Sediment microbial communities from Yellowstone Lake, YNP, Wyoming, USA - YL17G12_20 | ecosystem: Environmental > Aquatic > Freshwater > Lake > Sediment | place: USA: Wyoming | collected... | reverse complement strand
ATTGCTTATTCTGCCAACACAACGAAAAATAATACAAACCGAATTATTTTAAAAATAAACCGCCTTGGCATTCCCAAGGCGGTTTTCAATTTCCTTCTACAAAATTATACTTTGCCGACCATTCCTTTTAATCTTTTTACCCGTTCTTCGATGGGCGGGTGAGTGTTGAACAAATTAGCAAACCAGCCGGCGCCGCCTTTCCCCTCTTTATCTTTGAGCGGATTGCAAATATAAAGATGGGCGGTGGCTTTGTTGGCAACTTCCAGCGGCTCTTTGTCATTGGAAATTTTGATCAACGCGTTGGCCAAGCCTTCGGGATTTCTGGTTAACATCGCGCCCGAAGCGTCTGCCAAATATTCGCGCTTGCGTGAAATGGCCAACTGCATTAATGCGGCAATAATCGGCGAAAGAATTGCTAAAACTAAGGCGATTATGGCTAAAATTGCGCCGAGCTGATCCTGCCGATTTTCATCTGAGCGATGGCGCGGATGAAACCACGTCCAGCGCAAAAACCAGTCTGAAAGCAAAGCAATAACGCCCACCAAAGTTACCACAATCATCATTAAGCGAATGTCATAATTGCCAATATGCGACATTTCATGAGCGACCACGCCCTCTAATTCGGGTTTGGAAAGTTTCTGCAAAAGGCCCGAAGTGAAGGCCATCACCGCGTGCTTCGGATCGCGGCCTGTGGCAAACGCGTTAGGCGCGCTGTCATCTATAATATAAACTTTGGGCACGGGCAGACCGGCGGTGATCGCTTCATTTTCCACCAAACGGTAAAGTTCCGGCGCGTCCTTTTTTTTAACTTCTTTTGCTCCAGAAATTGCCAAAGTTAATTTGTCGGATGTGTAATAAGAAACCCAAGCGGAAAGGAGGGCAAAAACCAAAGCCGCCCCTGTCCATATATAGCCTTCGACGGGAGTTTCGCCAATCGAAAAGCCAATCACCCAGCCGACCACAGTCACAAATATAACAAAGATGGACATGAGAAGCCATGTCCTTATTTTATTAGACGAAATATTAGTATAGATAGTCTGCGCCATAAATTTTGAAACTTATACCGACAATGTAAATCCGAATATCTAATATCGAAATACGAAACAATATCGAATATCGAAACTCGAATTTCCCAAACTCCTTGGAATTTTGGAATTTGAAAATTTCGAATTTGTTTCGAATTTAGTATTTCGGATTTCGGATTTCTTTAGATCAATTAGGTTAATTAGGTCAATTTAGAATTTTACCTTCACTGCTTCCTTCTCGGCTTCTTCGGCGACTTCAAACATATCTTTCTTTTTGAAGCTGAACATTCCGGCGATGATGTTGGAAGGAAATTGTTGGATGGCAACATTCAGGTCGCGCACGTTCATATTGTAATTTCGGCGGGCGGCCATCATTTTGTCTTCAGTATCAACCAATTCTCCTTGAAGCTGCAGAAAGTTTTCATTGGCTTTCAATTGTGGATAAGCTTCAGCAACTGCAAAAAGAGATTTTAATGTTGCGGAAAGCATATTTTCGGCTTTGGCTTTTTCTTCAAAACCCGTTGCAGACATTGCCGCCGTGCGAGCTTTGGTAACATTTTCGAAAACTTCTTTTTCGTGCGCGGCGTAACCTTTGACCGCTTCGACTAAATTGGGAATCAAATCATACCTTCGCTTTGATTGCACATCAATGTCCGAATAGGCTTCCTCGGAATTAACGCGCAAACCGACCAAGCGATTGTAAGCAATCACAATGTAGCCGGCCAAAATGACGACTATCCCTACCACCACCCACAAAACGATTAGACCAGTTGACATAGGACCTCCATAGAAATGTCTAATGACAAATTTCTAATTACTAATCAATTTCTAATGACAAAATGATAAAATGACAAATTAATTATACTCCAAATCAACAAAATGCACCAATAAATTGGTGCGTTCCGTTTTTTTGCCGAAATTCATTTCGGCCAGGCGGCAATAAATTGCCGCGATCCAAAATACGGAATATCGCGATTTATCGCGACTCCAAGATCAGAGTTGTCGCTTCTGGACTAACACCGAAGCGCATACTGGGCCAGTGGGGATTTTCTCCCAGACCGCGCGAGACGTGAAGTGTTATCGGATTTTGGTCTTTGGCCGCCGATTCTAAAGCTTCCGCGCCCTGATTCAAAATCGCCCCGACTTGCTCGCCGAACATTTGCTTGCCAATCTCCGCCAATCTTTTTTCAATTCCCGGCTCGTCCCGTTTTATTTCATAAACACCTGCCACATATTTTGTGCCAAAAACCGAATTCGCATAAATAGGCCCAATAAATGGAAGCGAGATTTGCCCGCCGTGCGTGTCCCCCGCCAAAACCAAATCAATGCGCATATTCAAACGCAACAGCAAATCCATTATGTCTTGGCGGTGAGTCAAAACAATTTTGGGCGCGTCCATCACGGTGTAGCGCAATGAATTTTCAATGGAAGGATAATTTTTATTAAAGCCCTGCGTGTCAATGCCCACCAGCCAAAAACCAAAACTACCCACTTCCATCCAACGCGCTTCATTAATCAAAAGTTTAATATTGCGATCTTCCAGTCCGGCTTTTAATTTTTCGGTATTGACTTTGGTTTCGGTGGAATAATCCCAATCGCCTAAAACCGCGTAAGTGCCCAAGCGCGCTTTGGCCGAACCCAAAATGGCCAGTTCGGAAAGCGCCAAATCAATCGAGGCATTGTCGTTGACATAATCGCCCGTTAAAACGATCAAATCTACATCTTGCTTGACTGCCCAATTAATCGCATCATGCGCCGCCTGATTTTTTTTGGTGAGATCAAAATGGAAATCGGAAAGCTGGATGATTTTTAAATCTTCGAGCTGTGAAGGCCAGTCGTAAAGCTTAACAGTTTTTTTATTGACATCCAAATTTTGCGAAAGCCGCCCAGTCCAAACCGACCACGCGCCGAAAATAAGCAGTATCGCTAAAACTGCTTTTATCACTTTGCCTGGAAGTTTGAAAGGGTTGAGGATTTTCATAAAGTTATAGAGTTAAAGAGTTTAAGAGTTGAAGAGTGAGTTGGAAAGTTGAAAAGTGAAAGAGTTAAATAACTTTGTAACTTGCTAACTCTTTAACTCACCCGAAACTCGAAACTCTCCAACTCTTCAACTGCATTATTTGAAACGAAAATGTTTCGTTTCAAATAATGCCCTCCAGTCTATTTTAACAAGAAACCACAAGAGTGCGATACTTAATATCTCAAGCGGAATCAAAAGCCAGTTGGAATAATAGCCGGCGAAGACTTCCTGCAATTGATTTGCCACAAAACCCGTTCCATATATTAATAATGTATAAGAAACTAAACGGCCGAGGAAAAAAGCCGGCGCGATGAGCCAAAGACGAAGTTTGGTGAGGCCAACCGCGATAAAAAATTGCGAAGAGGAAATGGGCAAAACCGCCGCGTACAAAAGCGCGAAGCCGGCCACGGCTTTTTCGCGCTTTGCTAAAAAAGAACGGAGGTAATCAATATTTTCGCGATATTTTTTTGAGAAAAATTTTACCACCCAAGAAGCGATCGAAGCCAAAATTACGCGCCCGAAAGTAGCGGCTATTGCTCCGCCCAAAGCCAAAACCCAACCCACCAAACCCCATTGGATATGAAAAAAAGCCAGCACCGTCCATGTGGGAGGAGTAAATACTGGCACAATATTCAAAGCAAACGCGATGGCAATAACAATTGCGTATTCAATCAGCATAGAGAATGCCCGAGGTGGGACTCGAACCCACACGGTCTTTTGGACCAGCAGATTTTAAGTCTGCCCTGGCTACCAATTACAGCACTCGGGCTAGTTGTTCATTTTTTTGTTTCTGCCCCTATGCGTCGGCTGTAGACTATGGCAATTAGGACACAATATTCTTAGATTTTCTAGTCGATTATCTTTTCTATTTCCATTTATATGATCTAACTCTAATGGCAGATATCCATCTTCAGATCTTTTTGCCCAGCCACACATTTCACATTTAGGTTCCTTAAGTTTAGCAGCGAATAATCTTTTTTTCAATTTAAAACTTTGGAAGGAAGAATTTGCCTTTAGAATATCTGGAAGACTCATTCGATATTTTCCAATACCCGTTAATCCTTTATTCCAAGCCTTTCCCTTAAAATGGTCTGTGTTAAGTTTAAGAATATCAATATATTTTTTAATTTGCACGTAATTTCCACCCGCAGGAATTAAATTCAATTTTGAAATCACTTGTCTAATACTAGTAGATTTTACAACAGCAGACACCAAATCTTCCTCTGTCCATTTTTTGCTTTTCATACTTATATTTTATCAAATGGTAAACGCATTCGCAATGTTGGTACAAGTTGTTTGAATAAGAGTTCGTCAGGTTATTCGACCTGACGACCGGTCGAATGACCGGTCGAGTCCCACTCTGGGCAATAAAAGAAATATGCTCCGACAATATCGCCAGAGCATATTTTTTAATATTTTTGTATTTAAACTATTTAATCTGCGTCTCCTCTCACAACATTTTCATTACTCGCCAACTCTGCTTCTTCAGGCGAAATTGGATAAATGCCCATTATTTTGAATGTACGCAAGATAGCTGCTTCTGGACTTCCAAGTTTTCGGCGGCATCTGCACCAATTTCGAGACCTATGCCATAATTTATACTTACCGAGCCGATGCGGCATAGTCGCATAAACCCTGTCGCAACTTTGGCACTGATCTTCAACCACACAATTTATCCAACTTGGATCAAACTGTGGATTAAGATCATATCCTTTTTGAGAAAGCAGATTGACTATTTCCCCATAATTCACCCAATCTCCAAACCACCAATACAACAGCCACCCAACCTTATATACCTGGCGATTTTTCTTGCTTTGTTTACGAGGCCTCTCAAACCAATTGTCATCGAGAATCAAATCTATGCTTGTCGCTTGCTGCCCATAATTCAGCCATGTCATTGATCCCATTTTGGGATATTGTTGATGCGGAATATTATGAATGATACGCAAGATAGATGCAGCCGCGACGCCTTCCATCCGAAGTGTGAAGCTAAAAATCTTTTGAGTGGAGTATTTCTCGTTGTCATAATCTGGCATTTCTTTAGAATACTCAGTCATGCTATCGGTTTTAACCACAACGGACAACGGCCAAAGCTGATATAAATCAGACGGCTGATTATGCCTCGCAAACAAAGTATTCATAACAGCAACGATGTCGTTGGGATCAATCAGCATTGGTTTACGAAATCTTACCCGCTGGCACTGATAATCATCTAAACCATCCCTATCATTAATTTCTGAATTTGCCCAAACTAATTCTCTTGGCATTTTGTTCACCTCCTAAAATTTTTTTATTTTGCAAAACAAATTTTACTTTCCTTCCTTTTTATATTTTTAAAGAACTTGATATCCAAATGTAACATTTTTTGGGAAATTACACAATAAAAAAGCTGGAACTTTCATTCCAGCTTTTTTTAAATTAACAAATTAATGTCATTTCTTAGACAGAGTTTGAAAAATTGTTCCCGCCTCTCAAAATCCCTTTCGTCAAGCAATTTTTTATCTTGCACAATGTAATCTCTAATCCCGCCGATAGCCCTGGCAGTCAAAAGCGCCATAAATTGTTTGCCGAAATCATCGGCATTTTCTTTCAATCCTTCCCTAAATTGTTTTAAAAATTGTTTGGCAATCTTTTGGTTGCCTAAATTTACATATAGTTTTGGATAAAAATAAGCTGCGTCATAAAAAGCAGGTTTGTTAATGCCGCCTTTTTCGTCATCAATCAAACCAAAAACCGGAAAATGATAATCAAACAAATGACCGGGTGAAAAATCACCATGCTGCAATTTAAAATGTAACAATTCTTTGGCATCTTCGACAATTTGATAAACAACTGCCATTTGCTTTGACGTAATCGCGCCTTCATCTAATGGTTCTTTTGACCATTTATTAATTCTATCTATTAGCCAATCGTAAGCTGAAACTTCGGATAAAGGAAGTTTTAATTTAGCGATTTTTTGCGTGTTAAAAAAATGCAGTGTTTCAACAATGGATGGAAGCCATTTCGTAAAATTAGTAATTTTTTCTCCCGCGACATATTCTTCGAGAATGTAACCAAGATTGGCGGAAAAATGCGATTCAAAAACTTTTGGCACTTTCACAGGGATATTTTTCCCTTCTAACAATTGGCTGACTTCTCTGTCCCACACGGCCTGATTTTGCAGTTCAGTGACAATTTTTGAATGATCAGAAATTGGATTGATCGTTTTGTCGTTTGATTGAACAATTTTCAAAACAAAAAGAATGGCGTTTTTTTCTACGATCGCTACCGTAGAACGCCACGGCTTAGAAACCTGCTTGACTTGATAGCCACGCTTTTCAAATGATTTTATTATGTTCCGAACTTCTTTGGTCATTTATATTTGCAATGAATAAAATGGATTCCCATCTCTCCTCGTCATTCCTGCGACCTGTCCCTCGTAGCTTTAGCGAAGTGGGAAAGCAGGAATCCAGAAAAAAACTTTTTAATATCTTTCTGGATTCCACATCCAGTAGCGCTTCACTTACTGGTCTGGAATGACAAATTGAATCCGGCGGCTTTGCGGTGGCCGCCGCCTCCGAATTGTTTTGCTAAAAGCGAAAGGTCAACATCTTCGCGGTTAGTTCGGAGCGAGGCTTTGATGCCGTCCGCACGTTCGGAAAGCAAAACCGCGTAGCGCGCTTCCGGAACCGCGTTCAAAAGATTAATCGCTCCTTCCAAATCTTCCCAAGAACCGCCCACTTCATCCAAATCTTTTTGCGAAACATACGAATAGACGATGCCGGAATTTTCATCAAACTTCATTGATTTCAAAATTCTGCCCCATAACAGCAAGGTTTCAACCTCTTTTTTTTGATAAATATTAGCTGACAAATCTTCCAAATTCGCGCCGGCGGAAAGCAATTCCGAAGTAATTTTTAAAACCTGCGGGGTGGTATTGGAATGGATAAACGAGCCAGTGTCGGTTGAAAGCGAAGTCAGCAGACAAGTCGCGATGTCTTTGTCAATTTCGATATTTAAAGCTTTGGCTAATTTGAAGACAATTTCTCCAGCCGAAGAAGCGGAAGAATCAATTAAGCACAAATCTTTTTGGCATTCGCCTTGATGATGGTCTAAAATTAAAAACTTGCGCTCGGCAAGTTCAGGTTTAATATTTTGCCAACCAGTGCGTTCGACCGTGTTGGCATCAACAATAATTACGCAATCAATTTCCAAAAGATTGAAATCAGAAACAACGTGGCTATAAGCAGGCAAATATGAGAGATTTTCCGGCAAGATAGCTTGCGCGGCAATGGCCGTTTTACCCAATTTTTCCAGAATGAGTTTTAAGGCCAGTTGAGAACCCAAAGCATCGCCATCCGGACGCTCGTGGGTTAAAATTACAAAGGCTTGAGAATTTGTAATTTCCGCAATAATGTTTTTAAAGCCCTCCATTAGAAATCCTTCGGATTTAAACATCAAACATCAAATATCAAACTTCAAACGATGTTGTTATTTTGACGCAGTCAAAATAACAACTTGCATTCCTTCTTCAGGCAGATCTTTTTTCTGTATTTTTAACGGGCCTTCTTGCGGCTCGCAGGGCGAACCCATTTCTTCGCAGAACTTTTTGGCGTCGGCAATTTCCAAATTTACGCCTTCAATTTTATAATGCATCGGCACAACTACTTTTGGCTCAATTTGGTTAATAACCGAGACCGCGCCTTCGGCGTCTATGGTAAAGTTGCCGCCGACTGGCACTAAAAGCACATCAACATCGCCGATTCTTTCCGCTTCCTCATCAGTTAATTTGTGCCCCAAATCACCAAGGTGGCAAATGGTCAAATCTGAAAGATGAAAGACAAAAATTGTATTGCGGCCGCGTTCCGCCCCCTGCTTGTCATCATGAAAAGATTCAATCCCTTCGATGAAAGTCCCTTTGATTTCGTATTCGCCCGGAGTGGAAAGGACATTTTCCGCCGTTACCGCCGCGACATTATTGTGGTCGTAATGCGGATGAGAAATTGTTAAAATGTCCGCTTCCAGCGATGGCATTTTTAGGCCTATTTCATCCGAATAGGGATCGGCAACAATCACTATATTCTTGTCTTTAATTTTGAAACAAGAATGACCAAACCAAATTAATTCCATACATTCCTCCCAAAAAATAAGTGCTATTACTAAATATTTATTTTCGTCTTTTCCGTCGAGCAAAATATCAAAAATCAAAAATCAAATTTCAAACAAATTCTAAATTCCAAATCTAAAATTCTAAAAAATAAATTCACTTTTTGATATTTGAATTTAAATATTGTTTGTTATTTGTAATTTGTTATTTGTTATTTATATTGTATCCTATTTCTTTTTCTTCCGCCAGATTTCCAATAAATTTTCTTCTGTTGCCTTGTGTTCTTTATGCGCGTAAAAACCTCGGCCGGAAAATTTTTTCTGCGGATCTTTTTGAATTTTGGAGTCCCGAAAAGAGAACCTTTCAAGGTTCTCTTTTGTATCCCTCTTACGGCAAATTATGCAAGTTCTTGGATTCATTTTAAGCTTTTTTGGTCTTTTCTTTCTTGAGATCTTTCTTGAGGGCTTTGAGTGAGAGGGCAATGCGATGCGCGGCAGTATCAACAGCAATAATTTTGAATTCAACTTTGTCGCCAAGGGTTAAGTATTTGCTCAAGTCAACCACGCCTTCTTCTTCGGAAATTTCGGAAGCATGCGCCAAACCTTCCAAACCTTCTTCAAGTTCGACAAAAGCGCCAAAGGGAGTAATACGCGAAATGCGGCCCGTAACATTTTCCCCTTCTTTATATTTCATTGCTTTTTCTGTCCAAGGATCGGGAAGCAAGCGCTTGCGCGAAAGCGAAACGCGCGAGCCTTCAATGCCAATAATCATACACTCAACCTTGTCGCCGGGTTTAAGATATTTGCCAATGTCGAAAACACGCTCCCAGGCAATTTCAGAGATGTGAATTAGGCCCTCGATGTCTTCGCCAAAATGGACAAAGGCGCCAAAATTAACAATACCGGAAACTTTTCCGCTAAGGGATTGGCCGATTTTATAATCTTTGAGGCGAGTCGTTTCTTCAGATGACGCGGCTTCGCGCTCCGAAAAAATCAGCTTGTCATTTTCTTTGTCAACCGTGAGAACGCGCGTGGTAAGCGATTGCCCAATCAATGCCGAAAGCTGGCGGTAAATTTCATTTCTGTCTCCGCCGTCAACCCGAGGATAGTGTGAAAAAGAGAGTTGCGACACGGGCAAAAAACCTCTCGCGCCTTCCGCTTCGACCAGCAAACCTCCCTTGTTGGCTTCGAGAACGCGCACTTTGACATTTTCTTTTGAATTAAGATACTCGGTCATTTTCTTCCAGCCGCGTTCAGCATCTGCGGCTTTAAGAGACAAAACAATCAAACCTTCTTCATTTTCCATATCCATCACTGAAGCAGAGATTTTGTCGCCCACTGCCAAATCCTCAAGAACATGCTTATTTTCCTGCAACTCGTGGCCTTCAATCACGCCGACGGCATGGCCAGAAAGGTCAACCCAGACCTTATTTTTGCCGATGCTCATCACCGTGCCTTCAACCACCTCTTTTTCTTTGGGAGGAAGATATTTTTCGCCCATTTCGGTGAGCAAATCTCCCATAGATTTTTGGACAGTTTTTGTTTCTTTTTTTGCCTTCGCGGCATTAGGATTAGTCATTACTTACCTCTGGCGCTATAGATTTGTCCGAAGTACTTCGGACAGAGCGCAAAACATAATAATAGTACCTAATATATCTTAAAAAGTCAAGGGGCTTTTATAATTAGCGTGGTACTTAACGGTTGCTAAATTTTATGTTTTAAATCTGTTAAATAGTAGTGTATCCTCTTTTTAAGGAGGATACGATGACAAAACGACACGTAAGTTGCCCTAAATGTAAGTCTTTGGAAACCAAAAGAAATGGACGACGAATGCTTGTGAGCATTCCTGTACAACGTTTCTACTGTTACAAATGCCGTGAGACTTTTTCAATACGTCATCAGTCGCGCTCTCGCATCAGCTTCCACGGGAAGGTTAAGCTAACTCGTCAGCATCTTGAAGGTAGAACAAGCGTTCGAACTTTAGCACGGCATACAAAACATTCCACTAGAACAGTAATGCAGGCCATCCATACAGTTACAAAACAATGTGTTACAGCCGCATGGATTGCACAAACTCTTCAACCAAAATGGTCAGGGTATCTTGCTTTGGATGGAAAAACTGTTCGAGTCTGGGATTGGTCTGCCAAACACTTCCACTACTCTAAAGCTGAACGTCGTTGGCTTCACCGGATGACGCTTTTAGTTGCTCTTGACCTTGGGACTCTGGATGTCCCAGCACATCACTTGGGCGACGAAGAAACAACCTTCGATCTGATTTTGTTTTTAAGAACTTTGCGCAGGCTCAACTACCCACTTAAAGGATACGTTTCGGATGGGAATCCTGATATTGAGAAAGCTGTCAAAATGGTCTTTGGGCCAGGCATTCCTCATCAACTTTGTGTAAGACATTTTCTTCAAAATCTTCGACTTAAACTCAAACAACAACAAATTACAGAAGAAGCTTACAGAGATGCTTGTCGTCAAATCTTGATTGGAAGGAAACCTAATTTCTTGCGTGTTCCTATGAATCTGTTTACTTACAAGAGAATTCCAAGTCTGCCCAGAACAAATCAATCCTGTGAGAATCTGATACGGTTTTTTACTTTAAGGCTTAAAACTTTGGGCCAATTCCGTAGTTATCAATACGCTGCCGATTACTGTAATGCGCTGGTTTTGATGAGAAGATTTACACCATTTACTGATCGTAAAGATCAACCCAATGGTATATCACCATTAGAATTAGCTGGCTGTGACATTGAGAAAATTGATTATTTAAAAATCAATCAAAAAAGCAACCGTTAAGTACTACGCTAATCTTTTATAATAAGTCATATTCACGAGGTCTGATTCAGGTGACGAGTGTAGAGTTTCGAGTTTCGAGTGAGTTATAAAGTGATAAAGTGAAGAGTTATTTTGACCTTATGATCGAGCCGAAAATTAAATTATATTCTTTAGCTTCCTGCCACAGCGTTCTGGCTTCATCTGCTAATTCAGGGGCAGCTTTGGCTGACATTCTTAACCAATGCATTGTTTCTCTTGATTCTTTCTTACATATTCCGATTTTATGATTAAAGTCTTTCTTTGACTCCGCATCATTGGCCTCACAATAGTTGGCACCCATACTTGTGCCAGAATCAACGAGCTGTCCTAAAATACGCACAGTTATTGCGTTTTGCGGCATCTTTTTGGCAAAATCAATAATCTTCTCGCCAAATTTCTCGAGTCTTTCTTCTAATTGTTTTGCAAATTCCGCATTGCTTAATTCACTCATAACTTTTTAACTCGTCACTCACTCGAAACTCGAAACTCGAAACTCGTCACTTACTTTTCTTCCGCTTAGGAAGAAAAGCCTCTTTTCTCTTAAGTTCGTCAACTTTAGCAATTTCTCGAGGGATATTCCTTTTTGCCCAGAGTAAAATGATTATCAGCCAAATGACAAATGTGAAGGCCAAAATCGGCCAAAGCAGACGCATTGAAAGCACTGGCAAATTTTGCATCCGCGAGAAGAAAAGGACAAGCGCCGAAATTGCTGTTACCCATAAAAGAGTGGAGAGTTTTTTGGCAAATTTGAGCTGAACCGCGTAACCCTTGGTAATTTTTTTTATGAACGGCTTAATCAAAAACGCCAGAACGAGCAAAACTCCCGCTTTTATTAAAATTAAAATGCCAAATTGAAAACTTGCCCCAGGCCGGGGGTTTAACCAATACGACCAATCTAATAACTTACTAAAATCTATCAATTGTCTTGCCTTTAGTGTGCCGGGGGGCAGGATCGAACTGCCGACGCAAGGATTTTCCTTGTTGGACTATCTCATCCACCCAAAGGGTGGCTGGGCGCTATTTGCAGGATTATTGTTGGGACTCACCCGCTAGTCTCTACACCTTTTCCGAAACTTTAACCCTTCGGAACTTGGCTCGGGATTGTCCGCCGAAAAGGCGGAGTTTCCCCGAATTCACCCAGTTTTCATCTCCGCATTACTGCGGAGCGGACCGAAAACCAGTCCTTCGCTCTACCACTGAGCTACCCCGGCATATTCCAATCAAAATCTTTCAAAAACCTTCTTATAAATGCCTTCTTTTTATCGCTGTGATTTTTCAAATCTTTTTCAATTTGTAATGCCTCTTTTCTCGAAGCCAC
>Ga0315291_10008970_pt1 | contig 12268 bp, 14 predicted proteins | sample YL17G12_20_MG_FD_203070 | JGI IMG/M metagenome (GOLD analysis project Ga0315291, IMG submission 203070) | Sediment microbial communities from Yellowstone Lake, YNP, Wyoming, USA - YL17G12_20 | ecosystem: Environmental > Aquatic > Freshwater > Lake > Sediment | place: USA: Wyoming | collected... | reverse complement strand
GCCATTCCCGCCTTGCGCCTTGCGCCGCCGTAGGCGACCTTCGGTCGCCTCGGCCGAGAAGACCGGCCCGCGGCCGGTCTTCTACGGTGCGCCCTGCGCCTTTCACCAATCGCTCAGAACAGCTCGTCCTCTTCATCCCCGCCGCCCGGCATCTTCCCGTGCCGGGCCATGTACTGCTGGAGGAGCTCGCTCTCCTTCTTGGTGTACATCTTGTCCTCTTCGAAATGGAAGAACCTCGCCTTGCCTTTCTCGAGCTCGGCCTGCAGGGCCTTGCGGATGTCCTGCACGCCGGCGATCTTGAGCGTTTCCTTCTTTTCATCGAGCAGGATGAAAACGCCATCGGAGGAGGGCGCTTTCGCAACGTTCTCGGCCGTGAAGGGGCGCCATTTCTCGGGGGGCGAGGGGTTCTTGCATATCGCCAACCGCAGGTCGCACTGGAGGCAGCGCGATGCCTCCGCAATGGCGTCCTTGTCGTCATAGGGAAGCACGACCGGCTCGTTGTCTTTTGCCGCCCCGCCGGAAAGCGTCTTGCGGCGCTTCTGCATTGTCCGCCGTTGTTTGCCGAACCCTTCAACGTGGCCCAGCCTGGGATTCGCGGGAACCCGGTTCCAGAGCTGGAAATCGACATTGCCGTCCCCGCCGAGGTATTTGTCGATCGCGGCGGCGGCCTTTCTCCCGCCGGCTACGGCATCGACCACCGAGCCGGGCTGCTTGACGATGTCCCCGGCCGCGAATATGCCCGGTTTCGCTGTCATAAGGTCGGCGTCGACGGTTATCGAGGACCGGCCGGTCTTGATTCCCGTTGCCGTCGAAACGAACGAGAGATCGGCGTCCTGCCCGATGGCGAAGATGACATTGTCGGCGTCGAGGATGGTCGTGTTTTCCTCGTTGAATGCGGGGTTGAAGCGACCCTTGTCATCGAACACGCGGGTGCACGGCTTCAGTTCGATGGCGCTGACACGGCCGTCCTGGCCGCTGATGAGCTTCGGGCCCCACGAAGGCATTATCTCGACGCCGTCCTCGAGCGCGTCCTCTATCTCCGACGGGGACGCAGGCATCGTCTCCCGGCTCTCGAGGCAGGCCATCACGACCTCCTCGGCGCCGGCGCGCGCCGCCGCCCGGGCGACATCCACGGCGACGTTGCCCCCGCCGATGACGACCACGCGCTTTCCGAGCTTGGGCGCCTTTCCGGCGTTGAACCGGCGGAGGAAATCGATGCCCCAGAGAACGCCTTTGAGCTCCGAGCCTTTGATGGGGAGCTGGCGGCTTTTCGGAAGCCCGGTCGCAAGCAGCACCGCGTCGAACCTGCCGGCCAGGTCCTCGAGCGGGACATCCTCGCCGACCTTGACCAGGTTCCTTATCTCGATGCCTTCGGTGAGCTGGGCCAGGTCGTCCTCGAGCGCCTTCCTCGGTAGGCGGAACGAGGGGATTCCCCAGTCGAGCACCCCGCCGATGCGCGGTTCGCTCTCGAGGACGGCCACCGAATGGCCCTTGAGCCTCAGTAAAAACGCGGCGGCCAGACCGGCCGGGCCGGAACCGACGACGGCCACGGTCCTGCCGGTATCCGTCAATGGCTTCAGCTTTCCCCTCCATCCTTTCCGGTCTTTGCGCGCAGCGTGCTTTTTGACCTCGCGGATGGAGACCGGTTCGTTTAGCTCTGCCCGGCGGCATTTCGATTCGCAGGGCCGAAGGCAGATGTAGCCCAGAACCAGCGGCAGCAGCGCCCTTTCCCGGATGACCTCGATGGCCTCCTCGGGCTTTCCCAGCGAAACGAGCCGCACGTATTCCGGGATGTTCGCCCCCGCAGGGCAGGCGTTCCGGCACGGAACGAGTATTTCGTCTTTCGTGGCCTCCGTCCAGTTCGCCTTGTCCAACAGCGCGCCCGTGGGGCAGACCTCGACGCAGGCGCCGCAGAAACGGCAATCGGAGCCTTCGGGCGTCGGGGCCTTCGCCAGGCCCACCATCCGTTCGCCATTCTTGTAGATGAAGCCGAGGGCGTTCACCCCGCGGACCTCCTGGCAGACCCGGACGCAGCGGGCGCAGTTGATGCACAGGTTGAAATCGCGCAGAAAGAGCGGCTCGTCCTTGAGCACTGGCAAGCCGGCCGGCCTGTACTTGGGCGTCTCCGGGCGGACGCCGATGAAGTTGGCGACTTTTTGCAGCTCGCATTTTCCGAACTTGACGCAGCACCGTTCATTGACGGGGACGCTGGACGAGCAGGGCTCGCGCGTGCAGCCTTCCTGCTGGGCGCAGGTCAGGCAGGCGTGGGGGTGCTTCGCAAGTATCGGAACGAGATTGCGGGAGCGTTGGTCCTTCACCTGCGGCGTGTCGGTCCGGACGGCCAATCCTTCTTCCATAGCCAGATTGCAGGAGGTGACTATCCCTTTGCCTTCGACCTCGACGAGGCAGAGCTGGCAGCCCTTCGGGTTCTCGGGGGCCGCCTGGGCGCCGAGCATCTCGTTGCCGCGAAAAACGAACTCGCCGGGCTTGAGGCAATCTATCGTCGGCAGATCCGGATGGGAGCAGAGAGCGGGGATGTAGATGCCGGCCTCTCGCGCTGCCTGAAGAACGCTGGAGCCGGCCTTCGCGCACACCTCTTTCCCGTCTATTTTGAACCGGACGGCCTCCGCCAAATCTCTCACCCAGCCAGACAACTTGTTTACCTGTTTTCTTGTTTACTTGTTCACTTCACTTGTTTACTTGTTAACCTGTCAACTTGTTTACTTCGTTCACCAAGAATGTTGCAGCGCGTCTTTCGCGCACGCCGCCTTGCACGGCTCCTTCTTCCGGTCGTGGTCCGGCTTGCAAGGCGCGCAGGCGTACTTGAGCTTCTTGCGCTGGAGATTGCTCACCTTGGCGACCTGGTTCTCGTTGAGCGGGTCGTTTTCGTCCTCTCCGACCTCCATGACATGCGCCGGGCAGACGGGAACGCACTTGCCGCAGCCGTCGCATCTGTCCGTATCCACGGTGATGAAGAAATCGCCCGCGCCGTCCTTGTAGCCGTAGTTGGCTTTCATCCAGACCACTCCTTGCTATCGTTGAAGACGAAGGGTGGAAGGGTGGAGGGGTGGAAGGGTGCAAGGGAAGGGTGGAAGGGAGGAAGGGTGGATGGGTAAAAAGGGGACCGGCGTCGTCCCTTCCACCCATCCACCCTTTTTACCCTTGCACCCTTCCCTTCCCACCCATCCACCCTGTTACCCTTCCACCCTTTTCCTCACGCTTTCCCCTTCTCCACCAGCGTTTTCGCAAACAGCGCCGCGCCCACGCCGCCCGCTATCTGCGGGTCGGCCCGGGGCGTCGCCACCGTAAGGCCGAGCTCCTTCTCGAGCCGCTTGACCACGCCGATGTTCTTGGCTATGCCGCCGGTGATGGCGAAGTCCTTCTCGACGCCGATGCGCTCCAGCAGCGTGAAGATGCGATGCGCCATCGCCGAGCAGTAGGCGGCCAGCACCTTGTTCTTGGGCCAGCCGGCGCGCAAGAGGCCGGAGGCCTCGGTCTTGGCGAACACCACGCAGGTGGACGACACGGGCGGGGGCTCCTGTTCCACCTGGAACGACAGCTCGCCCACCTTCTCGATGGGCACCTGCAGGAGCTCGGCGAATACTTCCATCCCGCGGCCGGTCCCGGCGGCGCACTTGTCGTTCATCAGAAACGATATGACCTTGCCCTTCTCGTCGCACCGGATGGCCTTGCAGTCCTGCCCGCCCATGTCCAGCACGGTCCGCACCGTCGGGCCGTACATGAAATTGGCCCCGCGGGCGTGGCAGGCTATCTCGGTGATGGCGCGGTTCGCGAACGGGACATTCACCCGGCCATAACCAGTGCCGACCGTGTAGGCCAGCTTGTCACGCGTGAGGTCGGTCCCTTCCAGTGCCCACTTGAGTCCATTCTCGGCGCTCTCCGGGCTGCTGGACCCCGTGCGCATGTTGCTGAAGGCGTAAAGCTCGCCGTCGGCCATGAGGACGACCTGGGTGCTGACGGAGCCGACGTCCACGCCGCAGGTGAGCGTCTTGGCCGTCTTCCAGTCGATGTCAGGCGAGGTCCAACGATATTCCTTCCATCTCCAGAACTCCTCGACCATCTATTTCACCCCCGCGTTCTCGGCCGCGACGAGCGCGGCTCCCAGCGCCCCGACATACTCGGGCTCTTCGAGCACCAAAACATCGGTCTCCAGGTTCCGCTTCATCGTCTCGACGAAGGCGGGGTTCTTCGCCACGCCGCCTATCAGGACGACGTCGTTTTCGAACCCGACCTTGCGGACCATCGAGGTTATCCTGTCAGCGATGGCGTCGTGCACCGCCCGGGCGATGTCCTCCTTGGAGTGCTTCTGGTGCACGAGCGTCACGACCTCCGATTCTGCAAAAACAGCGCACTGGGCGTTCATGGGTATCGAGTTGGTGGACTTCATCGCCAACGGACCGAGTTGCTCGAGCTTGACCTCCAGCGCCCGGGCCATGGATTCCATGAACGAGCCGGCGCCGGCGGCGCATTTCTCGTTCACGGCGAAGTCGATGACCTTGCCGGCGGCGTCGCAGCGAAGAGTTTTCCCCTCCTCGGCGCCGATGTCGATGACCGTCCGGGTCGCCGGGTGGACGAACACGGCGCCCCTGGCAGCGGCCCCGACCTCGGTCACGTTGTCCTGCGCATACGGCGCGTTCGCCCGGCCGGCCCCGGTGGAGGTGACGTGCGAAACATCCGCCATCTTGAGGCCCGCCTGGAACAGCGCCGCGTTGAACGCCTTCTCCGTGGCCCCCCTCGTGTCCGTGCCGCCGAGCTCCTGCGCCCTTGCCCTGATCTTTTTCCCGTCCTCGAGCAAGACGACCTTGATGTTCTTTGCGCCCATGTCGATGCCTGCGGTAATCATCGTCATCACCTCATTCGAACTCCTTTTTCATCTGCAGCGTTTCCATGAAAGAATCTATCCGGCTCATCGTGCGGGTCATGTCGAACTCCCGCTCGTCGCCCATGTTGCCCTCGAACACCATGACTGGATAGCCTGCCTTCAGCAGTGCCAGCCTGTTCTCGGCGATGCCGAGGCTCAGGCCCTCGCAGCCGCGGTTGTAGTGCAGCATGACGCCGTTGAGCTTCCACTGCTTCGCTATCCGTATCATCATGTCGCTCTTCAGGTGCGGCGAGTAGAAGTGCTGCCACTCGGGCTTGTGCAGCTCCCACTCGGTGAGCACACGCAGGGCCTTGTCCCGGTCGTTGATGGAAACGCCCTGCTCCATCGGGGTCTTGCGGTGCACCCACTCGCCATCCGGGGCCACTTCCCAGGCCCCGATGAGCCCGAAGGTGTAGAGCGAGCCGATGGAGACGGTGCCGAACTTTTCGAGGTAGCGGAAAACGCTCAAGAATCCCCACGGCGGCTGGGTGTCGGACATCACGCGGCATCGTTCGTTCGGCGTCGCCGATATGCCCCGCGCCACGCGGTCTCTTACCTCGGCGTAGACCTCTTCGTAGAAATCGGCCACCTCCTGGCTGGACTTTTGCAGCGTCCCCAGAACATACAGCGAGTACATCGACTTCTCGTCGAGGGGCGCCGGCACGGTCTTGTTCAGCTCGCATATTTTGGCCCAGGTCGAGGTCGACCGGCAGGTGTTCTTGACGGCCTTTATCAGCAGGTTGTCCTGGTACTTGCGCCCGGTGGTCTTTTCCAGAAACTCGATGCCGTCGTGCATCTGCCCCACGATGTAGTCGATCTTGTTTGCGTTTATCTCGTGCTCCGGCCCGACGGACACGTCGATGCTGAAGTGCGGGATGCCTCCCTCCAGCTCGCTCACGACCTGGTACCACTTGGCGTGCGAGCAGCAGATGTGGTCCTGCCAAAGGAAGTCCGGCTTCGGGAACGGCCCGCCGAAGGCGAACTGGTTCAGCAGTATCGAGCCCCAGTAGTTGCGCATGTAGGCGCACAGGTCACGAGCGTACCCTGCCTTCTCGGTCGCCTCCAGGCACTTGAGCGAGAACTCCTTGTTGAACGCGCACGAGGCCCCGTAGGGCTCGCTCGTTATCGGGTGGACGTCGTCGCCCAGCCCGGCGGGAATGGCGTCGAACGTCCAGGCCCCGCCGGCCCAGCGCAGCCCGCCCTTTTCGTGCGCCGAGGCGTAATCCTTGTAGTAGTCCTCGCGGATCTTCTTGGCCTTGTCCCAGCACTTCAGCGGCTCGGTCGGATACTTCCCCTTCTTATCGGCCATGTCATATCACCTCAGAAAAGGTCATCCTGCTTGATGGTCTCCAGGAACGCTTCGACCCGTATTCGGAACTGCCCGATGGGCACCGTCACGTCGAACTCGAGAAAGAGCGTCTTCAGGCCCTTGCTCTCGAGCTCCTTGCGAATGACCACGTTGTCCAGCTCGTGCGGGTCGCAGAACTTCTGCTGCATGATTATCGCGCCCGCCACGCCGAAGTCCTTGGCCAGTTTCATTATGTGCGGTATGCGCTTGCGCTCCTCCCAGTCCTTGGTGGGGCAGGGCGGGCGCTCGATGTAGCGCCGGGCTATGGCCATCAAAAGGTCCTTGTCCTCGGGGACGTCGTTCCAGAAGTAGCGGCTGCCGGTGCAGTGCTCGTCGACCACGAATGTGGCCGCGTACTGCTCCTTGTTGAGGCTTTCGACCATGTGCAAAAAGTCAATGTCGTCGTCCTCGGAGCCTATTATCATGAGACGGGTCCCGGCAGGCCGGTCGCGCTTGCGCTTTGGAAGCGCCGAGAGCAGTTTCCTCAGGGCCTCGTTGTGCTCTTTTTTATCGGTCATCTGCTGGGCCATGGAGATCTCCATGACCTCCTCGCCGGATATCGGCGGCTCGGCCTGCTTGCGCGTGTCGTACAGTTCGCGCATGAGCCGGCGGTTCTCGTTGTAGACGGCGATGGCCTCCTTGAGAGCCTTATCCGTAATCTCCTTTCCGGTCCATTTCTCGACCGCTTTCTTGAACTCCTCGAGCTCGCCCCTGAGATACGGGTAGGCCCGCTTGCTCTGGACCTTGTGGGGCATGCACAGGTAGTAGCTGAACGGAACAGGCACATGCTTTATCCAGCTCGTGTAGGCCTGCCGGATGTGCAGGCAGGACTGGGCTATCATCAGGCCGTCGAGGTACTTGTAGCGGCCCTTGAGGCCCTGGGCGAGGCAGTCGCGGCAGAACGGGCAGAACATCGCGAAGATGTGCGGCTCCGTCACGTTCTGGGGCTCGTGGCTGCCGAGCACCCTCACCGGGAGCACGCCCGCGGCATAGAGTATCTCCTCCGGCACATAGGTGCAGAAGTAGCCCATCACCTTTCCGCCGGTGCGTTTCTGCCAGTCCCTTGCGTAGTCGTGCCTCTTGTTCTTCCATTCCCTGAAAACATCGATCTCCTTCATCCAAGACCCCCCATCTAATCCGATGCGAACGAGTTCTCCAGGATAATGAACGCCGAGCGGTCGAAGCTTATCGACCGGAAGAAGGCCAGAAGGTCCCCCGAGTCCCACCGCACGGCGGTGAAGAGGCGCGTGGCGCCCTTCTTCTTGAATATCGAGAGCAGCCGGCAGCCCAAGAGCTTGCCGACGCCCTTGCCCATGCGCCTGGGGTGGACGCCCAGGACCTCTATCCATCCGCTCCGCTCCGCCCCGAAGGCGAACTCTTTCATCTCGCCCAGGATGAAGCCTATGACCTGGCCCTGCTCCTCGGCCACCAGGCATTCGCCCGGGTTGCGCTCTATGAGCATTTGGACCATCGAGGTCCACCTGGCCGAGGCCTTCCGCCGCGTGATGGCCCGGTTGATGTCCGCGGCGGCCGAAACGTCCGTTCCCCTCATCTTCCTGACCCGGATGTCTCCCATCAAAATCCCTCAGTCGATGCGGATGATCTTGACGTTCTTGCCGACCCAGTCCGGCGGGAGGTAGACCCGGCCGCTGTTGCCGGCTGCCTTGACCGATTTTTCGATCATCTCCTGCCCGTAGACCTCGAACTTGGAAAGCGTCGCGCGCCCTTTCTTTGCCAAATTGGCGCCTCCAGGACCCGGCCCATTGTAGCTAGTTTGTAACTACAATGTAGTCGAATGGTAGCGGAATCGCATCCGCAACGCGCCTAATAAACGTTTCCCTTGAAAATCCCGGCCGGGGTCACGGTGAACGTCTCCCCGTGGGACTTCCCGAGGAATTTGAAGGGTATCTCGAAATCCGCCGTGGCGTTGCCCGAACCCTGCATCGAGGCGGTGATCCTGAAGGAGCCGATGTCGACCGGGTACTGCAGCGTGCGGGTCAGGCCGGATGCGATCACGAGCTTCCAGCTGTTGACGGTCCCGCCGTCCTTGGTCAGCACGAGGTTCACCTCGTGCATCTTCGTGTCGTAGTTCTTCACCGAGATCTCGAGCTGGGTCGGCATCAGGGCCGAGTAGGAGCCGGCCAAAAGGATCGTGATGAGGACCATGAATGTTATTCCGGCCACGGCGCGGGAATCCATTGGCACCATCCCGCGGAGGCACCGGCGAGCTTAAAGAATTTTAGGCGCGGGAATACCCGTGGTCCTCCAATGCGTTTGGCCGGGCGCAGTAGAAAACGATTTAGAGTATCAATGCAATCGATTTGCGCAATGCGCGGGAAGCTGCTTGCCCGCTTCGCGGGGAGGGGAACGCTGGTCCAGCCGGCCGCACTCGAGCTCATGCTCCGTCAGCCGGACCCGGAGGGCCTCGCCGAGAGGGTGATAGCCTCGGTCCCGGCAGACCGGATGATGCTTTCGCTCGACGACGTGCGGGCGGTCCTGGAAAGGATGGGAGAGGGCGGCCCGGGTGCCGGAGCCGACTCCCCGCCCTCTTCAACGTCGTTTCGTGAATCGGAGGACCTTCGGTCATCCTCACACGAATTTCGTCCTGCCCGAACAAGCGGCGAAATCCGTGAAGAGCCGTGGGCCGATCCCCGCCCCTCTTCACGATCGTTGCCGGAAGAACCGGCGGCCCCGGAATTGCCCGACGCCCCCTTGCCCGCCGTCGTCGAGGCCCCGGACCTACTGCCTCCCGCGGAAAGCCCATCACCGGTCAGCCCCGTAACCGGCCCGCCGCCGGGGCTGCGCGTCATCAAGGACGTGACCGGACTTTCGACCTGCACCGGGCACATCGAGGATTTCGTGCGTTGCTTCAACGACCGGATGGGCCGGCTCCGGCGCATACTGCGGAACCGCAGGGAGCTCAACGGGGCCGTACCGGTCGGCAACCTGCGGGCCCGCCGGCACGAGCGGGAGATAAGGACCATAGGCATGGTCACCGACGTGCGCCGGACCCCCAACGGGCGCATCATCGCCGACATCGAGGACGAAACAGGTAATTTCCGGCTGCTCCTCCCGGCCGAGGAGAGGCCGCCCATCAACCTGATGAGGGACGAGGTCGTGGGAGTGGTCGGCAAGCTTTCGACCGAGGGGGACATCATCTGGGTCCAAACGATTGTCAGGCCGGACATCGCACTTGCGAGGGAGCCGCACCGGGCGGGGCGCCCGGTATGCGCCGCGTTCATATCCGACATCCACGTCGGGTCCAAGACCTTCCTCGAGGACCACTGGAGGCGTTTTGCCTCGTGGCTCAACGGCCGGGAGAACCGGCACCAGGACTACGTCCGGAGGCTCGAGTACCTGGTCGTCGCGGGGGACATCGTGGACGGCATAGGCATCTACCCGGACCAGGAAGAGGACCTGCTCATACGGGACGTGTACCGCCAGTACCAGGTGCTCGCCGAGCTTCTCAAGGACATCCCGGACCGCATACGGGTACTCATGCTCCCGGGAAACCACGACGCCGTCCGCCCGGCGGAGCCCCAGCCCACCTTCCCGCCCGAGATAACGAAGTTGTTCGATTCCCGCATCACATTCCTGGGCAACCCCTGCCAGTTCACGCTGGAGGGCGTGGAGGTCCTGGCCTACCACGGGATGAGCATAGCCGATTACATCTCGACCATCCCCGGCCTGAGCTTCAACACGCCCCTGGAGGTCATGAAGGAGATGCTCCGGCGCAGGCACCTGGCGCCCGTTTTCGGCGACAAGACGCCCCTGGCGCCCGAAAACAGGGACTGGATGGTCATCGATTCCATACCGGACATCTTCGTCACCGGCCACGTCCACGCCGCCGGCATCGAGAACTACCGGGGCGTGGTCCTAATCAACGCCTCCACCTGGCAGTCCCAGACCGACTACCAGCGGATGATGAACTTCCAGCCCCAGCCGGCCCGGGTCGCCGTGGTGGACCTGGCCAGCCTCGAGTGGAGGACCGTCCCGTTCGATGGGCAACAATGAAATATCCGCTCGTTAATACAAGCGTGCATGAGAAAGTACTTCGGCGCTGCCGCCGTGGCCGTATTCCTCATGGCCCTGGCGCTCGCCTTCTGGCAGGGCGGAAAGGACCCGTTCGTCTCTCCGGTGTCATCTATACCGTCCATGCTGGTCGACTACAACCTGAATGAGACGGAGATATTCATCAAGGGCCTGAACGACTTTAGGTACACCAACATATCAGTGCGGATCTCGGGCGAGAACCAGAGCTTCGAGAGGACCAGGGAGCGGGCCTATTTCATATTCTACAACACCTCGCTTGCCAACTTCACGGTCAACGTTACGGTCTGGAACAGGAACAAGGAATACACCTTCAACGGGAGCGTCCAGGTGGCGCCCCCGGATGAGGCGCCCAAGGTCCTGACCCTGTACGAGGAGAAAAGGGACAGGATAAATACATATACGCTCAACGGCGGTAATCTGCCCTGGAAGAGGCTCATGGAGCGGGTAAGATGAAGGTCAAGATACCGCTGTCTTTCACGGTCCTGGTCGCGGTCATACTGGTGTGGGCCATCTACACCGCCCTGGCCTGGAGCGGGGTGGTGGACGTCGGCACCGACGCCATGCTCATGGCCGCGTTCATAACCGGGTGGGTCGGCGTGCTGGTGTTCGCGATACTGGGCGCGTTCCTCCTGGGCATGTACGCCAGCCACCGGATACTTTCGCTGGGCGACATCACGCCTTTCGAGGAGGACATGCTCCGTATGAAGGAGGACGTCGCCGCCATCCGACACGAGCTTAGGCACATCCGCCGAAACATCAAGGGGCTCGAGGCCGAGGTCTCCGAGGACCCAGCGTCCGTGAAAGAAGCCGGCGTCTTGAAGCCCGAGGACCGCAAGGAACGGCCTCTCGAGAAGCAGTGAGCGCCAAAGACCCTATGGCAAAAGGTTGGGGATGCCGTCCTCGACGGGATATTCTTTTTTGCATTTACCGCAACGGAGCGTCCCCTCGAGGACCTCCCTTGCGTCCTCCTTGCCCACCAGGAGCGAGAGGTCGCCCTTGCAGACCGGGCAACAGAGGATGTCCATAAGATCGCGTTTCAGCTGGTCACGCCCCCGTATGGTAGTTGGGGCCGGGACCGAGATTCGAACTCGGGTCTAGGGATCCACAGTCCCACAGGATAACCAGGCTACCCCACCCCGGCCATTGCGACGGGGGCAAATCCACGAACGGGTATTATAACTTAATGCGCAGTCTAGTCCTACACGTGATATTAGGTGCTGGCCGGGCTCACCTGAAACCCTTGAGGGAATCGGCCCGGGCCTTCTCGTAGACCTGGGTCACGGCCGCCTTCCAGCCCATGCCCTTCTGGACCAAAGTGGAGTAGTGCTCCACCATTCCCAGAACCTCGGCGTCGCCTAACTTCGAAAAAGCCGTTTCGTCGAACTTGTAGACTGCCGGCTTCTCCCGGTAAAGGATGCTGAAACCCGGGACCAGGTCGCTGTTCGCTATCTCCCGCGCCGCCCTCTTGTCCAGTCGCGCCATGCTTATCCGCTCTCGGCAAATCCATTATTATGTTTGTGCTAGAATTTAAACCTTGCGCCGTTCTCCTTATATGCGTATATAAAGGGCCCATGCGACCGGAGGTCGCATGCGAAGCGCCGACCCGGACGACCTTCGGTCGTCCTAGTCTAGGCGGGCGAAGCCCGCCTGCGACCAGAGGTCGCCAGCGCCCTGCGTCGTTTTTTTTCTTTTCCAAAGTTTTCTTTTTTTGGACAAACAGGATGCAAAAAAAGAAAAGCTTGGGCCGAGGCGGATTCCTTTACGAACACGATTTGCGGCTCGCGATACGCTCCCGCAAATCGTGGATTCCTGCGACCGGCCTCTCTACCGCATCGGCCGCTCGCACTCTCGAATCCGCCTCATGCTAATTGGCGCAATGGGGTAATTGGGCCGAGGCGGGTTCGTTCCTCCGTCGGTCATGGGTGCATCTCCATGTACTTCGGGTCCTTAGGTTTTTGGGGCGGTTGGCCGAACAGGGCTTGGAG
>Ga0315291_10008969_pt1 | contig 12268 bp, 20 predicted proteins | sample YL17G12_20_MG_FD_203070 | JGI IMG/M metagenome (GOLD analysis project Ga0315291, IMG submission 203070) | Sediment microbial communities from Yellowstone Lake, YNP, Wyoming, USA - YL17G12_20 | ecosystem: Environmental > Aquatic > Freshwater > Lake > Sediment | place: USA: Wyoming | collected... | reverse complement strand
ACCCGACAACCTGGACAGCTACTGGAACGAAGGCTCACGCGACTATTTCCACTTCGTCGAAATCGGGACGGGCAAGAAGCTCGACGTCCATTCCAATCATCCCATCTTCGAGGCCGGCCAGCCCCGGACCCTCAAGGCGCTTCCGCCGAATGTGGTGCTGGTCGAGCACTCAATCTCTCGCGGCAAGGACGTGGGGCTCACGTTCTATGCCAACGCCGATGACCTGGCCCTGCTCCTCCCCTCGGCGGAGCCGGTTGTCAAAAAGCCGAAGGTGCCCTACATCATCGTCGATGGAAAGCGGTTCGAGATGCTGGCGATGGTGCGGACCAAAAAACCGATGGTGCTGGAAATGTGGTACGCCCTCTACGCCAACGGCGAGGTCCGCCGTGGTTACTCCCACGACCGATTTGAGGCCTGGCATCGGTACAAGGCCGAGGTGATTGCGCTCGGGCCGGAACATCTCAAGGAACGGTTCATCGTGAAATTCAACCAGGAGTTCGTCGAATCCGTCCCGCTTGAAAAATGGAGCAAGCGATGAGCGACCCCATTTATATCAGGATCGGGGAGATCGAGGAAAACAAAACCGCTTATGAAAAGGGCGAGAGTGCGCGGCGGATTTTCGATCTGATGGTGGACCGATCGAACGGTGATCGGGAGACGATGCACCTCATTCTCCTGAGCGCCAAAAACGACATCATCGGAATCGAGCTTCATGCCCTCGGCACCCTCAACCGCGCGGATATCCATCTCCGTGAAATCGTCAAAAGCGTCATTCTCAAGAACGCCGCAGCCCTCGTCCTCGTCCACAACCATCCCTCCGGTGATCCGGAGCCGTCGTTCGATGATCGGGCATCGACCAAACTCGTCGCCGATGCGATGCATCTCATCGGTTGCACGTTTTTGGATCACCTCATCATCGGCGCCCGGCGGTTCGGTCGGAACGACTACTTCTCATTCTCCGATCACGGCGCGGCCGAATTAAAAGGATCAGGAGGTGCCCAATGAAAAAACGAATCTTCCCTTCCCGGGCCATTGTCATGCTCGATTGTACGGCGGCCCTTTATGCCCTGAGAGATGAGACCATCATCGAATATAATTTCGGCTACACGGATCAAGGCGACGCGATCGGCGGCCTCATCTCGTTCTCGATCAGGGGCGATGTGCCTTGCGTCACCCTTTACCGCCACAAACCCGTTATCTGTATCCGCGTTCAAGAGTCCCCGGCTGGAAAAGTACGATGAAAGCCGATACGAAGGAATGCTCGACCTGTCCGCCCAGTCAGGAACAGTATGAGGAATTCCGATGGGTCAACTACAACTATCGGGCACGGGACGGAGTCCTATTCTCGACCGTCACCCCGACACTCGAAGAGGCGCGGCGCCGGCGGGACAAGTGGCTCATCAACCGCGCCCTCAAAAAAAGGAAGGAGGAACCCTGTGGATAACCAATGTCCGATGTGCAGAGGGGAAGGCTATTCCATCGGATCACTCGGCAACCTCGAATGGTTCCGCTGCCGTCAATGCGGATGGGAATTCTCGGTCGCCGTCGACCATCCGGCGGTCCCTCCGGCCCCTCCGAATCAACCCGAAAGCCCCTCCGTGGAGCAGTTGGAGGAATGGGAATCGGAGGGCGGTTGCGAGGCAACGGACGGTTGTTGGGTGGAGCCGGACGGGACGTGCGAACACGGCTGCAAGTCGTGGCTCCTCGTGATGGGGCTTATTTAATGTCAGGAAACCCGGGGCGATGGAAAAAATCAAAACGGCGAAAGTCAAAAAGGAGAAAACATGAACGTGAAATTGTCGCCATCATGGACGTTGACGACCGAACACGCGGCATCTAGTTATGGACAACCCGTCCTTGTACATCGGACGGACGGCGTAGCCTTCGGGCCGGGCGATATCGTCAAGCCCTATCCGAGCTACGGCTACATGACTGCGGCCGCGGCGGTGCAGCGGTTGGCCAAGACGGCCCGGCTGGGCGTCAAAGGCAAGGCGCTCGTCGGAAGGTTCAAGCTCCTAGGCGATTGAGCATAAGGAGATTTTAATGACCACACGTCTTGAAACCCGCGACGACGGGCTCTATATCGTCAGTACGGACGCGGAAGGCAAAAGCATGGAGCCGAAGAAGGTCATCCGCGGCTGGGAATCCTTCACCGGCTGGTACTGGTTCGCGGTCGAGAAAGTCGAGGAGCGGAAGGTCGCCGAGGGCGGCGGCTCGATCATCGACGGCCGCGAGGTCGACGACACCATCTGGTTCGGCTACGTGCAGGGCATCGAAGAGGAATGGGGCGACTTCTCCCAAGCCGAAATCGAATCCCTAGGAAAAATGACGACCTGGGCGATCAAACCGCAGGATCTCCGTCATGCCGGGAGACGGCGATGAGAATCCGATTGACCGATCGCCGGAGCAAGGACTATCCCTATCCATCCGGCCGGGCGAAGTACCGATTGACGTATAACGGAATAACCGTTCTCGTCGATTCGGAAGTGAATTGTTGGTCTTATCTCCTTCTTCATTCGACCGGCTCGATCTCCTGGGCTCTGCGGTACGAGGGCTGGAAGATGGAACCGGTGGAGAAGGAGGCGTGATGGCTTACATGATGGTCGTCGGTAAATGTATCGCCTGTCACGCGATGATCACGTTCAACGCGGATCTTGTACCAAGCGTTCGTGTGGGGCCGGATGGCCGCCCCAGCCCAACGGGACACAGGGAGCCGGTATGCTGGAATTGCGTGAACGGCCTGAATGCGAAAAGGGCAAGGGCCGGTATGCCGCTTATCACAATCCACAAGGAGGCTTACGAGCCGCAGGAGGTCGAATGAACTACCTGATACAGGCCAGCGATTATCCTAGCAAGATGATCGGAATTTCTACTCAAGCGGAAAGCGAATCCTGGATTACCATCTTCAGCGGTAAAGCCACGGCACGACAGGTACGGGAGACGGTCGCGTCCTTGGCTAAAAAATATCGCCACGTTCGGTCTTTTAGGGGGACGGGGACAATTGGTCGGGAATTCTATTCCCTCTCCCGTGCTAAAAAAAAGGAGGATACATGAAAATCTACAAAGGCTTGAGGCGAGCGGTCGGCCAGGTCGTCGTGAACGTCGTCGAAGTGAAGCCGGGACCTACGCCGGTCGAAAAGCTCTACCAACTTCGCCACTTCGAGCGCCATTCGCAGGACGGTTTTGAATTCGGCTACGGCGGCAGCGGGCCGGCGGATTTGGCGCGGTCGATCCTCATCGACCTCTTCGGGATCACGATCGCGGATGCCCATTACATGAATTTCAAGTGGGCCTTCATCGCCCCGCTCAAGGAAAACACCTTCGAGATCCGGGAGGAGGACATTAACTTGTGGCTCTTGGACGGAGGAGCCAGGGAGACGAGAGCATGAAACGCTGGTATCTCCTCGTCTTGTGGAACGGCCTCACCATCGGGATCTTCGGCCCACGTGCCCATTTCGAGAGCATCCGAAAAAGGGCGATCCGGGTCCGCCGCGAGGAGGGCGACAAACACGGCGTCTATTGGCTTTCGATCAATGAAATGTTAAAGCCGGAGGTGGGAGATTTTTCCAACCGCGAACTTGAGGATCCGATGGCGGAGGAAGGGAAGGTGCAACCATGATCCCGATATTTTGGAAGACCGTGCTCCTGCTGTCGATCATCCTCCTCGTTTGGGCCGTGACGACGTGGTTCATCCGCCGGGCCACGTTTCGGAGAGAATGTCAGGAAAGCAAGACGAGATGGAAGCGTCTCGCTGAATTGGACCGCCGGCGGTTCGATCATGAAGATTTCGGAGATCAGTCATGAAATACTCGGAGCCCAAATGAGCCGCGACCTAGCAAGGTATGAACAACGGGCGCTGGCATTGACCTCCCCGATCGAGGTCGACCGCATGACCATTTTCGGGCAGCCGGCGCACGAGTTTTCCAAAGAGGCCATCCTTTCGGTCCTTGCCTGGCATCTCCGGAGGCTGGATGCAGGGATCGAACATCTGTTCCAAAAAAGGAGTCGTCCATGACCAAACAAAAACCTCATGCAACCCTGGCCGCCCACGTCGACACGACGCGGGTCACGGAGGAGATTGTCCGCGCGGCGAAGGCGCCGGAATTCACGAAGACCTGGCGCCCGTATAGCCACGGCCAAGTCCTCGATGGGCTCACCTCGGCCGTCAAAGAGGCGGGCTTCGAGATCACCCGCAAGGAATATAGCCTGAACGACCGCCGGACGCGGATGTTCGGTTGTTGGGAGATCGCGGCCCTCGGCGATAAGGAGGCATGCCTGGCCGTGGGGATCCGGTCGGCGACGGACAAGAGCATGGCCATCGGCCTATGCGCCGGCGAGCGCGTGTTCGTCTGCGACAACCTGGTCTTCTCCTCCTCCTTCGTCCTCTTCCGCAAACACACGGGCCGCCTGATCGAGGAAGAGATCAGGCTCATCGCCCGCGAGGCCCTGAACGTCGTTGTCAACCGCTTCCCGGCCCTCCAGGAATGGCACCGGCAGCTTCAAAACGTCCGGTTGACGATGCAGCAGGCTTCGATCCTGACCATGGCGGCGATGCACGAGCGCCTCGTTCCGCCCTCCCAGTATCCCGAATTCTACGATCTATTCCTTTCGCCGAAAGCCGATCACTACGACCTGACCCTCCACGGCTTCCACGGCGCCGTCACCGAGCTCCTTCGGGAACGGAACCTGATGACCGTCCATCTGAAGAACGACCGCCTCAACCGTTTCCTCGATCACGAAACCAAACTCCTCCTCGATCCAAACGCGAAAGGCGACGTGAGGTTCGATCTCGATGCCCTTCACCGCCAGGCCGGAGAACAGGCTTGGGCGGACGAGAACGGTCAGGTGAAGGCGGGCCGGGCGGAGGTCCAGGAAGTCAAACGGAAAGTCCGCATGGAGCTCCGCGGTCAGGCGAAGGTCGCGAAGGAAGCGAAGGCTGCGAAAGCGGAAAAGAAACCGAAGGCCGAAGAGGCGAAGGTCGAGAAGCCGAAAGCGGAGAAGAAGCCGAAGGCCGAGAAACCGAAAACCGCGAAGATCGCGAAGGTGGAGAAGGTGAAGTGATCGACAAGGCGATGTTGAAGGAATTCCTGGGTCGGTTGTTCGCAGACTTGCCGGGTGAGGAGTCGATCGAAAAACAGTATAAGGTCCTGGTCCATCTTGCCGGCGAGGTTAAGAAATTGAAAGAACGGTCCGGCCAGCCGGATACGGCGCTGGCGGAAATGCTCCGGTGGCGCCTCGCCGCCGCTCGCCAGGACTCATTGATCGAAACCCTTTTGGAGTCGCTCCGCCAGGTCTATGAGGAGTACGGCAAAACGTGTTCCGGTAAATGCGATCACTGCCAGCCCGTCCTAACCCTCGCCCGGGCGATGTTGAGGAAGGAGGAGTGCGTCCACTTCGTCCTCAAGGAGCTTCCGAACAGGCCCGATGCCAGCCTCCTTGAATTCAGCCGCGACGTCGAAGAGGTGACGGCGGCGGTCTTGAAGGAAGAAGCGAACTAAGAAGGAGTCCCCGCACCATTCTCCTGCCCCGGCTTTTGAGATGCCCTAGGTCTCGGGAGCCGGGGCTTTTTTTTGGTTATTTCGCGGTTCTCAGCCCCTCCCCTCGGTTTCCGGGGCTCTGCTACCGACCCTCCCAGGAAAACCGAACGTCGCCCGCCTCTGCCCGTCAGTTCTCCGACGTTCCTGCTATCGGAGCCCGACACCCGAGGTCTTGGGAGCCCGGACCTTTTCCCCGAATTCTCGCGGTTCTCAGCACCGCACGATTTTTATTGGTACTCTGACACCGCCCCGCCCCGGGAAAGCCTAGCATCAACCGTCTCTGCCCATCGATTCCCGGACGGTTCCGCTATTGAAGCCCGGCGGCCGCGGCTAAAGCCCGGAGAACCGCATAACCTTCGTCAATCCGGGCGAGGTCGGGCGGGTCGGCCGATTCCACCTCCCGCGCAAAAAATAGCACGGCCCAGGCGCCCCAAGCCTTCGCCTTCGCGCCCATCACCGTTCCCTGAGCGGTCGACGGTTGACGCTTGCCGGGTTTGTCGCCGGCGACGCCCTCGGCATAGGGGTCAGGACCGTCGCCGTTGAAACTCACTCCGGCGCCGTAAGCCGCTTTGATCGAATCCATCCGCTGCGGCGAGTTGCAGCCGTGGAGCTCGAGGATGTATCCCAGGGCCCGGACTTTCGCCTCCGCCCGCGAGACCGAAGCGATCAGCCGATCGGCCGGGATACCGCGGCCGAGGAGATCCTCCCGGACCCAGCGATGGAAATCCACAACCTTCGCGTCCTTCGTCTCCTCCGTGTCGCCCGCGTCGGCCAGGTAGTCGGCCTCATTCATCGGGACGAGGAAATAGGTGACGCCCGACTTCTTCAGCTCCTCGACCAGCCGGGCTTGGAAGGCCGCATAGTAGGCTTTGATCGGTTCGCCCCACAGGCCGCCCGTGAGGGTGCCGTCGATCTTCCGTTGCCGGTTCGATCGGAAGGCGCTGTGGCGCTGATCTTCGGCCGTCTTGTAACTGCAGAAATCGTAAAGCCGCCCAAAGAACGCGACGCCGCGTTTGGCATGATGGGCGAAGATGGCGGCCCACTTCGTCCACACTTCTTCGTTCGGTTGATTAAGGTCGAAGAGCGGAAACCAACGGCCGGGAAAACTGGGAGGGCCTTCGGTCAGGGCCTCACGTTTCGACTTGGCTTGTCCGGCCTCCGTCCATTCGGCCAGGAAGTAGGAGCCCTGCGCATCCGCGTCCTCTTTCCAACGTCCGATCTGGAGATAGGGCTGCCAACGCCAGCCGGCCGTCGCGCCGTCAACCGGCCAGGTGAAGGTGAGGAAATATTCGTCCGCGTTTCCGCCGGCCCCAACCGATCGGTCGACGTGCGCCTTGATCGCTTCGAGCGGAAAGACGATCCCTTGGTAGCAGGAGATCCCGATCCACGGCGGACCGGCCTTGGCCACGGGCTCCGGAGCGGCATGGATCGTGCAGAGGGCGGTCGGTTCCGTCCCCCGGGGAAAGACGCGGAGCTCCTTCGCCGGACACCATTCGTTCGGCAGGATCCCGGAAGCGGTGCAGACCTCGATCGTGACCGTTGGCGGAGGAATCGGAGGATGCGGCGCGGGACACTTGCCCGCCAGGAGAATGAGGACCGCGAGGGGAAGGAAAAGGGAGAGGCTCTTTTTCATTCGAGGGCTTTTTAGAAGAGATAGCCGAAGACGTCGATGTCGATCGTCATGGCGCCGCCCTGGGCCGTGTTAACCGCGACCTTAAAAGTTCCTGCTGCCGCGCCCCGAACCGCTCCGTTGATCGGAGGGATCACGCCGTACTTCGTCGAATCATTCAAATAGGTCCGCGTCCCGTTGGCAATAACATCGCTGCCGTTCACGTCGAAACCGAAGGAGATGGAAGCGGTCGTGAGGTTGCCGGATGAATTGCGGATCACAACCTTCGTGATGATGCAGGATTTGCCGGCCGGGACCGTGTAGAGGACGGTCATCGCTGGCGGAGCGCCCGGATTCATATTGACGGCCAGGGAGCTGGCGAGCTTCGCGTCCACGTAGAGCATGCAGTCCGTTTCTTGGAGGATGTACTTCGAGACCGCCGCCTGGCGATGGATGAGACGCTCATTCACGGTAATAGATTGAATTGATCCCGGCTGCGGATTCGAGACCGCCGCCCCGCGAAAGTGATTCTTGAATCGGTTATAGGCCGCGTTGCCGAAGGCGAGGTTGCCCGTTGCATCGTCACCGTTTATGAGGGCCATGGATTCACTCCTTATCCGAAAATATTTTCGTCACAAAGCGTCTTCCCGGGCTGGCCATCCGAGAACCGCTCCGGGACCACGGTATCATCGCAGAGGTAGCCAAACATCCGTTGAGTCGGCGACGCGGTAGTCCAATCCGGCGCCCCTGTCTCGTCCCAAAGGATGATGAATTGGGCGAGCATGTAGGTCAAGTCGCGGCAGAGGACCTTTACCGTCCGGCCGACGAAATCGATTTCCAAAAGGTCGATATACAGGTAGCGGCCGACCTCGCCCGCGCCCGCGTCCGACACGGCATAGGGATCCTGGAGGCGGATATTTTCGAGGAGGTCGACCGTGCTGATCATGTCCAGCGGAAGGATGAAGGTGAACGTGCTGTCACCGTAGGCGTTTTTCTTCAGCTCCTCGTCCGTCCGTACCGCCACCCATGCGGCCGAGTCGATCCACGGGAAGTCGGATTCAAAGGACGGTTCGAGGATGTCTCTCAGGTCCACGATCGACGCGGCGTGCTCGAAGATTTCCCCACCTTGGAAGACCTCGGCCGCAGGCGCCCAGTCCCATCGCGCCTTCATCCGGTTAAAAGCGCCGAGCGTGTTGAAATTTCGGATGGGATGGTCCCGCGTGTCGATTTGTGCCCAAATGATGTGATCCGTGGCGAAGTCGCTGAGGTCTTTGCGGTCCAACCACCATCGGCCTTCGGAATCATAGGCGGCCAGGGCACCATAAGTGAACAGCAGGCTTTGGAAATATTCTTCCGTCGAGGCCTCTTTGATGACCGCCAGTTTTCCCGCCGTCTCCACCCCGAGGGCCACGTACTTCAACGCTAGGTCGTCGACCGAACCCGTATCTAGATACGCCAACGGTACGAGGGCGATGTAGAGAAGGAAATAACCAACGACATAGGCCGGATTCTCCACGTACCCATTCACCGAATTCCAAAGCGCCAGCTCGTAACCTTCACAATCGAAGGTGATCCGCTTATCGCCCTGATCGGCCGTGAAGGTAATGATGGTTTGGTCGTCGGCATCGTAGGAAACCACGTAGTCGGCCGGGGCCACGACGATCCCATCCGAATAGACGGCGGTAATAGCATGAAGGTGGCCATGGGCCGCTAGGTAGACGAACGTCGTCGTGTCGACATAGACGGCTTCGATCGCGCCCGAGGTAAATTCGTATTTACCAAGGATCTCGGGCTTGGGTTTATTGACGGCATTCTCGTGGATATTTGGGAATTCCTCGATCGTGCAGCGGTAGATCGGAACCTGTTTGGAAAAATGGGCGACGCTAATATCGCGGAGCTTGGCCATGAAGACAGGCCCCTGGAGGTCATAATCATCGACCAGGAGCTTAATGGCCATCACCTTTACCGCGGCGGGCATGTTCTGCCAAACGTAGTAGGCCGAGACATAGGTATTTTTAACGAGGTTGTCGAAGAGGAGGTGAGAAAATTCCCGGTCCGTGTTGGCGAGGCCGATGTTCATGTCGCAGCCTAGGTAGAGCCCGGAGCCGGAGCTCACGCCGCGGGTGTAGGAGCTGAGAGACAGGATCCGGCCGTCATAAAAGACGGTCGGGGCGCAGGTATCGATCGGGGCGTAGTGGGCGTTGAAAGCCTCCCAGTCCGTGATGATGATGATGTCGCCGGGCGTATATCCGACCACGAGGACGAACCGAGAGCCGGCGGTCATCAGGCCGGCCGCGTCCGTTCTCCAATCCCCGGCATATCCGGCCGGATTAGTGCCGGCCGTGAGGATCGAATTCAATTGGGCGCCGCCCTTTATTAATCTCAGCCAGTAGGTGCCTTGCGCCAGCGCGGGCATCGCCGGGATCGTGATCTGCCCGTTGCTATCGATCGTGAACCCTCCCATAAAGAGCGTGATGGTCGCCGCGACCGCGCCCGTCGCGGCATTGATGACCTGGATATCCGTGACCCACGAACTCCATCCACCGAAGGGCATTGCATTATTCGGGTTCAATGTATTCTGCGCATCCGCGTTTAGGATGCTGAAGCCCAGGCCGGTGAGCACCAGCGCCTCTCCGCCGGTCGCCTTAAACTGGTTCTTGCTCAGGGTGTTGACACACGGATTATGATAGCGGACCAGGACGGAAGAGAACGTCAACTCGACCTTGATCTGCTGACCCGGACCCGGGTCGCCGACGTTCATCGAACACATCCTGTGGTTCCACCCGGTGCGGATGAAATAATCCTGGTTCGTCCAGTCCGTCGGCCCTGCGGCATACGTTTGGCCGTAGATGAGATAATCTTTCGGGAGATCTGCGAGATTCACTTGAACGACATCCGAGCCGCCGCCGTTTCGCCCGAAGGCGGGATACGTGCCCCAGTCTTTCGCCGTATCATAGACCTGGCCCGTCGCCACGTCCGGGTTGACGTTATCCGCGCCTGACTCATCCGTCGTCGCCGTGCGAAGATGAAAATGAGTATTCGCGGATGTATTCGCAATCAACGCACAATTACAATACCACCAGAAATCGAGGACTTCATCCGCGCCCGACACGAGCCCCCAGTCCGCGTCCGTCGGATAAGCCAGCCCCCACCACCAGTGCGACCACCCGCCGTTCATCGCGTACCCGAGATAACAATGGGGCGAGAAAACGGCGGAATGATTCGCTTTCGCGATTCCGCCGCCCGTGAGATCGTCGTCCAGGCAATGCTTGAATCCGGAGAAAATCCGGTGTGGGACGTTCGTCAGTTCCGTGCCCATTATCTCGGCCCCAGGCAGCGGACCATTCTAAAATTGTCCGCGTTCAATTCGCATGCAAGGTAAGCGCCCCAATTCCGGATGACGAGTCCGACGTTGAAACCGTAAGACGAATAGAAATCGGCCGCATAAAAAGGCGTTCCGCCGCCCGTCAATAACTGTTGCCACGTCGTCCCGTCCGTCGAAAAATAAAAATAAATTAGATTATAACGTTCACTTCCGACGACCCGGATTTTCAACCAGTGCGGATCCGTGGTATCGGCAATTTCGGCGGACGTCGCGACGTCGAGTTGTTCGGCCCTAACACCAGTCGTCCCGAATCGTCCGACCATACAGACCATATTGCCTCCCGCCTCCGGCGCGGCTTTCGATATGAAAATCCCACAATGGGTATCCGCGAGCATATGAACGTGATCGATCTTCGCGACGACCTCGAACGGCGGATTACTGACGTGATTCGTCCAGGCGCGGACGGCATTATTATTCCCGCCATGCCAGGCCGCGTTCGTCCCCCCCGTGACATTCAACGTCATCCATCCACCAGCCTCCGCGACCGTCCGCCCCGCGCCCGTGATCGTTCGCCACGACCAGTGGATTGACGCGTCGCCGAAGGTATCGTACCAGCTAATGGCATCTTCATCCACGGCGCCGCCGCCGCCCGGAGCCCAGTCCGGAATCCCCCCGACGATCGTCAAGACGTCGTCTTCGTCGCCCGGACCGAACGCCTCCCATTCGGGCGTCGCGTTGCCGCGAATCATCGCGCCTTCCGTGACGGCGGCCGGGTCCGCGTCCGGATGATCGACGGAAAGAACGTTATGCGCGCCGATCGCAGAGAGACGGATCGAATTCAAACGGAGGTTGATATCCGCAATCGATTTTCGGAGATCCCGGACCTCGTCTTCGATGTTCATAACAACGTTATTCCGCGCGTCAAGACTTTCAGTTCAAACGACCATTCGCGAAGCTCTTTTGTCCCATAAATCGGACGAATCGCGGTCGGATTCCCGACGATCTTGACCATATAGACGTGCGGCTTCGTCGAATCCGGAATAAAGACCCATCGACCGGCCGGGCCCCCGACGGCGTCAATGAACGTCTCAAATTGATCGACGACGGCCGGATCGTTGATATTGACGATCGAAATCCGGAAACGTTTCGACGTCGAAAGATATGCGTCCCAGTCTTGACCGTAAGGCGTCACCTGTTCGACGGCGAAGACCTCCGGAGCGTCTTCGCGGACGGGTTGAACGTGCGCGCCCGTGAATCGCGACCACGCGCCGAGCCAGAGATCCCCGATTCGCGGAAATAACAGATTCGTCGCGTCTTCGAGATAGAATCGCCACCATCGGCGATCTTCGTTGAAAAGACGATAGAAATCGAATTCGCGCCACGTCATCTGGAGATCAACCGGAGGGATTCCCGGACCCCCGCCCCAGATGTTATTGTCGTTCGCTTGAATTTTCAGATTCGCCCCCGTCGCGGCGGATTTGAAATTATGATTAAAACAAGCCAGGAGCGTGACGGGAGTTTTCGCGCCTAAATCGATCAAGACCCATTGCGCGGCCTTCGCCATGAAATAGAACGGACGCGACGGCCGCGAATCGTAAAGATAATCGTCGATATAAATCGGGTCTTCCGTCGAAGTATCGATCAACGTACTGTCCGTCAAGAGATTTACGGCGGAATATAAAAACGGCATTTTAAACTCCCAGGGCTTCGCGGAAAGATTGTTTCCCGATATTCGCGCGAATCCAGGCGATGAGTTCCGGGCCGATCTTCGCGCGGACGATATCGCGGACGGAATTC
>Ga0315291_10008965_pt1 | contig 12273 bp, 13 predicted proteins | sample YL17G12_20_MG_FD_203070 | JGI IMG/M metagenome (GOLD analysis project Ga0315291, IMG submission 203070) | Sediment microbial communities from Yellowstone Lake, YNP, Wyoming, USA - YL17G12_20 | ecosystem: Environmental > Aquatic > Freshwater > Lake > Sediment | place: USA: Wyoming | collected... | reverse complement strand
TCTTTTAGAACTTCAAAATCCTATTAATACTGGCTTTAATGACGAACAGTAATCCTTAACATTTTAGGGAACTGTTTTGGAAAAGGGAAATAGAAAAAAATTATTTAAAGTTCATTCAATTTTGTTGGATTAGAAGACACCTCTTATTAGTCTTCTTGTGGCGAGATAGGTTAGTCCTTGAAAAATCCGCTTGACAAAAGGGACATTTTATTTTATCATTTGCTCGTTCTTTGTGTTGCTCCTTTTGAACTATTTCCAGTTCCATTTTTCTCTGTTCGTAGAACTTTTTCACCTCATCATACTCTAATTCAAATCGCTTAAAATAACAATCAAATGTTTTTGTTGTGTTGTTCTTATATTCGGTATAATCACCATTCCATTTAATATTATTTTGTCTGTGATTGGTATTCTTTAGTAGAATGTTAGGAGTTTTAAAAATTCCTGATTTTTCGTCCCATTCTGTTTGGTAAAATAAATGTTGCGTGTATTTGCTCTGCTCACATCTATTCATCTTTACCATTTCAGACATTTCATTTTTGAATTTTTCTAATTTTTTTTGTAATTGTAATTGTCCTACCTCTTTATATCCATTGTAGAAAATTCCCCAGTTTGTCCTATCATATTGTTCGTCATTCGTCATCATATTATTAGTAAGTTTTGTTAGTAAGTTTATTATTGTCTAATTATAATAATTTAATTTTCCAATTCAATTTTTTTTTAATTTTTTAATTTATTTTTTTTATTTAATTTTTAATTTATTTTTTTTTATTTAATTTTTAATTTTATTTAATTTTTTTTTATTTAATTTTTTTTTATTTATTTTTTTTTTAATTTTTATTTAATTTTTTTTTATTTAATTTTATTTTATTTAATTTTATTTTAATAAAATTTTTAGTTATCAAGAAAATATACTCAAAAAAAAAAAAATTGATTTACTTTTTCTGGTTAGAAAAGTTATTACCAATATACACAAAAGCAAGTTAAACTATCAAAATGAATACCGACCAAACTATTATTGGACTGAAAACCCAAGTATCAAGACAAGTTGGGTTGAAGCAGTGGGAAGAAAATGCTGGTAATTTTAACCAAAGGCATTTGGTTAATGCTTGGAAATTAGCATTTGTAACAGGTTTAACAGACGAATTAACTGAAATGATTTGGGATTATATATTGTCATCACCATCTCAAACTTGGAACAAATTAAATAGTTCGGTGTTTGGGATTTATAGCATTATTGAGGAATATACTAACAAAAAAGGATATAAATCTCTCGCACATTTTACAGAGAACAAAACTTATTTAGGAGCAGTTAAGACAATGGGAGATAAACCAGTTTGTTACGAGGGAAACTTCCGTGTTACAAGAGAGCGTTTCAGTCTTAACTTATCAAAACTACTTGATATAAAACCATTCAACGGAGTTTATAACTTGGGGCTATTGTTTATACCACGAGGAGTAGTCACTTGTGTAGAACCGATTATAATTGCTAAAGAAATACATATCATTGAAGAAGAAGAAATTATAATTGCTGAAGCGGTTATAATTGCTGAAAAAGAAATTGTAATTGCTGAAGCGGTTATAATTGCTGAAGAAGAAGAAGAAGAAGAATTTATAATTATTCCAAATAAAAAAGTAAAAAAGCCACGACAAACTAAAAAAGCCACAACAAACTAAAAAATCTTGCCCTTGCTGTAAAATGTAAATAATAATCACCTTTTTTTATTTCATTTTTTAATTAAAAAAAAAATTGAATTGGATTTTCTCGTTACAAAGGTAATTACCAATATAGTTAATATGACAACAGCAAAGACTGAAATCCACAATTTAATGGTTGAGGTATTCTTAATGATTGAGGGATTGAATACGCCAGAAGGGGATTATTTGAAATTCGCAGAATTATTTAAGCAAATGAATATTAATTTAGACCGATTAGTTGGTATGAAACAACAATTATTAAGAAATACATATTACATACGGTATATAAGAAATGAAAATACGGTGACAAGAGTTCGTCTTACAGAAGAACAAAAGAGGAAAAATCCTGAATATGAAATGTGTAATTGCGGGCGATATTCTAAAAAAACAGAAATGAATAATCATTTAAAAACTGGAGTTCATTTTCAAGGACGACGAAATCGTAAGTATGCTGGTAAGGGTTTAGAAGATGAACATATTGACTTTTGTATCTCAAGAGAGGTAGGATTACAAGCGTTTATTATTAGACATCTTGTAACTGTAGAAAACCGAAATCAACGACATCTTGTAACTGTAGAAAACCGAAATGTAAATTTTGAATTTGAAAATCAACCTTAAAATTTAATTTTTTTATTTAATTAAAATATCTTTGCTAATCAAGTCGTTCAAAATGTCTTCGTTTTTTTTTGTATTTTTAATTAATTCCTTTAATTTCTCAAGGGTTGTAGTCCAGTAAAATTCCATATTTTTATATAAATAAAATTCGTATAGCTTCTCTTGATTTTCCCAGCATTCATTATCCCAAGATGATTTGGCGAATTCTTGCTTATTTTTATAATCTTGTATTTCCTGTTCTGCTACTAAAATCTGTTCTTCTAAATCTGGTTCTCCCCCATATCCGTTGATAACCCAATAGTGATTGCCGATTAAGGATTTATTTTCCATTTATATATTCTTTTATTATTTTTCTCTAACTAAATTAATTTTAAATAATTGAAAACATTTTTTTAATTCTTGTAGCGAATATTCTCTATAATTTGGCGGAGTTGTCCTACCAATGCTCTCGTAATATGCTTCTAAAAATGGGAAATAATCTTCTCGTTTTAAAAATGAAGCAACCTTATTAATTATTTTTTCTGTCTTTTTTTGTCGTTCCTTGTCCATTATATATTCTTTTATTTTAAATCTAAATATTATAATTTTGCTAAATATCCGCAAGTTCGGTATTTAGTTTGATTAAGTTTTGGAATAAATCTGGAGTATCTCCCCAAAGTAGTTTATACGAGAACAGGGCAGGACTTGGAATAAGATTTGTAATTCGTTCTCTCTCTTTTGAGTTTGCTAAATGTCTTTTTCTATAATTTTCTCTTGTTAAAAAATCTGCTCCATCTATAAAGGTATGTGCCTCTGGACTTCCAAAATCGTAATGTTTCATCTTACCATCAATCATCATCGTTATTCTAAATCGCTTCGTAGGTTTAGGACTATTTATCAATTCTAATATTTTCATTTATTATATATTCTTTTATTATATAATCTAATATTATAATAAATGGAAGAAAAAAAACCAAATCAACTTAATAACTCGGTGTCAAACGTTATTGACAGATTTGCTGTAAAGGGTAAATGGAAATTGATTGGTTCTAACTCGTTAAGGTCATCAATGTATGGCAGTGACTACGATGTAGAAACAGATTTATACAGTTCCCAAAATGCCATTGTAAAACATTTTCAAAAAGCATTTGAGGACGCACATTTAGATAAAGATGTATTTATTACAGATTTTAAATGTGGTTGGGATAGTCGCCTCGTGTATGAAGGCGACTTTTCTAAATCGTCACTTAAAAAATATTTAAAGAACCCACTAATTGGTAGAAGTTACAAAATGGCGATTAATAAAGCGACAGGAGAAAAGCAGATGGATTTGGTAAGAGATTTATTTATTTTACGCTGGAAACCCAAAGATGTATTAAACGGTAAAATAAAGTTAATTGATGGTAGTTATAAGACGTTTGAAGAGTGTCTTTTAGACCCAACAGTTCTAAAAATAGATTTAATAAAGAAGGTCGGTAATCAATTCGCAGAAATCAGTGAAAATTATTACATTAAACTTAAAAACGGTAAAAGTAATTACCCAGAAGAGCCAAGTCGCAAAGATATTGAGAAATCATTTGGTGAAGATATACAGTATTATTCTCACAAAAATTCGTTTAAAGCTTTAAAACGCTTATTTTCTTTGTATCTAATTGAAGGTGACAAGGAAAAACAGATTAATCAAATGATTGAGTTCTTCAATGGTCAGGTTGGGTATCTCAACAAAATAAAAAGCGAATTGGAGATTTTAGAAGCGTTGCTTATACAAGATTATAGGAAGCCAAACTGGGAAGATGTTCAAGCTAATTTACAATTTATAAAAGAGCAATTATCAAGCGTATTTGAAATCCCAATTAGTGAAAAGATTTTTAGCGAGATAGATAAGATTAGCGAAAAAACTGCTTTAACAGATATTGTTACAATTAAGGATTACCTCCTAAAAAAGTTAAATGAGTATAGTAAAGATTTTCTACGGAATTATATTTAATAATAATCTATTTAGTAAAAAAAAATAATCTTATAGTATAAGTATGAATTTTGAAGGAGAAGGAAATGTTTTAGCACTACTTGAGAATACTGATGAGAAGGATAGGAAGAAATGGAAAACGCTGTGTATCACTGATAGACCGAAGAATGTTACGACAGCATTAAACGAGATTAAACTCAAGGACAAGCCAAATCTGCGTTTTCAACCAATTCCTGATAAGAATATTGAACGGTCAATTAGATATGTTACTGGAGCATCAGGTTCAGGTAAATCGTATTACACGAAAGGATACGCCGAAGAATACCACAAATTATACCCAAAGAGGGATATTTATATGGTTTCAAGTTTGAGGGACGACCCATCAATAGATAAGCTCAAATATATTAAGCGTCTTAAAATCCACGAACCTGCGTTTTTAAATGATGATATACAGGCAGGAGATTTCAAGGACAGTCTTGTAATTTTTGATGATACAGATTGCTTACAGAATAAAAATTTAAAAAAGAAAATTGATGGAATTTTGAATGCTATTTTGGAGACTGGCAGACATTTTAATACGGAAGTTGTTTATACGTCACATTTAGCGTGTAACGGACTTGACACGAGAAGAATTTTGAATGAATGTAAATCGGTTACCATATTTCCAAACGGGCTTGGAGGTAAAGCAATGAAGTATTTACTTGATAATTACTTTGGTTTAGATAAGGAACAGATTAAGAAAATCAAAAGACTTAATAGTCGTTGGGTAACAATCTCAAAAGGTGCTAAAATGTCGGTAATGAGTGAAAAAGAATGCTTCGTTCTCAACAATCACGACGATGATGACTAAATACGTCTTTTTAAAAGGTGTATTTAGATATTATAATAATACTAGTAAATACTGGCTTTATTATATATAACTGGCGGTTTTCGCCTTTATAAATACCGTTTTGGTAAAAAAGGTGGGAGATTATAGTCACCTTTTATAATTTGTTTTAGTGCTATTTGTTCTAATAAATTTTTTGGGTCTATTTCATCTAAAGTAAGAGCTGATTGTTTATTTAATCTTTTTGTTGGTCTAAAAACAGGATAGTCCAATCCAGCAACATCTTTCCAATCACTTTTAAACCAATTTGTTAAACCATTATTTGGTTTGTTTCCTAAATATTTACCGCCGAGTTGTTTATATCTTTTCACGATAAATCCTGACTTATAAGCACTTGGTTTTGAATATTTTTCATCTGCTTCTTTTTTTACCTTCTCGTATAGCGGAATATTGAGAGGAACAGCCATATATTATAACCAAATATTTTTATTATATAAAAAGTGGAAAAGTGGAAAAGTGGGAGGTGGGAATGGCTTTTGAGACGAGGGCGTAAGAATAATACAATATAATAATACAAGTAAATACTGGCTTTATTATATAAAACTATTGGTTTTTGAGGTAAGAGGTAAGAGGTAAGACCTTGCTTTTGGGAGTATCTCTACTATAGAGAAAAAAAAATGTTTTTCAGGAAAACCAAAAAACATTTTTATTTTTCATTTTTTAAAATTTGTAATAAAACAAGGTCTTACCTCTTACCTCTTACCTTTTAGATATATATACATACAAGTTAATACTGGATTTATTATATAAAACTATTGGTTTTTGAGGTTGGGGGTTGGGGGTTGGGCCTTGCTTTTGGGAGTATCTCTACTTTAGAGGAAAAAAAATGTTTTTCAGGAAAACCAAAAAACATTTTTATTTTTCATTTTTTAAAATTTGTAATAAAACAAGCCCCAACCCCCAACCCCCAACCTTTTAGATATATAAAACTATTGGTTGTTAGGTTGGGGGTTGGGGGTTGGGCCTTGCTTTTGGGAGTATCTCTACTTTAGAGAAAAAAAAATGTTTTTCAGGAAAACCAAAAAACATTTTTATTTTTCATTTTTTAAAATTTATAATAAAACAAGCCCCAACCCCCAACCCCCAACCTTTTAGATATATATACATATAAGTTTATAAATCCAATTCTGTTTCAACAATTAATTTAATACCAGTCCAACACTGCTTTGTTTTACCCTTTATTTTCTTGGGTTTGCTTTCAATATTATCCATATTTGATAATTTGGCATATTTTTTAATTTCCATTCCAAATTTCATCATTGAAATCTTCATTTTTTTATCACTTAACCATTTCTCAATATCACTGCTAACTACATAGTCATTCTCATTATTAGTCAGTTCAAAATCCATTTTAAATGTATCAATTACATTAGAGTTAGCACCAAGAACAAGGCTACTACATTTCTTGAGTTCATTTGGTTCAATTTCAACACGACCGCTTTCAGCAAATTTCAAGTAACTGTGAATTAGAATACCCATAAATACTTTCTTGAATTCTAACGTTTTAATGTATTCTTCAAGTCCAATATCTTTTTCCATTTCAAATTCATTACATTCTTCCATTGGCTTATCAACACAAATTCGCTTGTATTCAATTGCCCGAACTCTATTTACTACGGCATCATCAGTTGGAGTAATTTTATCCAAGTCATTAGCAAAGATAATAGCCATACAAACCAATTCAAATGGAGTTTCATTGCCTTGATGTGCTCTTGCTATAATATCATCATTTCCACCGTTTGATATTTTCTTAATCGCATTACCATCAATTTCAATACCCATTTGAATTTCATTTGATATGATGAGTCTTTTTGTTTTTAATAACAGCAACCATCTTAACTTTTGAGCCTCATCTCCAGTTTTTGAGTAAGCAATATTAACAGCATTGAAAGCACCGTAATACCCACCAAATGCTGATTTAATCGCAGATGTCATTACCGACTTTCCAGTATTACTTGCTCCAATACCGAATAAACATCGCTTCATTCTATCACCTGCTAATGCTCTCGCAATCAAAGTCATATAATAATCACCAATTTCCTTACCAAATGGATTATAGAATAATTTATTCTTGATAACTTCCATTTGTTTAATTTCGTGTTCTGTAAATGCTGTAAATTTATATGGTATTTGTTCCAAAAACTTAATAGTATGGTCGTATTCTTCATCATCAAACGTATAAAACATTTCAGTTTTAAAGTTGTAGTAACCATTTGTGAATAATATTTTACCGAGTGATGATGTTGTTAAATCGCAAACCCAACCATCATCTGCTTTTGATATAATTTTATTTATTAATGATTGACAAACATTTCTCGCACACTTAATATTTTGAACGTAATCAATAATTTCTTCTTTTGAATTAGTTTTGTAGATTTTTTGATTTTGAATGAAATTAGTTAAATCGCTTTCAATCGCTTTTTGATTATCAATCCACATATTATTACATTTGTAGTATAATGTGTTCTTAGAATAAACAATATTATCTTTCATTAAATCATAGACAGCATTAGATGCTTCCAAATCATTATTAGCAAAAATACAACCCTTATTAAGTAACAACTCTTTCTTGTCAGGAATGACGTAATCATCAGGCATTTGAATTTCAATATTGTGATTCTTATAGGAAAATTTCATACCTAATTCTGGAAATTCTTCCTCAACAGACGCTTCAATTGTTTCCAGTAAATTAGTATTATCGTAATGATTACCATATTGGAGAGCAAATTTCTATATTCAACGAATTAATAGTTCTAATTACATTTTGTAATACTTTATTTTCATAGTAGCAAAGAATGCGATTAATAGCACTTCCATACCAATTATATAATTTGTATTCTGGAACGTCCTTAACAATCATTTCATAGCAAGTCAGTTTGGTAAGTGTTTGTTGAATTTCTTTACATTCTTTATCAAAACTTTTGAAACATTCGTCTTTTTCTTTTTTATTTAGTTTATCATTATTGAGTGCTTTCAAGAATAACTCTTTTCCTTTTTCTCTATCAGGGTATCGTCGCAAAACTTCATCTCTATTAGCAATATAAAAGGCTAACTCGTCGTGTTTAATGCTGTGCTTACGACATATATATTGTAGAATAACGGGGTGACAATTAACCATATCAATATCAGTCGTAGTATTTCTTAATAAAAACCCTCTTATTTTTTTTGAAATGCCTTGAATACCACAACCTCCAGCAAATAATCTTCCGCTTCCGCTACCATCGTTTCTCCAGTTATTACCTCCTGTAAATTTATATAATCGTTTTATTTCGCCATTTGCTTTGATAAATGCTTCACAAGTTTTTCTCATCATTTCGTAATTCTTTATTCTTTCATCTTCATTTTTTGATGATGATTTATCGTAAGGTTTATATTCCTTATACGACATATTAGCAAGATAACTTACTTCTTTTAAAGGTAGTCTTTCAATAAATTCCATTCTATATACTATACAAAGATTATATCTTTAAGTTATTTACGCAATTAGATATTTATTATACTAAATAACAAATATCTAAACAATTTTTAATTTTTATTTTCGCCTAAAAGTTCAGCAATAATGGTTTTCAGTTTATCCTTGTTAATTTTTCCTAAAGTTCGGCGAACCTTCTTCTTCAATTTTTCATCTTCAGTTAATACCACATCCTTCTTATATTTTCGCATATATTCCCGTTGGTAGTCACGCTTCTTGGTTTTTTGGTCTTCAAGTTTTTCTTGCTTAATCTGTGCTTTAACCATTTCTACCATATTATCTGTAATAATCATTTCTGTACTTGGCTCTACAGTTGGTTCTACATTTGGCTCTAAAACTGGCTCTACAGTTTTAATTCTACGCTCTCCCTGAATTTGGTTGAATGTTTTCTTAACCATTTATATATATTATAAACATTTTTTTTCTAAATCCTTTACGAATAAACTTTATTATCTCTAAATAAGTTAATGAAGATAACAAAGTTTTGTGTATTCGGCGAACGTTGTAGCGGAACAACATATTTAGAAAACTTAATTGAAAGCAATTTTCATCTGGAAAGAACAGATGAGTTCGGTCTAAAGCATCTTTGGTGCTTAACCGATTTTAGTAATAGTAATACAACTCTATTTATTGGGATAGAAAGAGAGTTATTAGATTGGCTTGACAGTTTCGCAAAGACCCCCCATCAAGTGAGACCATATTGTCCTCTGGACTACGATACATTATTTTTTAGACCGATTAAGTCTTTTTTTGGAAATAAATTAGTTGAGGACTACGATAATATAATGGAATGCCGAACGACGAAGAGCAATATAATTCACTCCCTACCCAATATAGTAAAACATTATTATTTTATACAGTATGAAGATTTACTAAAAGACCCAATATCATTTTTGGAATTAATTAAAAATAGGTTCAAATTAGTTCCTAAACTTGTCCCATTTAGGAATTGGATAAGTTACAAAGACAATATCAATGAATTATATGTTAAGAAGCCTATAACAATTCCTCCAAAAATAATAGAAAAATTAAAACAAACTTATCCAATTCACTTTTCCAAAACAGTTCCCTAAAATATTAAGGGTATTCATTCGTCCTTCTTATAAACTTTTTAGCAACTTTTTAATTTTATCTGCTTCGTTTGAGAAATGACGATAGCCTGTAACGTCCTTTATATCTTTAGCTCCAGCCTCGTTAAGATGCTGACCGAGATGATGAACTATATTTTGGTAATTCGCTAATTCATTTTGGAGATGTGGCATCATTTGTTTAGTCCAATGACCGCCTAATAAACCGCTTCCCGACGCTGGTCTTAATTCATCTTGAGAATTTGACGAACTTAACGAACTTAACGAACTTAAAGAACTTGATGGATAGAACGGATAGAACGAACTTGACGAATTAAGTGATGAAGAATCGCTGTCTTCTTCAAGACTGTTTTCATACAATTTTTCAACGTTTTCCAAGTCTTCTAATTTCTTTATATTTTTTATTATTTTTTGTCTTGCTTTTTTTTTTTCATTTGTTATTTTTTTTAAATGTGATTTACCTTTTTCACCGTAGTATTGCTTATATTCTTCTTTTTTTTGTTCTGGTGTTCGGTGGATTAATCGTCGTATTCTCTTGTTTGCTCTTGTATTTATTTCTTCTTTTTGTTCTTGTGTTCGGTTTTTTACTTTATCTTCTTTTTCCGCTATTTTCGCTATTTCTTCTGCTCTGCGGTTGTCTATTTTTGCTTTTTTTTTTGCTGTTATTTTTGCGTTTTTTTCTTGTTTTAACTTTTCTTCTTGTCGTTTAAGTTTAAGTTCTTCTTGTCGTTTAAGTTCTTCTTGTCGTTTAAGTTCAAATTCTTCTTGTTCTGCTTGTCCCATTAGTTCTGTCTCTTGTGCTGGTGTAAGTGCTACTCTATTATTACCCCTCTCTCTCTCTTGTGCTGGTGCTGGTTCAGGTGCTACTCTATTATCACCTCTAACCAACCTTTTTAATCTGCCTAATATTCCGCTACCTTTTTTTGTCGCATTATCCTCTGCTTTCATTAGCTTATTCTCTTTTTTTTCAGCTCTTACTTTAGCAGTTCGCTTCTTTTGTGCCTCTACTGTATTTTTAATTTTCGCTTGTCTCGCCTCCTCTTCAGTCGCATATTTTTTTGGTCTTCCCCTTTTCTTCTTCTCAATAACAGGTTTTAAAGGCTCTAATTTTAAAGGCTCTTCTTCCTGTTCCTCAATTATTAATTGGATATTCTGTTTTGGCTTCTTAACCTTCTTAACTATTTTCTTCTTCTTTGCTTGGTTAATATCTTCTGCTCCCATTTGACTTCTCTCTTGTAATTCCTTGCCCTTTTCTATAATTTCTTTTTTTGCGAGATTTTTATTGAGTTTTGCTTTCATTTCAGTAACCCTCCCCTTGTGTTCTTTCTTTTTGGTTTCTGCTTTCAAGAGAAGTTGTTTATTAATAGCACCAGTTGGCTCTTCAGCTCCCATTTGTTCCTTCTCTTGTTTCTTTGTAAGCTTTTTTCTTGTCCCATATTTCTCCCTATACTCATTCTTACATTCAGGAGTTGATAAAGCACAACCATACGATAAATTATTCATTAAGGCAAACTCTTTTACCCAATTAGTCCAGCGATTTGCTCCGCCACTCAACATTTATTATACATTATTAAAATATAATAAAATCAATTAATTAAATTAATTTAAACTTTTTATTTAATATAAAATAACAACTGGTGAGGTTGTAGTTGAAGGCGAATTACCAGTAACAGCCCATTTTGTATTATCCAAATTCAATAAATTTATACTTTGACCTTTATAGGTCATACCAAAACTATTTCTTGCTGAAACTCCGTTTTGGACTAAATTACTATCTACCTTTATTAGATTGTTTTTGGTAAATCTCATTAAACTCGCAAGACCATTAAGAGAATACCCATCGTAATTTGTAAAATTACCGCCAAGCCAATACTCACCAGCAACATTTGTTATTTCCATAGCGTTTAGTTGATTATTTCCACTTGTAAATAGGGGACAATATTTACCAATTGTTGTATCGTAAAAAGACATATTAGAAGCACTTGGATAATAGTAATTTTCATTTCCAATAGAGGCAATTGCTAAATTCCCATAATTACCAATTAGCCATAGCGTGTTGTCAGTATCTAAAAACGTATTCGTATTCGCATTCGTAGCCGCACCATAGGCAGAAAAGGCGTTGGTAGAAGTATTGAATAACACCGAACAATAATAAGATGTCGTTCCAACAAGAGTAAAAACACCCACTAACACCAGAAATCCCGCACTTACTTGTTTAATTGTTTGAAGAGGATTATTTAATTGAGAAGCACCATATCCGTTCCAAGTGTTCGCACCTGTATCCCATCTCGCCAAATATTGAGTATTAGCAACACCACCAGCGGCATTAAAAGAACCCGCAAACCAAACACTCGTTCCAACAATAGCAGCATTTATAACTGTGTTAGTTATTATTCCAGTTCCCATAGCAGACCAAGCAGCCCCCGCTATATTCCAACGAGCAACTCTTACTGTATTAAGAATACCATTTACTAACAAAAAACTACCGAACCAATATAAATAAGTTCCATCGCTTACCATTTTACTCGTTGCCCCCGAATTAGTAATAACACCAGTTCCCATAGCGTTCCAA
>Ga0315291_10008963_pt1 | contig 12274 bp, 9 predicted proteins | sample YL17G12_20_MG_FD_203070 | JGI IMG/M metagenome (GOLD analysis project Ga0315291, IMG submission 203070) | Sediment microbial communities from Yellowstone Lake, YNP, Wyoming, USA - YL17G12_20 | ecosystem: Environmental > Aquatic > Freshwater > Lake > Sediment | place: USA: Wyoming | collected... | reverse complement strand
CGGGCGGGATACCCCATTCCTCCCCCGTCTTCTCCTTGCCGGGGGAAACCACGGAACACAATGTTAAGGCAATCATCAGCATCATTACGATAAATACATAACGCATAATTATCCTCCTTTTCGAGAAAATTATACTTAAACTGGATAAAAAAAATACATCTCAACAGATGGAATTCAAGTTTTATTTGGAGAATTTTGAAATAAGTATGGGAAATCAAAAAAATACACCGATTTTTTTAACCACCAAGTCACAAAGAACACCAATCGCCTCATTCCTCCTTCATTTCCATATATATATGTCCGTCGGCATCGCGGTAGTAGCGTTTGACCATGCGGCGCGGTTTGCGCCCGAAGAATCCCCCGCCGCCACCACGCCGGAACATGCGCCAGCCGCCAAGGTATAAAAACGCCGTTAAAAGCCCGCCCAGATGTGTGATGTGTGAGACATTGCTCCCTGAGCCTCCAATCGTGTTCACGAATTCAAGTGTCCCGAAGAGGAACACCATATATTTGACCTTCATGGGAATGAAGAAATTCAAAAGCACCGTCTCATCAGGCCAGTAAAAGGCATAGGCAAAGAGTATGCCGTAGATGGCGCCCGATGCTCCCACCATCATCTCCAGACCGCGTGTCGCCCCGCCTGTTTCAAGGATGACTTTGTGCCCAAAGAGAAATGTAAAGATGGTGTGGACGATTGCCGCCCCAATCCCGCAGAGGAAATAAAATCTCAAAAATCTCACACCGCCCCAGCGCTCCTCAAGCCGAGGAGCGAAAAACCAGAGCGCCATCATGTTGAATAACAGATGAAGCCCGCCGGCATGGAGAAACATATAGGTCACAAACCGCCAGACCTGCAAACGCCGCACGGCGTAATAGGGTATCTGGCTGAAATAGAAAAGGATTTTTCCCTCCCAGCCAAGCGCCAGCAAAAGGGTAAATTGAGAAATGAGGATTCCGACATTGAGGAAAAATATCCATCTAACGGCTGGCGTCAGATGCCGCCGGAAAAAGCCCCGGATGTCATAAAGTGTATTGCCCGACATTAATCATCCCAATACGATATTATTCAATCTACCGAAGGTTTATCCATTTCACGGGAAGGAAATCAACAAAAAGCGTTTGCAATGTATAATTTAGTTTATATCTCATAAGCTATAATCGATCTTTTTAATCTGTAGAATGAAATAAATTGCTCGCACTCCCCCACTCTCCGATTCACCGATTCTCAAATTCACTTCCCCCACGTGGAGGCGATGGGCATGCGCCAGCCCTCGCCGAAGGCGCGACTCGTGACCTTCAGCCCCGGCGCCGCCTGCCGCCTCTTGTATTCATTTCTATAAATGGTTTGCAGGATGCCCCTGACAAATTTCAAATCATGCCCCAGTGAGGCGGCAATCTCCTCGGCGCTCTTGCGTTCCTCCACATATTCCCTGATTATGGGGTCAAGAATTTCATAAGGCGGAAGAGAGTCCGTATCCTTCTGGTTGGGACGCAGTTCCGCTGAAGGCGCTTTTTCTATAATGGAGCGAGGGATTACCTCTTTTTCACGATTGATATAAGCCGCAAGCTCATACACAAGCGTTTTCGGGACATCTGAAATAACGGCAAGACCGCCTGACATGTCGCCGTAAAGTGTGCAGTAACCCATGGCGAGCTCGGATTTGTTGCCGGTGGAGAGCACCAGCCAGCCGAATTTGTTTGAGAGCGCCATCAGGAGCGTCCCGCGGATGCGCGCCTGGATGTTCTCCTCTGCCACGTTGAATGGCGTTCCCTGAAACTGCGGCTTGAGCAATTCCAGAAACGCCTCAAAGGGTCCCTCAATCGGAAGTGAGATATATTCAATGCCGAGGCGGTGCGCCAACTCGGCGGCGTCATCCCCGCTGCCTTGCGAGGAAAAGCGAGACGGCATGAAGACGCCCACGACTTGGTCCTGACCCAGGGCTTGCGCGGCGATGACCGCCACAAGGGCGGAATCAATCCCGCCGGAAAGACCGAGCACGGTTTTTTCAAATCCACACTTTCTCACATAATCCGCAAGACCAAGTTTCAACGCCGTAAACAGCCTCTCCGCCCCCGTTGCTGTTGTTGGTCGTCTTTCGCCCTCGCCACGCTCCATATCGTAAAGAATCGCATCCTCCTCAAAATCACGCGCATTGGCAACGAGGCGTCCCTCACTGTCAAAGACCGCACTCCAGCCATCAAAGATGATGCTGTCATTACCTCCGACGAGATTGACATGCAAAACGGGCGCGCCGGCGCGCAGGGCGGTCTCTCTGACCACATCTTCCCTTATCTTCCGTTTGTCGAGGGCGAATGGCGCGGCGGAGATATTTATGATAAGGTCGGGCATCTGGGATGCCAGTTCCTTCACGGGGTCAATTTTGTAAAGGCGATGGTTGGCGCCAGGAGGGGGGACGTTCCAGATATCCTCGCAGATGGTGATGCCGATTTTCTTACCCCTGAAAAGCGCAGTATGGACGGAGGGCGCCGGGTCAAAATATCGCGCCTCATCAAAGATGTCATACGTAGGGAGCAGGGTTTTGTAATGGCGGGATAACACTTTCCCGTCGGCGCATAGCGCCGCCGCATTGAAGAGACCCTTGCCCTCCGTTACCGGGTTTCTGTCCACATAGCCCACAATAACACCAATGCCCTGAGTTTGAGCCGAGATTTTTTCAAGGACGGCAAGATTGTCATCAATCAGGTCTTTCCGGAGCACGAGGTCGCGCGGCGGATAGCCAAGGAGTGTGAGTTCGGGAAAGACAATGAGGTCTGCACCGACGCCCCGCGCCCGCTCCATCTCCTTCAGGACGCGCCGGTAATTGTGTTCCACATCGCCAACGATTGTGTTTATCTGCGAAAGGTAAATCTTCATATACCATCCCCTCTTATCTTCGCATCATGCCGGCGAGGATGAGCTCCATATCTCCCCTGTGTTTGCCGGGATGCAGATAGCATTCCACAATCCGCTCATTGGGGAGACTATTGATGCGCTCATTCATGATGCGCAGAACGGTGGTGTTAATTTCGACCGCCTTTTCAAGCGGCATGCGTTCCGGATTGATATCAATGCCGAAATATTCCCTGTAACCCATCACCTTGAGGGCGAAGAGGAGCGCCTCCGCCTGGCTCCATTCCACAACGCCAACATTGAGGTCCTGGTCGTAGTTGCCCAGGGGCTGGCTGTTCCAGTGGGTGTGGGCGAGGCGTCCCTCCAGCCCGACAAGGCTGAAGGCGGCGGCGCAGTCCTCATATCCCATGCGGACATGCCCCACCTCGGGATTAAGTCCAACTAAGGCATGACCCGCCTTGAGGAGTTTTCGGTTTTCGGGATTTTTCAACCGTCTCTCAATGCGCTGTGCGGCGAGGATGCCCTCCGCCGTGGTGCGGTATATATTATTAGAAACGGGTTCATAGGGTTTTGGCTCCAGCGCCACACGGACACCCGGAACCTCATCCATCGCCTCTGCCATACTACCCTCAAACCAGTCCCACATATATGGGAAAATTGTCCCCAGTGAATAGAGGTAGCCATCAATTCCGGGCCATGAGATGGCGCAGTTGGCGCCGATGGTCTTCACAAGTTTCAGCCCTTCAACCGCAATCTTCAGAGCCTTCATGCGCACCACGGGGGCGGGATTGGAGAGACTGCCAAACTCAAAATCCTTCTCAAAGAAGTGCGAGAAGGCGGTGGTGACAAGGCGGATGCCGGTCTCTTTTTCCAGTCTTTTATAAAGGTGGATGTTTTCAAAATTGACCTCGGCGGGATAGTGCGCCTCGATGCCAGTAACGCCATATTCAGCCAATCCCGCCGCCATCTCAATGCGGCGCTCAACATCCGCCTCGGGGATGTAACGCTCATGAAAGCGTCCTCCGGTCGGCGTAAAATACCAGATGCCAACGGAGAATTTGAGGGCGAGGGAAAAGGTGTTCAAATGCCTGATAAGCATTTGCGGTGAGCGGAATTTACTCTGATACCTCAGGTCTCTCAAACGGTATTTCATTTCATCCTGCCTGTAGTTCAACGTCATATTTTTATATATGATTTAATTTACATCAATGCGGGGGTCAAGATGAAGTTGAGAGACAAGTATGGATAAATCATAGCTTGCGGCGGCTTAAACGAGTCCTTTTTCACGAAGAATCTGGCGGACAAGGGCATCTATTGCAGGGCGGTCGATGGCGGGTGGAGTATCCGGTGTGCCCGGGGCAGGCGCCGGCGTGGCGCAGGAGCGGTCAGCCCCCGGTCTCAAACGACGGTCAGGGATACCCAATTGCTTCTTGATTTCCAAGAGCTCCGACAGGTTTTCTTCACTTATCTGTGTGTAACCATCCAGAAGACGCGTGTATAAAAGGATGCGACAGTACTCTTCAACAATCTCCATCTTGAAATAGGCATCCTCAGGGTCCTTGCCGATGGTGAGTGCGCCATGATTGGCAAGGAGGAAGGCTGTGAAGTCGCTCAGGAAGGGACGCACCACATCGGCAACCTCCTGCGTCCCCGGTGTGGCGTAATCCACAATGGGAATCTCACCGAGAAAGATTTCAACCTCCGGCAGGACGCACCGCGGGAGAGGATGCTTTGCCACGGCAAAGGCGGTGGCAAATGGCGGATGTGCATGGATGACGGCACGCATGTCATTGCGCTGTTTGTAAATTTCAAGATGAATGCGGATTTCCGAGGTGACCTCTTTGATTCCCCCGACCTTGCGACCTGTCATATCCACAGTGACAATATCTTCGGTCTTGAGGAATCCCTTGCTCTGGAGTGTGGGTGTGCAGAGGACTATGTCATCGGCAAGACGATAGGAAAAATTGCCCTCATTGGCGGCTACATAGTTTCTCACCCAGATGCGCCGTCCAATCTCACACAGGATTTCCTTTGCCTGCCATTCAGTCAGAGACATTAATAACCGCCCCCGACATTATTTTAATCTATCTGCCGGAACACCGATGATGTTGATAAAAACCTTGTGGTTCTTCATGGAGGAGTCAAGCACCTTTTGTCTGACTTCCTCAAAAACGGTGTCCATGACCACCTCTCTCGCCTCTTCGTATGTTTTTCCCATGAGAGGTTGTTTTTCTTCAAGGCGAATCACATAATAACCGTATTCCGTTTCCTCCACATCACTCACTTCGCCGACCTTGCGGAGCTTGAAGACGAGCTCATTGATGGGTCTGGGAAGGTGGTTATCGGGATAGAACCAACCCATATCGCCGCCGATGGCGTTAAAGGAGGGGTCTGCCGATTCAGCCACCTTGCTCAAATCAGCCCCCATTTTTGCCTCCTTTTTCGCCATTTCCATGAAAGCCCGGCGCGCCTTTTTCTCCGCCGATGTTTCATTGCCGGTTTTGGGACAAAAGACATGGCTGACACGCACGCGCGGGGGTCTCTGAAAGTCGGCGGGAGTTTTCTCGTAAATTGCGCGCAGGGTATCCTCGGTATAATATGTGCTGATATGATGCTTGACCAGTTTTTCCCCCATTATGGCATCGCGCATCTGCCTTAAATATTCTTCCTTACTCTCACCAATCTTCGTCAGGGTGCTGTTAATATCCACGTTGATTCTGGCGGTCTGCTTAAGCGCCTGTTCCTGCTTTGCAACCTCCTCATTGGTGACACTGATACCCTCCCGCTCCGCCTCTGCGGCAAGGAGATTTCTTTCCAGCCATTCCTTTATGATGTTCTGGGTATAAACCAGCCGGAGGCGCTCGATAAATTCGGGGGAACCGTTTTTGTCTTTAAGCATCCTTGAGAGGATACGCTCCACCTGTGCGCGGGTGAGACGTCGATTATCCACAACGCATAGTATGACCTTTTCAGGGTCGGGGGGCGGGGTGGGTATGGGAAGCGACCTCTGCCGGGAGGGGGATTTTTTCAAGGTCTCCTCAAGAGGCGCTCTCCGGGCAGGTTCGAAACGTGGTGCAATCAGGGATGCAACGGGGGTTGTGATATCCTGTGGTCCGCCTGAGGCGGATATCACAAGGAGGAAAAACACATACACGAATCCATTCCCATGGAGGAGTCTATTTTTCATTAAGACCCTTCAGCAAGTCTTTCACCCGTGGCATATCGCCATAAGATGGGAACTCCCTGACGACCCTGTTCAGGGTGTCCCGTGCTTCAGATTTTTGTCCAAGATTAATCAGACAGATGGCGGATTTCACAAGGCTGTCAGGTGCGCGCAAGCTCGAGGGATACGCCTGGGAGAGGCTTTGATATTGCGTCAGGGCGTCTTCATACTTCTTTTCATAAAAAAAGGTGTCGCCAAGGGAGAATAAGGCATCCTCTGCCACTTTTGAGGTGGAAAAATACTGCAGGAATTTCCGGAGGGATGAACGGGCGGCATCATATTTCCCTCTGGCAAGGTCATCATGAGCAGACTTCAATAGAGCCGCACCATCCACCGTTTCACCATCCACAGTTACAACAAGTTCTGACACGGGGGTGGGAATTTTCCGTTCCTCTTTGTTCAGTGTTGCCTCTGTGCTCTCGTCACGGGGATACGAATCCCTCATACCTATGGCAAACCGCATCTCTTCTATAAGGCTTTTCAGCTTTCTGATCTCTTCCCGAAGCTCACTAATCTGCCGGTCAACATCTGACTGTCTTGCCGTCAGTTTGGAAAGGTTAGCCTGGTCTCTCTGTCTCTCTTCGGAGATATAAGAGTTGAGGAGATTATGCGTGTCCCCCTGGAGCGCTTGAAGGCGTTCCACCTGCACCTTTATTTCATAAATATCCCCACGGGTATTTTTATACTGCGAAGTGAGATAGGGACAACCGCACAGTATAAAAATAGACAGGCGCAGAACGACACTCATCAGGAAGGTTCTGATATTGGCTTGCATTGAAACAGTTTCTAATAAGCCATGAACTGGACGCGCCTGTTCTTAGCCCAGGCTTCCTCATTATGCCCCTCATCAATCGGGCGCTCCTTACCATAGCTTATCGTGTGCAGTGTTGCCGGGTCAAGATTCTTGCTGATGAAATATTCCCTGATGGAATCGGAGCGGCGCTGTCCCAGATTCAGGTTATACTCCACAGTCCCGCGTTCATCGCAATGCCCCTCAATCAGGACATGCACACCGGGATTCGTGCTGAGCCATTCAGCGTTCTTATCGAGGGTCGCCTTGGTGGCATCTGTCAGAGCGGCGCTGTCAAAATCAAAATAAACCGTCTGGAGTTCCTCGATCTGCTTGCTCGCCTCCATCCTCAAGGGTGCCGCCGTTGGCACCCCCATCTCAGCGATGGGGAGCGGGTTGACACTGGTTGAGGTCCTGGCGCCGGCTGCCTCCGGAGCGGTAGGCAAACTCGTCTCCGGACTGGGATAAATCACCGACTGACTGGGTTTTTTCTTGAAGAGACCTCCAATCAGCGGGATTTTGGCACAACCAAAGGTAAACAGACCCACAATCAGCAAGAGCAGGACAGCATTCAACAACCGGTACTTTTCCACTTTCAACAACATCTTCTCCAACCTCCTTTATTTACTTCTTGGGCTGTTCTACTTTCATATTTCCTAAGCTACCGAATTTTACCTTTGCAATAAAAAAAGTTCCCGATTCCCTGCGGGTTACACAGACCCCGAAACTTTTTTGTCCCCACTCCTCCAGCTTAAAAAAAACACCCTCCATCATCCTCAATCAATAAATGGCGACCAGGAAGGGGACTGGTTTGTCCCCTCAGTCGTCAGCCGGATAACGTTCGAACCATCGTCATTCATGACATAAATCTGCGACCGTCCCGACCTGTCTGACGTGAAGGCGATGTGACGACCATCCGGCGCCCATGTCGGGTCTTCATCACTGCATGAGCCTGAGGTGAGCTGAATCCAGTTGCTCCCATCCACATTCATGATAAAGACGTGGAAATTCCAGCTGACACGTGAAACAAAGGCAATCCTGTCGCCCCTTGGCGACCAGACGGCTGAATCATTGTAAGAGCCCTGGTTTGTCAGACGCCTGACATTGAGACCCTCGGAATCCATGACATAGATTTGCGGCCTGCCGGAACGGTCTGAGGTGAAGACAATCTGATTGCCATCGGGCGACCATGAGGGTGAGGCGTCAATTGCCTTGTTATATGTCAACCTCTTCAGATTGCCCCCCCTGTAATCCATGGTGTAGATTTCCGAGTTGCCATCCTTGCTTAGCGTGAGAGCGACCTCCTTCGACTTCTCGCACCAGGCGGGAGATAGATTAAAACCGGGATGGCTTGTCAGGACGCCGGATTTGCCATCCTTGAGGCGCACCACCCAGAGGTCAGGATTATATTCCTTGTATGAGGTGTAGTAGATTTCAGAGCCCTCAAATCCCCAGCAGGGCGTGGCGGCAAGGTTTGCATCATGTGTGAGGGCAATAGGAGCAAAGCCATCCGCATCCATGATGAAGACCTCCTTAGCCTTTCCCCGCTGGGAGATATAAACAATGCGCGTTGAGGCAATGCCGGACTCCTGGGATATATAGCGTATGACCTCATCAGAAATCCGGTGCGCTAACTGTCTATACTGGTTGCGAGTAAAGCGGTCAAATCTCTTGCCGAAGACCCGCTGATTGGTCTTCACATCATAAAGGATGCATTCCGCCGCGAGGGCATTTCCGGTGAGATTATATTTCGCCTTCAGTAAAAAATTGGCACCAATGCGGTTCCACTCAATAAAATCGATGCCTCCGCGTCTTTCATCCGCCGCATCTGTCTCACTGACAAACTTCTCGTTCTTGACTCTAACAAAATAACCGGAGATTTCAAGGTCGCGATAGATGACCTCGGGAAAGACACCTGCCTTCGCAATCTCCGAACCGGCTTCAGGCTTGAAATCAGGTATGGCTATGGCGGCGACATATTTATTGGAAGGGCGAATCTGGATGACATTTCCTTCCTCGGAATGGGCAGCAGGCAGGGAAATGAGCAGGATGAAAAGAACAAACCACAAGCTGAGCCAGCGCTTCAACATCAACAACCTCCGCAAAAAACAACGGTTATACTACTGCAACAGGAACGATTAATTTATATATAAAAATATCCTTTCCCTATTTTCAACAAGAATTTCAAGAAAAATAATCACTCAACCATAAATGGCATTAAGTCATGGCTCAGTCATCCACCCATCTTTGCAATCGCCTTTTCTATTGTGGCAATCGCCAGGTCCGCGTGTTCTTTTGTGATGACGAGGGGCGGGCAGATGCGCAAGGAATTCAGTCCGCACCCAAGCAATAACAACCCATTGTTGAAGCAGTGATGAATAATCTTATTTCGCAAAGCATTGGCGGGTTCTTTTGTCCTTTTATCCCGAATAATCTCGATGCCGAGCATCAGTCCCAGACCTCGCACATCCCCCACGCACTCATATTTCTCAACAAAGGGGAGGAAGCGTTCCTTCATGTAATCCCCCATAACCGTTGCATTTTTTATCAGTTGTTTCTCAAGGAGGTCCATCGTTGCCAGTGAGGCGGCGCAGGAGACAGGATTCCCCCCGAATGTGCTGGCGTGGGAACCGTATTCCCAGTTCATGACATCCTCCGAGGCGATAATTGCCCCCAGTGGCATGCCGGAGGCAATCCCCTTCGCCAGACAGATAATATCCGGCTGGATACCAAAATGCTGGACGGCGAACATCTTCCCCGTCCGCCCCATGCCGCTCTGAACCTCATCGCACACAAGTAGAATGCCATATTTACTGCAGATGCGACGAAGCCCTTTCATGAATTCCACAGGCGGGACCACATAGCCTCCCTCGCCCTGCACCGGCTCCACAAAGATTGCCGCCACATCGTCCGGGTCAACGGTCTTCAAAAATAGCATGTCCTCAATGTATTTCAGGCAATACAGACAGCAGGAATCGTACTGCAGATTATACGGACAGCGGTAACAGTATGAATAGGGGACATGCACCACGCCGGGGATGAGGGGATAGAACCCCTTCTTCTGGATTATCTTGCTCCCTGTGAGACTGAGAGCGCCAAGGGTGCGTCCATGGAAGGCGTTGAAGAAGGCGAGGAATTGATGACGCATGGTGTGATAACGGGCGAGTTTCATTGCCGCCTCGATAGCCTCGGCGCCGCTGTTTGTGAAAAAGACGCGCTTTTTCCCTTTTATGGGCACAACGCGGCACAGCCTCTCCGCCAACTCTACCTGGATGTTATAATAAAAATCCGTGCCGGACATGTGGATAAACTTCCCCGCCTGTTTGCGGATGGCGCTCACAACCTTGGGGTTGGCGTGTCCTGTGGCACAGACGGCAATTCCCGCAGTAAAATCAAGAAAGACATTTCCATCCACATCCACAACATATACACCCTCCCCATGGTCCATGACAAAGGGATAATCCCTCGTATAGGATGGGGACATGTATCTTTTATCCCGTGAGATAATCTCTCTCGCTTTTGGTCCGGGAAGACTTGTCCTGATTTTCGGAAACATTGCGCTCTCTTTCTTTCGCCGATTTCGGGAAGGTTTAATGACGTATCTGTCTGAGGATGGTCAATGAAAATCTCATGGGGTTTTTCCCGAAGGCGCCGGTGCAAGTTTGATATTTATGACAGCCTGCTCGCCTTCTTTTATGAGCAAATCGCTGGCGGATGTCTCATATCCCTTAGCTTCAATCATTACCTTATATGAACCTGCAGGAATATTCTTTCGCTCAAGGCGGCCATTTTCATCTGTAAAGACCATGCTGTTATAGGCGACAAGGCTATCCAGATTTGCGGGAATGCTCAAGGAATGCCCGGTGCCATCCAGTATGTCCACCTTTGCGTTGGGGACGGGTTTTTCATTTTCACCAAGAGCCTTGAGGAGCATTGTGCCTCCCGTGGAAAAGACAAGATTGACAGAATTCTCCCCTCCAGCCTGGACATTACACCGGACGCCGTAAAGTGGCGCAACGCCCTGCGCGTAAGCGTTCACGACGTAATCCCCCTCGCTGAGCCCCGCGATGGTGAACTTCCCGTCATCACCCACAGTAACAAAGTTGTTCTGAATCGTTACCCCGCTGGCATTCAGGAGATGGATGAAGAGACGCGAGGCGGGGCTTCCATTTTCCTTTAAGACGGCATGACCGGTAATGGAAAGTCCGGGCTTCAACTGGAAATCCACCCCCGTCATCTTCTCTCCCGCTGAAAGCTTCAAGGGACGGATATCATACGTGTATTTCACGTGCTGCACAATGACCGTGATGTCCCCCTCCTGCGCATCCACGAGGGTATAAAGACCACCGGCATCGGTGGTATCTGTAATGTCCCCCCAGCGACCCGTGCGAATAATCTCCTCCGCTGTCTGCGGGTCAACCGAGCGCACCGCCGAGACAATCGCCCCTGCAATGGGCTCACCTGTTTGCGCATCCGTGACCTGCCCGGAGATGCCGGTTGTGGGCAGGGAGATGTCATAAACGGTATCCCCTCTCACCTCGACGGAGCCGTTGAAAAGCTGTGTTGGAATACTTCCGGGCTGCATCTCACCTCGCATGACTGTGATGTGATAAACCCCGGGCTGTATCTCATTGACAGTATATCGACCATCGGCATCCGTCACAGCGTTGCCCGCCTCCTTGGCGGGTTGCAACAGGTCTGCAATCTGGTAGGAGACGGTGAACTTCGCCGCGGGCTTGCCATTTTTAGTGACGTGCCCGGAGAGATTATATCCCGGCGTCACGGTAAAGTTGAGCTCGGTGGTCTTCCCCTCTTCAACAAGGGCTTGTTTCTGCTGCACATTTCCTGTCTGACCCATCATCAAACCGCTCTGATTCAAAATGAGGCTTACTGTATATGTGCCCGGTGTGAGTTCCATGACGGCATATTCGCCCTGGGAGTTGGTGCTTGCCTGTTGAAAAGATGAAGGACCATTCGCCATCAGGAAGGCATCGGCGACGGGATGACCATCAATGTCAAGGACAATACCCGCAATGCCGCCTCCGCTGGAAAGGGCAACATCACCGATGTCCAAGGTTTTTGCCTCCTGCACCTCGAGGTTTTCAAGGAGTTTTGAGCTGGCGCGTTCGTGAGAGATTTTAAGTGTCTGCCTTCCGGATGGGACAGGCTGAAAGGAGAAACGCCCGTCTGAGCCCGTGACCGTGCTGGTTCTGAAGAAAGGCATCATGTCGGCAATAAGCCCCTGCCCGACAAATGTAACCTCCGCACCGGCAAGCGGCTCACCAGTCGCTTTTGCAACAACTCGCCCTTCCACCGTCCCGCCCTTTGAAATCTCAATCACAATTGCCTCGTTCGGCACATCCTCCCTGACAAAGACATTCTTCTTGCCCTTGAGAAACCCTTCTTTTTT
>Ga0315291_10008962_pt1 | contig 12275 bp, 10 predicted proteins | sample YL17G12_20_MG_FD_203070 | JGI IMG/M metagenome (GOLD analysis project Ga0315291, IMG submission 203070) | Sediment microbial communities from Yellowstone Lake, YNP, Wyoming, USA - YL17G12_20 | ecosystem: Environmental > Aquatic > Freshwater > Lake > Sediment | place: USA: Wyoming | collected... | reverse complement strand
ACTTCCCAATCATTGTACATCCCTTTCACTTAACATTAAATTACTATATCAGTAATTAATATACGAAAGATATATATTTTGAAAAAGAGCTTTTTTAAACGATTAAATCAAAGATTTCTATTATGTATATCATTTAATAAAACAGTACAATAACCATTTTACGGAATGCGTATGAAAACCATTCGGATAAAATGTCTTTGTATAATGAGTATCTGTTTGTGCATAGGGACGTCTGCAATGGCGCATCAGATAAGAGTTACAAATCCTACTCAACAAAGGGCACGGCAAGCAGGCACTACACAAAAACAATTGAAACCGGTCAATTTTCCTGCAGATATTGTTTATTTTCCAGGGACTCACGGCAACACTGCTGTCGAAATTTACTTCGGTATTCCCCTTGGTATGATATTTTGGCAGCCACAGATGTTTACATTCAGCGGCTCAGTTGAATATTCAACAGTAGTAATGAACAAGGACTCTGTTCGCGTTTTTTCTCACGCCGATACTGTTGCACTGAGGCTCCAGATTATTGATATGGAGCATATTTATAACGATGTGTATACAATCCGTGAACTGATGGAGTTGAAACCCGGAGTGTATATGGTTGAAATTAAAATGACCGACAAAAAAGCTGGATATTATGGTTTTTTACGTCAGGAAGTTACGGTTGATTCGTTTGCCGGTGAATCGCTCAGTATCAGTGATTTGATTGTTGCATACAATATTGCAATGGCAGAGCCCCAATGGCAGCCGACACGGGAAACCGTTCGATTATACCACCATCCAGGACATATGTTTGTGAAAAACAAACCAATATTTGTATATTTTGAGCTTCAAAACCTTTTTTTGAATCCACAAACAAAGAAAACTGCCTATAAGGTAGAATATGCTGTTAATCCCCTGAAAAAAGGGACACCACAAAATGTGATCCTTAATTCCTTTATGAAATACACACCTTGGGAAAATATAAAAGGCGAACAGGTATGGACTACATTAGAGGGTGAATCATTGCAGAGATCTGATATTCAATTAATCAGAATTGAGCAACCATTCGTAGAACCGGGGGAATATCTGCTTACCGTGAAAGTTACCGATACAATAAGCGGGAAAACCGTTCAGCGGTCTGTGCCGATATGGATTTTTGAACGGAAATATTAAACCTTTTCTACATCAGTGCTTCGTATCCAGCCCACTTTGCCATCAGCAATTCGTATTTCTATCCAGTCGCCGCTGGTGCGTTTTAGTTCAACAAGTGTACCCTCGTGAAGTTTAAATAGTTCTGTGCCGGTATTCGATGGTGAGGAAAATACATTGATTTCTGGCGGCATAATAACGCCGGATAGAGAGCCTGTTTCTATTCGATGATTGGAATAAATAACAAACGCAGAAATACCGGTTATGATGATACAGGTTATAAAAAAGATTTTTATAATTCGGCGGAGTCCCGGATAGGGAGTGAAAAAGAACCCAATAGCACAGAGTGCGGTAGCAAGCCAAGCGGCAATGAGCACTGCTTTCCAGCCGGCTGACGTTGTCATTATGCAAAACTGTTTCCAGTACCGTATATAAAAGACGTCCGGGAGTGGGGTGATTTTATCGGTAACTAAAAGCGATAGTATCTGGATATTTGCATTCAGGTCTTCATCATCAGGAATGAGGCGTTTTGCCCGCTGATAAAAAAGTACTGCTTTTCCCGTTTTTTGCAATTTGTAATATGTATTGCCAATATTATAATACAATGCACCGCTTTCATAGCCGCTTTGCATAATGTTCAAATATGTTTGGAGTGCTTCTTCATAGTTCCCATTCCGGTAATATTGGTTACCTTCAGCAAAAAGTCCGGGGGAATTTTGAGCATAAGTAGTCCCCACAAAGCAGAGAAATATACATACTGTGATAATTATGCTATTATATGGGGATATGTTTTTCATAGAGACGGTAAGATTTGATTTAATACAAAAATTGCATTATTTGCTATTTAACTTATGGAATACACCCCTTTAATTTCCTTCTTCCGCCGGAGGCGGATCTGCCTCTAACAGACAAGAGGAGAGTAAAAAGAAGAGGAGATAAGAAGGGTGTGTTTCGGGATTACATCGCATTTTTCAACCGTTGTTCCATTTCATAAATTGCTGTTCGTGAATCCTCATACAATTTATTCATTTCAGCCAGTGTCCCTTTAGCCGAAGAAAACCGGTGGAAGTCGCATTTCTTTAAACAGGCGATGTACGCTTCTACCAGGTCATCGTCAATGTTCATCTGGAGGAGATGAGTCTCCAATTCTTCGGTAACAATTCCGGCACTGGCGATGTTTAATTTATCAGCAATATACTCCTGAAGAGCGCTGGCAATTTCAGGATAAAATGCGTCAGTGTTTCCTGCCTGTAAATAATTTTGTGCTTTCTTTAGTCGTTTTGTGGCAACAGCATTTGCCTGGCGGCTCCGTTTTAAAGCGATGTCGGCATTCAGTTTCTGCAGATGTCTGCTATATACAAATGCCCCGCAGACCATAAGAAACGGAATAATTATAATGCTTAAGAATGACAAAGAGATAAATTGCCGTTTCCCAATTTTGTCCCATTTAATGTTTGATTCTTTAATAAAACGTATATCGCTCCCCATTAATTTTACTTCTTCTCTGGTAACTGCCCGGGGCATATTTCCTGGGATTGCTGGTCCCGGTTCAACAGTGATGGGTATCGGCTGAGTTTTCATCGAGATGTATTGTCCGGCGGCTGGGTCAAAGTATGCAAATGTTATCGGTGCAACTGTATACGTTCCCTTTTTCCGCGGCACCAGAACATATTCAATTGTTTTTTTGCCGGTAATTGAAGTACCTTGCAGATTTATATCGTCTTCAACCTTCGGGTCATACCGCTCAAACGAATCCGGCAACCGGAGTGTTGGTTCTGGAATGAATTTTATATTTCCGCTTCCTTCAATCGTAACGATAAGTGTAACAGATTCATTTTCTTTTACGGTGTGTTTATCAGCAGTTGCGGTGATGGAAAACCGTCCGACAGCACCGTTGAATTCTGACGGTAGCCCTTCGTTCGGAAGGGATTTGACAGCAATTCTGAGCGGATTGGAGCGTATCGTAACTGTTTCAGATCTCCCTAATCCGCCAAAGAAAGGGTCGTTAAAAAAGCGGTCAAAGAAATCATTACCCGTCTGCTGTCTGTTTGATACGACGGTAAATTCCATCTCTAATGGGCTTAATTCAAGCTCACCGGACTGTGTCGGGTAGAGCTCAACCCTTTTTAATACCGCTGTGTTGTACTCGCGATTCTGGTAGGTCTCAGAGTATAAGTGGGGCGTCTTTGGAAGTACATACTCTACTTTCCAGAATCCCTGATAATTGGGGACGTTTAATTCAGTATATCGTGTAACATTGACACTGGGTTCGATATATACTTTGTATTCTACTGTGATCCCTTCGTTCTGGTATATAGTTTTTTTATTCGATACGGGAACCAGAATAATACCCGGGGTATCTCTTGTTTTTGATGCGCCCTGCTGAGTACCTTGCTGGGGCGGTGGGATAGCGCTGGCATCTTTAATTTCGACAGTAATCGGTTGGGAAGCTACTGTTTTACTGCCGCATTTGACTGTTATCGCCGGTATAGTTGCAGTTCCGTTCTTTAATGGCATCAACATATAACTGTATGTTATAGATCCGGAAAATTTCCCGTTAATCCAGGAAAGATTCTGCGATGAACCGCTTGAACCGATGAATTTAAACCAACTACCGAAATCGGGAAGCTCTGGCTGGGACGCATTATTAACGTCATTTCCCGACAATTCGACGTTCAGCAGTACTGATTGGTTCACAACAATAGTGCTGCGGTCAAAATATGCTTTTACCGATAGATCCTGTGCATAAAGCGACTTATTGTATCCTTCTCCGGAGAGAAGTTCAGAACAAAAAAGAAGTATGAAACACGAATTTTTCAATATGTACATAGTAAGAAGAATTGCTTTACAAAAATTTTATGTATTATTTTTTAATTTTAAGGAGCATTTCCTGTGCATACTTGTCGAATTCCGTTACCGGCTCAGAAGCAATAACCATCCGAAACGATGCAGCCGCTTTTTCAACATTCCGGTTAAAATTAAGCATATCAGCAAAAATCATCCCTTTCATAAAATACGCCTGGTCTGTATATACTGTTCCGGGGTATCCCTCAATAATTGGCTGGATAAGAGCCAGTGCTTCAGAATACTGTCCCCTCCCGACTCGCTGTTCCGCTTTCGCGAATAAATCTTTCATCTTGAGATCAAACTGTTTCTCAGCTTCTATCTGTTCTTTTGTTTTAGATGGATTTTTCGGTTGAACCGTTACCTGAGTCCCTCCGCAGGATACTATGAAACAAATAATAAAACCCGATAAACACCCGATAAACACCGCTTTACTAATTTTTGTATAGTTTCTCATTCCGGTTGTCAACTTTGATCACGGTGAAATTTTTTCACAGACAATCCCGAGTACTCGGGATGTGCCACCGATAATAAAACTTAAATGAGACCTTTGAAAAAATCAGTTTTCAGTCCCGAGTACTCGGGATTTATGTGGCACCCTCAAACTTGTTTGTGGGTGTGTTAAATAATCATCTGTCTAAACACCATAATTTTTCAAAGGTCTCTTAAATGAATATTACCAATCCTTTTTCACGCGTGTTGGTGTTTCCGGGGGCATCCGCCGCTGTTCTCGCAAGATGTCTTTTTCATCAGATTGGAGTGCGTTCAAGATTCGCTCGGCTTCTTCTTTTGACATCTGTTGCTGTTTTTGCTGCTGTTGTTTCTCCTGCTCCTTTTGCTCGATGCCTTTCTGCTGTTTTTGTTCTTGTTCTTTTTGCTGTTGTTGCTGTTGCTGTTCTTGCTGTTGTTGTCCCTGTTGTTCTTTTTGCTGTTGTTGCTGTTCTTGACTCGGCTGTTTCGGCTGCTGTTTGAGTTTGTTCCGAACAAATTCAAGGTTGAATTTTGCGTCCCGGTCATCAGGATTTATCTGCAATGCCCTGGTATAAGCTAAAATTGCTTCCGGGAGTTTATTCATCCGGTAAAGGTCATTTCCAATGTTATAATATACCTGTGAATGCAGTTGTGCGTCTTTTGATGTGAGGACTTTATCGAATTCTTTAAATGCCTCTTCAAAATTTCCCAGTTTATACAGGGCATCGCCGGTATTGTAATGGATTTCGGGGGAATCCGGATTATCAATCGAAGCATTCCGGTAGCGGTTGAGCGCTTCCTGATACTGCTGGGATTGGTAGAGTTTATTTCCCGCTTTTACGTCTTTTCGCCCTGACTGAGATAATCCCGGAGAAACAGCAGAAAAAATTATACAAAGGATTATAACAATAATTTTCATTGTTTTCATACTCTATGACCGTTTCTATTATATATACACCGTAAACATCAATTTTGTTCTCATTCTTGTGAAAATCGTCCTTTCCATTCGGTGCGGATTTTTCTCCGTTCGCTTAACAATGTTTCCACTATCAGGAGCATTACTACTATTCCCAAAAAATACTGAAAACGGTCTTCAAAATCAGTAAACTGCAGACTTCCCAACTCTTTTTTTTCGCCTTTTGTAACTTCTTTTATCAGGTCATTAAGTTCGGATTCCTGAGGTGTAGCATTATAGTACTTACCATTCGTCGTAAAAGCGATTTTCTGAAGCGTCGTTTCATCCAGTTTTGAAATGACGGTGTTTCCGTCTGAATCTTTTTTGTATCCGATCCTTCTGCCTTGATTGTCATATTCAGGTATCGGCACTCCCTGCGGTGAGCCGATACCGACGGTATAAATGACAATCCCTTCTTTTGCGGCGGCTTCCGTATATTGTTCAATATCACCGATGTGGTCTTCCCCATCGGTTATCAATACAAACACTTTATATTTTCGTTCACGCTGGTCAAATGTCTCGATTGCCTTTGACAGTGCCTGAGAAATATTTGTACCCGGAATCGGAATTAAGTCGGGGCTTACCGTGCCTAAGATGAGCTTCGCAGCGCCGTAATCGAGTGTCAGCGGGCACTGGACAAATGCTTCCCCGGCGAATACAATAATTCCGATTCTGTCGCCGTGCAGTCCGTCAATAAGAGACGAGATTTCGTGTTTTGCTTTTTCTAACCGTGAGGGGCTGATGTCTTCCGCAAGCATACTTTTTGATACGTCAATAGCAACAATGATATCTTTACCCTCGCGTTTTACTTCTTCCAGGCGTGTGCCGATTTGTGGCTGAATAATAGCTGTAATAAGGAATGCACAGCTTCCGATGAGGAGAATCGCTTTTACCCACTGTCGTTTTCGACTGGTGCTTGCAATCAATCGCGCCATCAGCTCCGGATTGCCGAATGTTTTTATTGCCTGCGTCTTTCTCCAGAATACATACAAGAAGAACAGTACCAATCCCGGAACAATCCAGAACAAGAGCAAAAACTGATGTTGCGCTATGCGTATCATACGGTGATTTTATTCAAAACCTGTTACACAAATAGATTTATATGCTATATTTGGTATTATCTGTCTTGTGTATCGTACCAAAAATAAGTTGATTATTTTGTTAGAATTATTTTAGCTCATTTTCTTTGATAAGATATATATTTATTAAAGTACATATAATCAAACAGTTGCATTAAGAAATATAAAATTACGGAATTTTTCTGAATATTGTATTTGCCAGAACAACTTCTAATAGTAATATAATTAACGCCGGCAGGGCGAACCATTCAAAGAGTTCAGCATATCGGGTATATGCTTTTAACTCAATTTTGGTTTTTTCCATCTGACTTATTTCTTCGAAAATACTCTTCAATTTTTTTTCATCGGTTGCCCGGAAGTATTTCCCGCCGGTTATATCGGCAATGTTTTGAAGCGTTTCTTCGTCAATGTTGACCTGCACCGGGACCATCCGCCGGCCGAACACCGGGTCGTCTACGGGATACATTGCTACTCCCTGGCTTCCAACGCCGATGGTATATATCTTTATAGTTAAGGCTTGTGCGATTTGGGCGGCGGTCGGGGGGTCAAGCTCTCCGCGGTTGTTCTGCCCGTCAGTCAACAAGATAATGACCTTGCTCTTTGCTTTTGACTCCCGGAGGCGGTTTGAGGCGGTTGCTATAGCCATCCCGATTGCCGTTCCATCTTCAATCATTCCAATATTGATTTGTTTCAGGAATGTCAGCAGAATTCCATAATCTAATGTGAGGGGACACTGGGTATAGCTCCGTCCAGAAAATACCACCAATCCGATGCGGTCGTTTTTTCTCCCTTTAATGAAATCGGCGGCGACTACTTTTGCGGTTTCAAGACGGTTCAACGGATTAAAGTCCATAGTATTCATACTGCTGGATATATCCATTGCCAGTATAATGTCAATTCCTTCAGTCTCAACTTCTTCTTCCTTATAAGAAGATTGGGGACGTGCGAAGGCAATAATCACCAGTGTCAGCGCCGCAAGACGTAAAATAAATAAAATATGACGGAGCTGCTGTTTTGGTGACGGTCTCAGCCGGTTCAGGACCGTAATACTTGAAAATCGTACGGCACCCGTCTGAATCCAGTGCTTCCGGTAATACACATACGCGAGTACCGGCACTCCAATAAACAGGAGCAGAAAATATGGGTCAGCAAAGGTCATATAAAACTTCTTGTTATATTTGTTTCAATACAATCAACTATTGTACTAATAATTTTAAATTTAACCGTGCTGTGTGTTGGCGTTGTCACCACCATATGGTGTTTGTTCATTTTCTTCACCGGTATGCGAAACAGTAACCGTTTCGACAGTTTCTTGCTCAGCGGGGGGAACAAATGACTCTAATTTTGTTTCTGTTACAATTTCATAAGCAAGGTCAAAGCACCGCTGGTGATTATCGCTCTCCGGAATCAGTTTGGCAAATTTTACTAAATCGCTTATAGAGAGCAGTTCTTCTATTTTTAAGAGTGTTTCATGGTTTATTTGCTGGTCTTCCAGGGCTGAAAGCGTTTCCAGCGTTGTCATTTCGAGGATTGGTTGAAAATACCGCCGCTGGAGGTACTGTCGGATAATTTCAGACAGCTTGATATAATACTCTTTAATTCTGTTTTCCGCCAGCAGTGGTGAGTTTTTCAGTTGCTCCAGTGCCGCATAAGCCTCTTCGTGCGCCGGTAATGGTGGCGAACAGCCGTTCACCCCTCCTTTTCCTGATTTTTTCCGACGGTAGTAAAGATACCCGAGAACACCAGCGAGGAGCACCAGTATCCCGATAAATGATACTATCAGAACGGATTTCCAGTTTCTCGGCAGGTATAATGGATTTTTAATATCCAATATATCTCGTGCGTCACCCGTCAAAATGGATTCTACCCGAACCGTTAAAGAATCGGTCAGCAGAATTTTTTTAACAGAATCGGCGCCGACATATAATACACCAGTCGGAGGAATGACATAGGTTCCGGTGTCATACGCCGCAATGATATATTCTACTTTCCGCTCGATGACATTATTCTTTACGACCGGTTCTGCATCCCGGTAGTCACGGATTTCAAATCCGCCTAAATTAATACCCGGCGGCGGCATTGTTACGGTAACATCTTTGGTGTGTTTAACAATAACATCGTACTGAATGAGCTCGCCGACGGTAACGAGCGATTTGTTCATCCGTGATTCAACGGTTACGCTGGACTGCTGGGCAATACCTGATGCAATACTTCCGGTAATCAATACCGTAATGATTGCAAAACGTATGTTTTTTTTATGCAACACCGGAGATACTTCCCTAATTTATTTTATCTTGTCCGGAAATACCTTTGCATTCTGCGCTTCAATCAATTTATCAGTAAGCTGTTCTTTCAACACCTGCCCTTTTTGAAGTATAAGATATTGGTGAATAATGTTTTTCGATTCATCAAGGGTAAGCTGTTTTGTTTTTCCCTCAGGCGTCTGTTGTTTTAGTTTGTCTTTGTTTTCGCTATAGTATTTCTCAATTTCAGCGTCGGTTACGGTTACTTTATTATAAACTTCAATGTCTAAAAGTTTTTTAACCATTAAATCTTTTTTTAGGAGATAAGCAACCTCAATAACGTCTTTCGCCGCATCAAGACCTTGCCGTTTTGCTGAATTGAACAACACTTCGCTTCGGATATATTCCCGGAGAAATGCAAATTTGTCATCTTTGGTCGGCGTTGCTTTGCGCTGTTCGATAGGAAGCGTGTTGTAGTAGTAATTAAACAGTCTCTCAATTTCACCAATGGTATATACTTCACCAGCAACGATAGCAACAGTATCGCCGGGAATCCGCTCGAATGGTGAATCGCTCTTTGACAGTGAGATTGGCGTTCCCTTCATAAATGCCTCCGCCTCGGCTGGCTTGCCCAATCGTTCAAAACAGGCCACAATCTTTTTGTTATTGTTTTCGGTTATTTTGCTTTTCGGATAGAGATATTTTACCCGCAAATAATATGCGAGTGAATTACTGTAATCCCCCATCTGTTCAAGAAAGATATTACCGATAGTGTAATTGATATTCGCTTTCGTTTCATCGTCTACGTTATACCAATTGAGCAGATGGTCGTATTCAGTGATTGACTGAATGTATAACTGCTGGTTAAATAATGCAGAAGCGTATTCACGCTGTCGCTCTATCGGGATGTTTCTGCCGGGATTATACGAGGAACATCCGAGAAGCAGGAGAATGGCAATCAAAGTCATTATTGGTTTCATAGATCCTTCCTGATGTTAATGTTTTCTAATACTTTTTTCTTAAACGCACAGTTGCAAATAGTTTTTTTAATTCGTTAAATCCTCTTATTTGTTTTGAGACATTTGAAAAAATCCATTAAATCACAAACTATCCGCCTCTTTTTAAAGAGGCGGAGCAGCTACCAAAAAATGAGCTTAAAATTGTTATATAATTGGTAGCGGCAGGCTTTTCCGCCGAAGGCGGATCTGTTTTCAGAAGCCTGCGTTAAATCAAAGATTTCGTTTTTTATTATTTTTCTGCATCTCTGCGTTAAAAAAACACAAAAGTTATAACGTGTTAATCGTTTTATCTGAACCGTCGGGCACGTGTTCTGAAAAATGCGATAAGCGGTTCCACATACGATTTATTGGTATAAATGTCAATATGGTCAATATTCATTGAGTTAAATAATTTTTCTCGTTTTTGCCGTTCTTCATTTGTTTTATCAGAAAATAACGACATTACTGCGGAGTCAGCAGTATCCACGACGATAGTTTCTCCGGTTTCTGCATCTTCAAATTCAATCAATCCGACATCGGGCATTTTCTGCTCACGTGGGTCAATGATTGTCATTGCGACAATATCGTGCCGTTTGTTGGCTACCTGGAGGGCTTTCTCATACGTTTCGGAGATAAAGTCGGACACCAGAAAAACCGTTGCCCGTTTCCGCAGGACCCGGCTTAAAAACTCCAAAGCGGCGCTAATATTGGTTTTTTTGCCTTCCGGCTTAAAATACAGCAGTTCCCGCAATACCCGAAGCACATGAGATTTCCCCTTCTTCGGCGGAAGATATTTTTCAATGCGGTCGGTAAAGATAATCAAACCTACTTTATCATTATTCTTTATAGCTGAAAACGCCAGCACCGCACAGAGCTCAACCGCCAACTCGCCCTTGATTCTATCTTGTGTCCCAAATTCAGCCGAAGAGCTGACATCAACAAGGAGCATAACGGTTAATTCCCGTTCCTCTTCAAACACTTTTACGTACGGTTTGCCGGCGCGTGCAGAAACGTTCCAGTCTATTGTGCGAATATCATCGCCAAATTGATATTCCCGCACTTCGGCAAAGTCCATTCCGCGTCCTTTGAACACGGAGTGGTACTGGCCGCTAAACACATCATTCACAATCCCACGCGTCTGAATCTCAATATACCGTACTTTTTTAAGTATTTCTTTCGGTATCATAGTTAATAAAATCTTTTTAAACCACTGAGCTCATAGAAAGCACCGAGAAAACAATAAATATGAAAGCTTTGATTTAATCGTTTAAAAAGTTCTTTTACAAAATTTATATCTTTCGTCTATTAATTACTGATATAGTAATTATAATATTATCTCGTGCCCAGTCTCTGTCTGGGCACGTAATGTCTCGTTCCCAGAGAGGACACTGGGAACGAGGATGTAATATTATTGTTAAACATTCTATCATTTACAACTATTAGTTATAATCCAATAGTTTATAAATATTTTTCTGTTGCCTCAATACTTTCTGTGGTTTATAATATATTACGGGACTTCGATGCGGTTAAGAATTTTCCGCACAATATCCTCCGATGTTATTTCTTCTGCTTCCGCTTCGTACGTTATGATTATCCGGTGCCGGAGTACATCCAGTGCAATTGAGCGAACGTCCTCCGGTGTTACATATCCGCGGTGGCAGAGAAATGCGTGCGCCTTTGAGGCTAAACGCAGATAAATTGAAGCCCGCGGGGATGCTCCATACATAATTAAATCTTTTACATCATCTAATCCGTACTCAACCGGAGTCCTGGTCGCAAATACAATATCTACAATATAGCGGTCAACCTTTTCGTCAATATATACTTCCCGGACGACTGAACGCGCCCGCAGGATATGTGCCGGCGTTACAACCGGCCTTACCTCCGGGACAGCAACACCAGACATCCGCCGCATTATCTCCAGCTCTTCTTCTTTGTTTGGGTATCCGATTATTACTTTAAGCATAAACCGGTCAATCTGTGCCTCCGGGAGGGGATACGTTCCTTCCTGTTCAATTGGATTCTGGGTGGCGAGCACTAAAAACGGCTCTTCTAATTTGTATGTTGTCTCGCTGATAGTAACCTGCCGCTCCTGCATTGCCTCTAAGAGAGCGCTCTGCACCTTTGCAGGAGAGCGGTTTATCTCATCAGCAAGGATTAAATTGGCAAAAATCGGCCCCTTTTTTGTTGAAAATGTCCCGGTGCTCTGGTTGTATATAAGCGTTCCGATTAGATCTGCCGGGAGGAGATCGGGAGTAAACTGGATCCGCTGGAACTTTGTTTGAATAGTCCTGGACAGTGTGTTTACCATCAGTGTTTTTGCCAGTCCGGGTACACCTTCAAGGAGGATATGTCCATTTGACAGTAAGCCGATTAACAGCCGCTCGACCGTATTTTTCTGCCCGACGATGACCTTAGCAATTTCGTTCTCCAGCGATTCAATAAACTGAGATTCTTCTTTTATCCGTGCGTTGATTGCCTGAATATCCTGATTCATCCTGCCTCCGAGATTATTCCATAGGGTTATGACGAAATATCGGCAAATGGAGTT
>Ga0315291_10008960_pt1 | contig 12276 bp, 13 predicted proteins | sample YL17G12_20_MG_FD_203070 | JGI IMG/M metagenome (GOLD analysis project Ga0315291, IMG submission 203070) | Sediment microbial communities from Yellowstone Lake, YNP, Wyoming, USA - YL17G12_20 | ecosystem: Environmental > Aquatic > Freshwater > Lake > Sediment | place: USA: Wyoming | collected... | reverse complement strand
CCACATCTGATCTTGTGAGAACGAGGGGACGCAACGGGTCATCGAGGATGATATTGGCGCATTTCATGGCATCTGCCGAATCTGCCAAAGCGTCCAACGCGTCTGGATCGACAAGGATGCCCTTGTCTTCAAACATTCGAAGAATCCGTTTCTTCATTCCTCGAATCCAAGCGCGGACGTGCATAAATAACTTTGTCGGGTCGAAATCGCAGTGACAAACTAGGTCTCCACGGCCGGAGTCTGCTGGACCGAGCGTTGCAGCCTTATCTTCTCCATCTGTGTCGCAAGCTCCGTCGTGCCGATTTGACCTGCAAGATAGCAGCTTACAAGGCTTACCACTTCTTTGGAAAGGTCTCGACGTTGAGGGGTCCTATCGCCTGAGCATAACATCCATAGGGGAGGAAAGGCGGGCGTGCGTGTCTTCTTATCCGGATGACAAATCACGCATGCCTCCCTGAGAGGAGTCATGTCCTTGTTGCGCAGGGCACCTATTTAGCGGGGACCGTCGTGGAAGTCGCAAGGATATTTGCAGCGAACTCATTCCCTGATATCGAGCCCGTTATCCTCCCGTCGACAATTGTCATCACCATGTCAGCAATCTGGCCAATGCGTTGATCGTGAGTGACTATGACGATAGTCTTGCCGAATTGGTCCCTGAGCTGCTTTAAGAGCAAGAGAATTTGGTGGCCTGTCGCCGTATCCAGCTCTCCTGTGGGTTCGTCCGCGAGCAGGACAGGAGGGTCGTTGGCAAGTGCCACCGCAAGTCCAACTCTCTGCTGTTCGCCTCCAGACATCTCGTCGGGCTTGTGTTGAGCTCGCGCTTCCATAGCGACCAGCTTCAAAAGCTCGTCCGTACGAGTCCTCATGTACTCGCTCTTCTTGCCAGCAAGTCTCATCGGGAGTTCTATGTTCTCCCTCGCCGTCAGTGTAGACACCAAGTTGAAGAACTGAAAAACGATGCCGACCTTCTCGCGCCTGTGCTTGACCAGCCCGGCATCGTCCAAGTCAACGAGGTTCACTCCATCCAGGCTCACAGATCCCGCCGTCGGCCTATCCAGCCCTCCGATGATGTTAAGAAGGGTGGTCTTCCCACACCCTGAAGGTCCCATGATTGCCAGGACCTGTCCTCCCTTGATAGTGCAGTCAAGACCCCGCAGGGCAATGACCTCAGATTTTCCAGCCTTGTAGACCTTGATCAGATCCTTCACTACTATGTCTCCCAATTCAGCCACCTCGAATTCTCAATACTTCCGCGAGCTTTATCCTCCCGGCACGAGCGGTCGCCAATAGCGACGCGACAAGCAACGAAGCGATCGATGACAGCACGATGGAGAAGCTTACAAGGGTGAATACCATCTTCCGCTCGACGGCCGAGTTGAGCCCCTCACCGGATAGCGTGTTGAACAAGTAGGCTGCTGCGATGCCGACGCTTGCTCCGACAACGAGTCCCAAACTCATCAGGCTCATCGACTCACCCATGAGTATCTTCCTCAGCTGCCCTCCAGAGGCCCCCCTCGCCATGATGCATGCCAGCTCATTCTCTCGGTCATACACAGAGACGAATATCAGCAGGCCCACGCCGACGGTCATGATCAAGATCGATAGAACATACTCCATGTAGAGGAAATTCGCAAGAGAGGCGAAGGTTGGCTCTCGATTCAGCGCGTCAAGTCTATTCTGCAGTATTGTTGGGGAGCATGTCAGATTCATGCGTTCGGAAAGTCTCACTGCGGCGTCTGCCACCTTATGAGGGTCCGTTCCGCCCGCGACGTCTATGAATGCGCCATAATTGTGGTACAATCCGGTCAGGTTCTCGTCGGATGCGAATGTGAGTGTGCTGTGGTCTACTATCGCATCCACGTTAGGCAAACCCGGCAGGCCTTTCATCAATCCGATAACAGTAACGTTCCACCGTTCGAATACTGCGTGGGCCAGAACGACCATTGGTATCGTATTTCCGACCTGCACTCCTATACGATCAGCGAAGTCCTTGCTCAGCAGCACATTACCGCGATTGCCCAGTTCCTTCAGCTGTTCGCTTCCCCCACCGATGAAATAGAAACCGCTAGGTCTGACCGTTTCAAGATAACCGGTCGTGTTCAAGACCACGCCCGAGGCGTAATGGAGTTCTCCGGCGACATTGAAATCCAGAACCAGTTGAGAATACGTGACAGCGTGTTCGACGCCTGGCAATGCGGCGATGCCGTCAAGCCTCGACACGTCTATCGCAGACAGGGTCACAGATTCTGGAAGAGAAGCATTGAGCTTGATGTCTGACCCGACTTCGAAACGCACCTTCTCGCGCTCGTAACTCATGGTCGACTCCATCGAGACAGAGATGAACAGTCCGAAGGCCAACGCGAGCGAAATGATCACACAGAGATTCGAGGCTCGGCGAGGGTTCCTGACTATGTTCCTGTCGACCAAGTAGTGCAGGTCTTTGGTCCAAGGCTTGACGAACCAAGCGAACTTCGAGTAGAGTCTGCTTGAGCCTCTTGTGAGGAGGCGCACCAAGCTCAAGGAGAGCATGAACGGAAGCAGGGGGAGCATGGCAATCCCGGCAAGGAAGACTGCGTCCGCGATGACCTGTGCGATCCAGGACAATCCCAGATGGCCCGGCCATTCGGATCCCAGGAGTATGGTGACGACGCTCCAGAGCGACACTATGAGAAGCAAGATGTCCCCACCCGCCCAGTACTCCAACTGGGTCGCGGTCGGCGAGTAGTGACGGAGTGCCCGAGCGACATCCGTCTCCGAGACGCGTTTGAATGGGCCGTACGAGGAAGAGAGCATGAGCGCGATTCCAAAGAGAATACATAGAATGACCGTTGTCGTAGAAGTTACAAAGTCTGTCACTTCAGTCACGGCTTCCCCGCCGGATGATGCCACGGCACCTAGCAGGAATCTGCTAACTAACGCGCCTAGAAGAAGGCCGGCAATCCCAGAAATCGCGCCTAGCACACTCGCTTCGACGATCAGTGAGCCGAATACCTGCTTGTTGCTGGCGCCCCGTGACTTGAGAATCCCTGCCTCCCGCCTACGCTCGGTCATACCAAGGTCCACGCCTACCACTGAGAGATATATCCCAAGCGCAAGTACGGGCACGGAAAGAGCGAGGAACAGAGGCTCTTGTCCCCCAAGGTTGAGTTGAAGCGACGCCAACGGAAAGATCAAAGCGCTATCGGAGACAGTGACGCCCAGGGGGGACAGTTTCCTGCTGAGCTGACTCTGGATGAAACTCAGTCTGTCAACTGACGCCGGAATGTCAGCAATGCTAATGACTTCTCCGCGGTCGATCCAGATGAAGTAACTCCAAGTGACAGAATAGAGGGGATTGGATGCCGAACGGTTGATACTATACCGCTCGTAGTCTGCGAGGTTGAGAACAACCGGGTTACTGACAAGCCCCAGCCAGATATCGCTGTCTCCCGTGTAGACGGTAGTTGTGCCGAACCAGTCTTGATTTGATTTCTCGAACCCTGGCTGCGTCCATATGCTCGATATCGAAGAGGTGATGTTGAGATACGTTATGATCACATAGCCCCCGCTTTTGCCCCCGAAGTACTGCTCGTGCTTGAAAACGCAAGTGATATTGTCGCCGATTACCAGGTGAAGAGCATCGGCGACCCCTTTTGGAATTGCCGCAGTTCCCGGATCCGGCAAGCCACCGACTACCTTGAAGGAATCTAGAATATGACGGCTGCTATTGGACAGGAAGACTAGACTCCCGTTGAAGTTCTGACCGCTCTCATCAAGGTAGATGCCCCCGGAACTGTTCATATAGCGTGCGATGCTGACAGAGATGATTGGAGTTGCAGCCTCTATGCTTTCGACAGATTCGATTAGAGCATCCGTTGATGCAGTCACGTTCACCGTATCATTTGAATCCTCAGTCGAATTCGGGATGGAGGTGCCGACATAGTCGACAGGAACCCCATTGACAGCTGCCCTCAGAAGCCCGATGCCCGAGGAGTCGACCGCAATCCAAGAGCCCGATATGAGAGATAGTGCAATCACAATCCCGATGAGGGCGTATAGCGAGCGTTTCGCGTTCCGCATAACGGATTTGAGCGGATAGGTCACGAACGCCAGGAAGCTCAGTGGTTCCCCTCAGGCCTCCGAAAGAGAGCTCTGGCTATATGAACAATCGCAGCCTATTGGCTGCACATTCGACGATGTTCGGTCAGCTGTTCCTGCCGGATGCCAGTACAGACGCGGTGGGCTCCTAGGCCCTCTTCCCGTTCTCTTCCGAAAAGCTAGAATCTTCCCTTCTCGACCTTTGGTTTTCCTGGCCGCTCTGCCCCTTCCTAGTCTTCCTGGAGGTGGCTTGGCTTCGGAAAAGACTACAGGGGAGGAAAAGAAAAGGGCTTGGGGGAACGAACGGCATCATCGTTTCCGACAGGCCACTGTGTTTTGTCGCCTCGATTTCCATCAGGCAAATAACTTTGTTGATTGGCGATATTCCATCCTCCGCGTCTGCGTCAATTCGTCGTCTAGACCGCATGATTTGAGGAGATCCCGAGCAGAGAGACGCAGAGTTAAATATCCACTCTAGCATGGCTGGCACATGGTGGAGATCCGACTGTCCGCAAGATGTTTTCCCACCGAAGATAGGGGGATGATTGTCGAAGCGATCACCAGATTATTTCCCGACGCGGAGGTCGATGGAAACGATCCTATCGTCGCTCGCTCCTCATCTGTAGATGCGTTTCGAGATGCTCTGAGACGGTACAGGATAAGAGACGCAGCTAGAGCGGTCATGAGGCGGGGGCAGAACGGGAATTCGACCTCGTTCATGTTGAACAAGCAGGTCGCTGCGGTCGGAAAGGTCTCCTTCTCCGAGGAGAGCCACCCCCTCGGCGATATCGAAGTCACGATAGTATCAGACGACATTGATGAACTGATAGATTCAATTGCTCCGAACACAAGAATGGAGAAACGCATATGATCGGCATCAGCTCCCCGACTTTCTGCACGACTCCTTTCCTGAACATGCTCGAAAGCATCTCGAAACGCTTCGAGCTGTGGGAGATACTCTCCGAGGGTGAGGACAGGCTCGAACTGATCAAGGGTGACGTCAGGTACGGCAGAGACTCTCTCGGCATGCGGTTCCAGGTTCACGCTCCGCTAAGCGACGTGAACATAGGTAGCGTTCATGAACCGATGAGAGTCGCCGCCGTCAACGAGATCAAGCAGACCATCATGATGTGCAGACAGCTCGAGATCCCTTTGGTGACGATCCATCCAGGGTTCGTTCAAGGGATTGCCTTCCTGAACAAAGCCAAGGCGCTCGAGAAGACGAAGGAGAGCGTGAAGGAGATAGCCGCCTACGCTATGGATCAATCCGTGACCGTTGTCGTGGAGAATCTCCCTGCGAACATAAATGCGACATGCACTCAGGCTGACGAACTCCTTGAGGCCATCGAAGGCTCCGGACTCGGCATATGCTTCGACATGGGCCACGCAAACACCGCGGGACAGATGGACGAGATGCTCAGACTCGTCGATCGTTTCAAGAACGTACACTTGCACAACAACGACGGTCAGTGGGATCAGCACAACAGGGTCGATGACGGTTCCGCCGACCTGTCAAAGGTCGTTTCGGTCCTGAAGAAGTCATACACAGGCAATATCATCATCGAGTCGACGGATCTGGAGAGCGGTGAGCAGAGCAAGCGCGTTCTAGAAGCTCTTCTACGTTAGGGGTCCTGGAACAATTCGGGTGACGAAGACGTCCGCGATCACGCGAATATTGTCACACGATCGCTACATGTAGTCAGAGAAGCATAATATGCCGGCCGTAGTCAAGGACTAGATGATGGTCGAGGTCGATCCGAGGAACAGCAGCAGAACGTGCCCGATATGTGGGAGGATACAAGATTCCCGAATGGGCACCGAGTTCAAATGCGAATGTGGCTGGCGACTCGACAGGCACATCAATGCCAGCATCAACCTGCTGCAAACAGCCATCTCGAAGGGGATGGCAGGGGGTTTGCGGTTCAACCCCGGCGCGTTCCAGCATGACGCAATGATGATCCTATACGCCCTCTCAAGGGATGCACGGTCGGAGCCGAATGGAACGAGTGGCACTGTTGGGGTGACCTAGATGTTACCACCCGATAATGCAACAGAACCTACGTTAGGAAACCGCAGCGCATACAATGGAACTTTCCGTCGACCCATCTCGCCTCCGTGTTCCCGCATCTGGAGCAGACATACCCTCCGGAGAAACCATAGTGTTGAGGGGGATTGGTGTCCGCCGCAGCCCCTCGGTACCATCCGGGCTGATAGTCATCGTGCGGACTGTACGCAGGTGGTTGGGGCGTGTTATGTATTCTCACGTCAACCCACGGAGCGGGCACCGGTGTCCGACTGGTGCTGAGTGGCTTCCGCCCGGTCAGGAATTCGCCTATCCTCGTCAGGTAGTATGAGAAGAACATGACGCCAAGGCCAAGCCAAATGAGGATCCCCAACCCTGTGATCAGGGTGAGGCCAGTCGAATTGAACACTTCGATTGGCATTCCTAGATAGTTGGTCGCGAAGTGGAGCATTATAGAGGCCGCCAACCCGAACTTGAGGAAGAGGTAGCCGAAGGCGAGCCCGCTTGCAGATGCTGGTATGATTTTCCAGGCGCCCCATCCGCCCTCATAGTGGGCATAGCCGAAGATCACCGCGGAGACCATGATGAAAGCCGCCTCTAGGGTCCCGATCTTGAATCCGCCGCCGAGCAGGTAGGAGTGCCATTTGTGCAAGCGGTTCCCCTGGAGCAGGTTCACAATCAGCAGTGGAAGGCCGACTAGCAGAACTCGAACAATCAATTCCTCCCAGACTGAGGCGTTTGCCAGAAGGAACAGGCTTTCCTGCAGCGTTCCATTGCGGGTGACGTCGCTAGTCGTGGTCCTGAACATGAGCGCCACCAAGACTGAGAAGAACAGCGTGGCGAAAAGCAGGCCACAGGTCTCGAAAAGCGGACTATGCTCTCGCGAGACCGCGGTCATTGACAGTTCTTTCGAGAATCCTCGGATGCTTGTCACGAATACCCACGTGCAGCTCGAGACTATCGCGCCAATCAGGAAGAAGTAGAATACCAAGAGGAAGTACCCGGAGACGGTGAGGAACCTGATGATCACTGGCGTGAACAAGATCAAATCGAGCCCGTGCCACTCGTCGAGGATCGCAGGCACGACCCATTTCATTCCGTAGAACAATGCCACGATTGAAAGCACAAGCTGCGCAACGAATGTCAACATCAAGAATGCGGAGACGGATTTTCCCACTTTGCGCCAATCGGTTCTCACCACTGGCCGATACTGAAACGGAGCTCCAGTCCAGGAGCGTCTGTTTCCCGCCGGTGGCAGGCCAGAATACATCTTCGATTGTCTGATTGTGCCGCATCTCGGGCAGTAGTTCCCCGTCGACGGAATGCCTGCCCCGCAGACCGTGCACATTTCTTCAGCTGGAGGGGCGGGAGCTGGCTGCTGATAATCTGTCACTGTCTGCGCCTACATTATCTTCTCTATATTACATTATCGCATTTCACGGAAGGGTATCTTGACGCGCGGAATTGGATGGATCTCTCGAATCCTCGGGACAATTCGAGGAAGGAGACAACGTCCAGACGGGTGCTTTGTGACGGAAGGCCATCCATTGCATCGACGAACGTTTATATTGGGAGACAATATTCGAGGGCCGCCTACTACGCGGAGGCAACCGAATGGACGACGAGAAGGAAACAAAGGTACGGTTTGAAACGTTGAGCGCCGAGAAGATTCCCTTTGGGAAGAACAACTTCTTGGAAGTGGCACGAAAGAAGGCAATCACTGACGAAGGGGACAGCGAGTTCATCTCAGTGTCCAGGGGTTACTTCCTTCCGGATGGAAGCGAGAAGTACAAGAAATCTATTACGATCCCTGACGACCCGACCATCAAGGCGTTCGTTACCGAGAAGATCAACAAACTGTGAGATAGTTCTCGTACAATTGCTTGATGTAGATCGGCCGGAAGGATTCCAGGCGAGACAGGCTCTCGCCTGATGATTCTCATTTCATGCATTCTTGTTAGTCGCAAGTTTCTCTATCAGAAGCTCAAGATAGGTCTTGGGCTCTATCTTCTCAAGTTCTAGCTCTTTCCTCGCGGTCTCGAGCAACTGTTCCGATCTCTCAGGCGATTCCGTGAGCACTTCGAGCTCCACGAACTCGCCTAGGCCGTCGACATCATCCACATCGATCCTGAGTTTGTCCAAGAGATAGCTGACGCGCCGTTTCCTGACATTGTAGGATTCTCTGAATCCTAGTCTCTCGACTATCCTTTGAACTGCGAGCGGGTTGTCCGTCCGGAGGGTGATCTCCTCCCGTGCCTTCGTGTTCTGTGTGTGCATCCGTGGACCCTTGTAAGTCAGCTCAGCATGCTCTTGCATCTTGCGTAGCCTGAGGGCTTCGTCCGTCTTGCCGAAGTCCTTTGAAGGGTGCGCGAAATAAACGTCCTCCATAGTTCCCTCGGATATCTTCTTCGCGCCCAGTCGAGTCAGTGTCTTTTCGACCTTGTCGTTGCCAGGGGAGCGGTACTTGGACTCTACCTCGATCACGACCACTCGGTAGAGTCAGGAACTAGATTAAACTGTCTCGTGCCAGCCAGCGTTCTCCTGGAACTCGTACCAAAAGCTATAATACTCGACTTATTGATAAACGACTCCCCGGACTGAGGTGGATTGTATGGAGCAACCAGAGCGTTTCATAAAGCTCCGCAGAGAGGAGCTCGTCGAGATAAAGAGGCTTTACGAAACCGTCATGACCTTCGCATCCCACGGGATGTTCTACAGGAGCGGCCGAATCATAGGAGACAGGCTCATCAGGACTTCGGGGACTGAGCTGTTGCGCTTGAAGGAGTCCTTGATCAAGGAAGGCTGGGTCACCGACATCAACTTCGAGGGCGACACGATCACCGTCGTCGGCTCAATCGAGGTTTCCAACTCAGATTCCCCCACCTGCCACATGCTCAGAGGCTTGCTCGCGAAGGTCTTCGAGGAGAGATCCGGGAAGGATGTCTACTGTCACGAGCGCAAGTGCGCATCAAAGGGAGATGACAAGTGCGTGTTTGTCATAGATACGGAGGTGTTGTGAGATGACCCGGAAGACCACGGGCATACCTGGTCTCGACGGCATGCTCCAGGGCGGGTTCCCGTTTCCTTCCGCGATCCTGGTTGCAGGTGAGCCTGGTACGGGGAAGACCACGCTCGCGGTCCAGAGCCTTTTCCACGGGGCGAGGGAGGGTGAGAAGGGCTTGTACATAACCGCGATATCAGAGCCGCAGTGGCTCGTCCAGAAGTTCCTGTCCTCATTCTCGTTCTACAGCCAAGAGCTGGTGGAGAAAGCAGTCGTCAACTTCATCGACATCGGCCCGACGCTGATGAAGAACCCTAGCGACATGCTCAACATCATCAAGAAGAAGATCGAGCAGTACCAGCCGCTGAGGATAGTGATCGACCCGATCACGCCCATGACGGACATGCTTCAATGGCGTGGCGAGACGAGGGAGTTCATGCACGAGCTCTTCGCGTACCTCAAGGCTTTCAACTGCCTCACTCTCGTGACCGCGGAGATGTCTTACGATGACATTTCGCACAGCCAGGAATCATACATGGTCGATGGCGTCGTGATGCTGTCGTATCCCGAAGAGGAGAAGGTGAGACGGAAGTTCCTCGAAGTCCTCAAGATGAGAGGGACGAAGCACACTACGGGAAGACAGTTGATTGACATCACGGACGAGGGTCTTGCGGTCCAGGCTGGCCTGAGGTAAGAGAACTGCATGAATGGAGAAGATGACCAAGCCCTCAAGAGCGGGAGCTCATATCTCTTCACGGACAAGGGAGTTCCTCGTGCGTTCGAAGTGTTCAAGAAGCTCGTTTCTGAGGGCAGGCGTGGGTTAGTCATAACTCGCACCCACCCGAACCGGGTGCAACAGCTGTACAGCTTGGATTGCCCCATCATGTGGATCGCGAAGTCGTCGAAGCCGACTGGCGGCATCATGAGCCTTGAGCCCACGCGGCTGATGAAGATACACAGCACCATTTCGGACTTCATCAAGGCGAATCCAGGCTCGGCGGTCATACTGGATGGCCTCGAGTATCTGATAACGGAGAACGGGTTCGCCCCTGTCATGAAGGCCATACAACTGACTAACGAGGAGGTAGCGATGTCGGGCTCCTTCCTGTTGGTGCCCATCGATCCGAGGACGTTCGAGACACAGCAGCTCGGCCTTCTCGAGAGGGAGTTTTCCTTGCCTGGCGAGCAGCCGCGTCATGAGGACGTCTTCGGTTAGCACCATTTTTCTATGAGCAAGTCTTACCTGGTCTGGATGTCTGGAAGCGAAGGCCTAGGCAAGGTGCATCTTATCACAGGCGCCGGCAAGGGCAAGACCACGGCAGCGTTCGGCCTGGCCATGAGGGCCGCGGGTCACGGGCTCAAGGTCTGCGTGGTTCAGTTCCTGAAGACAGGTGAAACCACCGGTGAGGTGCTCTACGCGAGGAAGGCCGGGGGAATAGAGATCGCGCAGTTCGGGACGGGTTGGTTCGTCGACCCGAAGCACATAGCGGCGGGAGACAGATCCTGCGCGAGAGACGCGCTCAGACTGGCAAGAGACATCCTGACAAAAGGCGACTGCAAGATGCTCGTGCTGGACGAGGTCAACGTCGCGGTTTCTTTCGGCCTCATCAGCTCGGAGGAGGTCCTTTCGCTTCTCAGGTCCCGCAAGGAGGGAACCGAGATCGTGCTCACCGGAAGGAACGCCCCCATAGAGTTCATCGAATATGCGGACTACGTCTCAATAATCGAGAGCAAGAAGAATCCGTTCGATGACGGGCACGCATCGAGAAAAGGGATCGAGTGGTGATCTCGGTTACTGCGTTTTGTCCTTGAGGAACAGAAGATATCGGATCTCCTCTGAAGTGAAGACCGTGTTCTTCTTCAGTCCCTTGAAGTCCCCTTCTGTGAGCATCTTGAGTATCATCGGCTGTCCCCTCGTCATCATCATTATCCTTCTCAGGGCGTCCTTTTCGATCTTGTCGTTCCCGAGCATCCTCTTCGCGCTGTTCTCGTCCAAGCCCTTGATCTTCAGCTCCTGGACCGTCCCGGAATCGACATGCTTCTTCTGGTAGAACCAGCTGTAGGCCGGCGTCTCCTGCCTTGCGCTGATGACTATCTTGGCATCCTTGGCGTTGTCTACCACGTCCGCGAAAAGCTCGACCAGGTCGTCGCTCGCTGAGAAGTAGTCGTCGAAGACAAGGATGGCATTCCCCAGTCCGAGCACTTCAGAGAGGGTTGCGACATCCTTCCTGACCCTCTTGCCGAAATCGATGAGCATGCTCTCCAGATCCTTTGCCGCGGTTTCGGGGGTCAGGGCCGTCCAAAGGACATCCTCTTCCTCCTGACCCTCTATGAACTTCCTCGTGAGCGCAGTGGTACCATACCCCCTGTTGCCGAGAACCACGAGTACCTTCGCGTCCGAATCCATGAAGTCGTCCATGAGCTTCAGCTCGGCTTCCCTGCCGTAGAACGCTTCGATGGCGGGCGCTTCCTTCAGCTCTCTGACCGGAGCCCTCCGCGTCTCGTGGATCCGTACGACACCATCCCGCATTTGCGAGATCGCCGCGATTGCCCTCTTCCTGCCGACAGATTCCTCGATGTCCTTCCCCGTCATCTCTGTTGTCTTGTCGTCGCCTAGAACGGGATATGAGAGTGTCAACAGGGTCTTCCACAGCCAATCTACATTGTTCAAGCCTTCCGTCGTCACCGCGTACACATTCATGCGTCTGTCATGCCCTTTGACTCTCGCGGTAAGCTCGGTGACCAACCCGTCATTGATAAGTCCCCTCACAGCGCGCGGGACGTGCGTCCGCGATATCCCCACTGCGACAGCTATCCCGGCTTGCGTGCAATCCCCCGGATACTCCTCAGGCGGGACGTCCGTCGCAAACCTGCAAAGGTGGAGGAGAACTCTATCATTCACGTTGAGCTGGCCAGGCTCTGGCATCGGTTCGTATGATGCCCCTGTGCTTATATAATCGTGATGGTTTTTCCGCGGCTCGCAATGTCCGTGGATTCCTCGGCTGGTAGCTGGTAATGACCTCAACACGTTTATATACGGTCCAACACGTTGAAACGGACAATAGCAGAATGTTCTCTCTCCCCGGAGGACTGACCATATGGATTTGGAACTTAGGAAGAAGAAGGCTTGGAGCGAGTTCGGTGTATCCGAGATCATCGGCAACATCCTGATTCT
>Ga0315291_10008957_pt1 | contig 12279 bp, 13 predicted proteins | sample YL17G12_20_MG_FD_203070 | JGI IMG/M metagenome (GOLD analysis project Ga0315291, IMG submission 203070) | Sediment microbial communities from Yellowstone Lake, YNP, Wyoming, USA - YL17G12_20 | ecosystem: Environmental > Aquatic > Freshwater > Lake > Sediment | place: USA: Wyoming | collected... | reverse complement strand
GGCTGAAGCGGGGCTTCGGGTCAATCGAGGCCACCAGCTCGCGGAGGCGAGGGCCGTAGGAAGCTTTCCGCGCTTCCTGCTCGGGGCCGGGCGGGGTCTTCGTCACGTCCCACCAAAAGTCCACCGCACCGACAATGCTCGCCACGACGCAGACACGCGGCTCTTGCCAGGCGAGGACCATGGCCGCGCTGGCTCCCATGGACACCCCTGTCACCGCGACCCGGGAGACATCGATATCCGGGCGCCTGGCGAGTGCGTCAAGGATGACCGGGATGTCCTTTACTGTGCGGGCAATAGAGGTTTGATGGACCCAGATGCTGTACTCTCCGCCGAGGGAGGCGATGTTATCGCCGTGAAAAATACCGGCGATGGAGCGCTCGCCGTGGAGATGAGCGTCGATGGTGAGAGCGAAGATGCCTCGGGCAGCGAGATCGCGACACCAGCCCTCGAGGTTCTCCTTCGCACCACGGAAGGAATGCAGACATATCGCCACCGGGAAGGGGCCGCCCGAAGCCGGATGGATGGCGACCGCCGGCACGGCTTCGTCGGGGTCGAAGCCCGGAAGACGGAGTTGCTCGCGGACCAGTCCGCCGGGCAGGTCCTTCCGCTCGAGTATCCGCATTTCCTGGGGAGAACCAGCGGCTGCCGCGGAAAGAGCCGCAGGAAAACACATCGGTAGGAAGGTCAGAAGAACTGTCGTGCTCCACGATATCATCTGCATGGTATTTCCTCCATCACTTCGCACTGTCCGGCAGCGCCCATAGGTCCGGTATGTCCATACCGGGCTTCGCTGCAAAGCGGTATGGCCAACCGTTGTACCAACCGGCCCGCGCCCGCTCATCGCAATCTCCTTTATTTTGCCATTTCATCTTGGAATAGAACATTTCGTTTCATTGTTGTCATTATAACGTTTCCCGGCTTTCAATGAAGATGCTTCACTGTTGGCCCGTCAGGCGGTCCGCAGGTTTGAGCGAGGGCCGCCGCTCGGCAGCTCAACTATGTTGCGATTCAAAAATTAAATCTGCCCCTGTATATTCGCTTGCATTTACGGTTCTTTTCCTCTATTGTCCCCATTATGATTAAGTACAAGCACGTTCTCGCTCTGAACCCGTATTTCGGGTCATCTACCGCGGCCATGGGGATTTTCCCTCCGACCGGCCTTGAGTACATCGTTGCGAGCATGAAGGACCTGGTTGGCAAGGTAACGCTTCTCGACCTTCGTTATGAGAGGCCCTACCAGGACCTGAAGGTGCTCAACGCGTTCATCAGGGCCAATATCGACCTGGTATGCATCAGCATTTGCTGGCACTCTCAGTTCGACAGCATCTGTGATTTCATCTCTCAACTGCCCGATGAGGTCGAAACGGTCGTCGGAGGCTACCAGGCCACCCTGGAAGTCGAGCACCTCTTTGACCGCTGCCCCAATATCGACATGGTCGTGCGGGGAGAGGGCGAAGAAATCATCAAACAGCTCGTCTCGGGCGTCCCATACAAGGACATCCGGGGGCTTTCATATCGCCGGAACGGGAAAATCATCCACAACGAAAACCATCCTCTGCCTGACATCGCGCATATCCCGTTTCCCGACCGGTCACTGAGAAGGCACGACTATTACTGGGTCCAGCAGGGCGTTCGCCTCAGCAGGCGCACCTTCGACACCGTGCTGACAACAAGGGGATGCCCGTTCAACTGCAAGTTCTGCACGTTCAGTCTCAATCCGCTGGGGCAGAAGCGCAGCTACACGGAACGCCCGGTCGAATCGGTCATTGAGGAATTAAAAACGGTAACGGCCGACATCGTGCTTTTCAGCGATGACAACTTCTTCACGAACCCCGGCAGGAGCGAACAGCTTTGCGACCTGATTATCGAGAACAAAATCAACAAGACCTTTGTCGTCCAGGCCCGGGTTGACATCGCGAGGCACCGCAAAGTCCTCGACAAGGCACAGAAAGCGGGCTTCAAAGTTTTTTTGATAGGCGTCGAGTCGCCGCACGACTGGATATTAAAACAGCTTCAGAAGGGCATCACCCAGCAGCAGGTCCGGGATGCGTTTGCGGTCCTCACGCAATACGACTTCTATCTGCATGGGTATTTCATCTACGGCAACATCGGTGAGACGGAAGAAGAAATGCTCTACATCCCTAAGTTCGCGAAAGAAATCAAGCTGGATTCCATCAGTTTCCAGAAGCTCCGCATCGAGAAATTTTCGCCTTTGAAGGAGCTGGTTGAGGCAACGCCGGGCTACCACTACGAACGTATCGGCGGCCATGTGTATTCGGACCGTTACGGACGAAAGGAGCTCACGCAAATCCGCAACCGCATCCGCTCGGAATTCTACAACATCCCTCAGCTCATCCATATCATCAAAAAAACCTGCCGAATCGGGCTTGTCGGCGGGCGTGACTTGATAAGCGCATTCTTTCTACCTCTCCTTCTGTATAGGTCGGCCAAACTAAAACGCAAAAAAAGAAATAGCTCCCGGCACCTCGGCAACCGCCCGGCGGAGCTTGAAGCATCAAAATAGGCTGCCTGATTCGGCTGAAATCGCAGCCGTCTGGTCAAATCTCTCCGAACATATCAAAGCAGCAATCAAAGCACCGGTCAAAGTGGTTGCCGATGTGTAAGTCGAGAGACGAAGCTTGCCCTGCCACCGGTGTAGGTAGGCAGGCAAGGCCGGTCTGCAAATCGAAAAGGCATCCAGTTAAGTCGTCAGAAAATTTATATAATTTTCCAGAAAAAATAAGTCCAAAAAAGTCGGAAAATATCGAAAACTGTGCAAAAAACAAGGTCGGGATTACAGAAACTGCACACAAAAAGACACAAAAAGGCAGAAATCCCTGTCAAAATCACATAAAGTACCCACAAAGGGGTCACTTTATTAGCGTTCTGATAGCAAAAACCTGTGCCACTTAACCCGTCCGCCACCACTCCTACGCGTGCGTGAAATAGACCGTGAAATATGCTCCCACAAAGATCCATTCGGCCATATTGCGAGTGTAAAGTGCTCTTGAGAGCCGTTTTGACGGTTTTGAGATGAGAAACCATGTTCGGGCGGGCAATATTTGCCATTATTTTTGTCTATGAGACATAGAATCTTATTTGATTTTTACTTTTCTTTTTGCTATACTCTTGATAATAAGGGTGATAGATTATGAATAAGCATGTCGATAACAGTGTTATGGCTGAAACTTCACACGGGCAAATGAATACTATTGCAACGGAACCTGTTCGTTTGAAATGGTCAGAAAGAGACCGCACGGTTGTAATTGAGCCAGCAGACGAAGACAATTTTACCATGAAGGTCGACGAGGTTATTGAAGCCTGTAATATCAAGCAGCAGAAAAGTGAATTTGAAGCTCAGTTTAACGACCTTAAGAATATTTTAGGTAACTGGATTCATCAACGGAAAGATAAAATTACTAAGGCTTTTGTTACTGTCCGTGATACACGAATTTTGTTTCTGACAATAACTAAAGATGTGGAATATGATAGTGAGCTTGAAGATGAACTAACAGCCCTCGATTGGGCGATAGCTCATACTCAACTATTGTCGACTATACCTCTGAGTGTCCAGTCTCTGCCACAGTGTAACAGTGATATTTATCAAGCCTTTTTGTCACCTCCCATCATTCTTGAGTACATAGGGTAATGGCCAGCCCAGATGCCCACATAACAAAAGCAAAGCACAATATCAAAACTATAGTTCTATTGTCCCAAGACTTGGATAAGAAAGACTGGATAGTTACAGTCGCATTCTATTCCGCTCTGCATATTGTTGACGCAGTACTATTCTATACACAAAACGGCTATAATAAACACGGCCGAACCCATGATAAACGAGAAGAGATTATCAAGAGTGACCGTCGGCTTGATAAAATATGGGATTATTACAGACCGTTATTAAATGAGAGTATAATAGCAAGGTATCTTCAAGGGTCTAAAACCCCTCCCGATATAGCTGTTGATTTTGACAAGTTCATGCCTGATGAAAAGCTGACTACATTTATCAAAGAGAGACTTGGGGGGATTATCAATTCTGCAATTAGGTTTATCCCAGAGGGTAAAGACCTGGGATTAAAAGAGGCTTTCCAAACAGAGCTGAAAGATTTTCTTGGTTTGAAAGACGGATAATCAAAGGGAAGGATAAATATTTTAGCGTTTCCTTCTCAACATCACCGAACTGAGGACAAGGGGAAAGATAGCAACTTAATTCAGTTGAATTTGTTTCGTAATGGTTTTGCCGCCTCTAAGTATTTCTAACTTTATTTGCTGCCCTTTAGTCTCCTTTATGATATTCTGATAATGAACTATATCAATCACCTCTATATCGTTAAACTTGCGTATAACATCACCAACCAAAAGGTCATTATCAAACGCCGGTGACCCTTTCACAACGAGCATAATACGAATTCCTTTGTTTGAGCCAATTTCTCTGCGGAGTTCGTCTGTTAAATCATCGTAATAGATACCCAGCCCCAGCGGTTTGTATTTGACCCAAAAACTTGCATAATAGTCATATTGGTGGATGTGGTAGGGCATATATATTGTTTTACTTCCATAAGTGGTCGAAGAACCAAAGTAATGTGCAGAACCACCATAGCCCGAAATCATACCGGAATGTTGCGATGTTTGCGTATCGGGAAGGGTCACCGGCATACTACCTGAAAAAGTATCAGTATATTGTTGATAGGCAATGACAGTATCTGCGTGAATTTTCTTCGCCTGTTCCAACGCAGCTTTTTGGTCGATGTCTCTGGCATTAAAGCAGGATGCCCCAAGCAAACAATATCCATCCTCCATCATCTGCTTGTCATCTTTTTCTCTATTTTCTATATTTGAACCTTGTATAATTTTAGGTTCACCTGTTGGAATTACAACATCTGGGTTTTCAAGGACGTTTTTACCGCCTGTAAAATCTCTATAGAACTGGCTGTAAGGATTGGCACAGCCCCAGAGAAAAGATAAGAATGGTAACAAAATAAAAACGTTTTTCATCTTTATCCCCGTCATTTTAGAAATAGTTTATCAAAATAGTGCGTAGCTTATCTATTGTGGAAACTACGGGATTTTGCAGGGTTTTGCAAAATTTTTCCTCATTTTTGGGTCAAAAAACGTTATTGCACAAAAAACGCCTGGCGCTGGTTGAAAGGGGATTAATAGTAATGGGCAGAGGCGGAATTGAACCGCCGACACACGGATTTTCAGTCCGCTGCTCTACCGGCTGAGCTACCTGCCCTTGATGTCTCTACCGCGTAAGTCTAACAGAAAAATCCGCAATTGCAAGAAAATTGAAAGTGCTCTTGCCCCAAATTTGCCGCCGAGCTTGTCCACAGCCGCTCCTGCCGCTATCATAATGTGATAGAAAGGCCGCCGTTATGCCGGGAAGATTACTTTTCGTATTCCTTTTATTATCGCAGGCCCTCGCCGCACACTATGTTTCCGCAGCCGCAGCCGGCGACTCTAACCAATTTATTGAAATGTCCCTCGAAACCATCGAGGACAAAATCCGGGGCGGCCTGCTCGGCCAGCTCCTCGGCAACCTCAACGGCCTGCCCCACGAAAATAAATACTACGACCAGCCCGGCAATGTCGAAAACTACGTCCCCGCCCTGCCGGATGGCGCACGCACCGATGATGACACCGACATCGAGTGGGTCTATATCGTCGCCATTCAGCGCTCGCCGACCATAATGCTGCCGCCGCCGCAAATCACGCAGCTCTGGAAGACCCACATCAACGAGCATATATGGTGCTCCAACCTGTATGTCCGCCGGCTGATGGACATCGGCATCGACCCGCCCCTGACAGGCAGCCCCATCCTCAATCCCTGGGCCGACTTCAACATCTCAGGCCAGTTCGTTTGCGAGACCTTCGCCCTGCTCGCCCCCGCAATGCCGCGGACCGCCGCACGCATCGCACTGCACTACACGCACGTAAGTATCGATGGCGAACCCGCCCAGGCCACGCAGCTATTTGCCTCAATGATTGCCGCCGCTTTCACGACAAATAATATCGATAAAATCCTTAATGCGGGCGCTGCCTCCATCGACCCCGATTGCCTCATCCGCCGAATCGTCGCCGATGTGCGTTCCTGGCACAAACAATGTCCGGATGATTGGCGCACGGCCCGCCGCCTCATCAAAGATAAATACACCCTCTACGAAAACAGGACCCGCAACCAGAACGGCTGCGAGCTCTGCACCGCCGCCGCCGTCGCCGCACTGCTTTATGGACAGGGTGACTTCGTCAAGACGCTCACGCACGCGTTCAATTTCGGCTGGGACGCCGACAACAATGCCGCCACCGCCGGCACCATTGTCGGCGTAATCAACGGCCGACGCTGGATGCAGCAGCAAGACTGGCAAATCAAAGACGTCTATCGCAACACAACAAGGCCCGGTATGCCCGAAGACGAAACCATAACCGGCTTCGCCGACCGCATCATCGAAATCGCCGGCCGCGTCATAATCGAAAATGGCGGCGAAAAGTCCTTCCGCGACGGCAAAATTATCTATCGCATCCGCTCGCAGGAACCGGCCAACATCGAGCCGCTCCCCGACCCCAACGCCCAGACCGCAACCCTGCGCTCGAAATTGGGACCCCAAATTCTCTCCGGCCTTGCCCCCGATGCCTCAACCCAACAGCAGGCCCGCGCCGCCTACCTGGCAATATGCCTCGGCTTAGCCGACTCTCTCAAAAAAGACTACGCCGAACGCTGGCCGGAATTCCTTGCCGCTTTGCAGCAGTATCCACAACTACTGGACGTGCTGTTTAGCGGCTCCGTCGGACCCGCCGGTGACAGGCTCCACAACGCCGCTGCCGCCGCCGGCCTTAAAAAACCTAAACAATAGTAACCCGCCCCTGTTACCTGCTGCGGCTGCACTCAATCGAATCGAGCCGGCCTTTCCACCGCTCTATTACTCACTCGGGAAATCTGCGTTTGTATTATTTGCATTACTCGCTCCGAATATAGTAAGATGTCCCCCGAATATAAAAGAGGCTGATTATGAAACTCGTAACTTATTCCCGCAATAAACTTATTTCCTGCGGCATCCTGAGCGATAGAGGCATAATCGACATCCCTTCCGTCTGGCAAGGCCCAAATCCGCCCCGCACCGTAAAAGACATCCTCGAAAGAGACCCATCCTGCATGAACAAGCTCGCCGACCTTGCCGGCCGCTCCGACGCCCTCACGCCCCTCGACTCCGTAAAGCTCCTCGCCCCAATTCCTCGCCCGAACAAGGTACTCGCCCTCGCCGGCAACTACGTCGAGCACATCAAAGAAGCCGGCCTCAAACTCGGCCTTTCCGATTCGCCCCGCAAAACAACCGTCCCCAGACCGTTCCTCAAACCGCCCACCGTTGTCACCGCCCCCGATGAGCAAATCCCCTGGCCGGCCTACAGTGAGCAAATAGATTACGAGCTTGAGCTGGCCGTGGTAATCGGCAAAAAAGCCAAATCCATAAGACCCAATGATGCACCCCAGGTAATCGCCGGCTACACCATTGTAAACGATGTCTCCGCACGCAGCGTTACCTTCGCAAAAAATAGGGCCAAACGCCCCTGGGATGAATTCTACGACTGGCTGAACGGCAAATGGGCCGACGGCTTCCTGCCGATGGGGCCGTACCTGCTCACCGCCGATGAAATTGTGGATGTCCAGAATCTGGAAATGACCCTCACCGTAAATGGCCGGCTCCGCCAGAAGGCCAACACCTCACAGATGATTTACCCGGTAGTCGATATCGTCTCGTTCTTAAGCTGCATAATGACGCTCGAACCCGGCGACGTCATCGCAACCGGCACGCCCTCCGGCGTGGGCCTGGCCACCGGCAATTACCTCAGGAGCGGCGACAGAATTGAATGCGCCATCGAAAACCTCGGCACGTTAACCAACACCCTCGGTCCAAAACCAGCCGGGTTCTATGAACCGCTGACGTAGGGATTGGGCCTTCAAAACTCGAATTTCTTTATTCGACATTCGACATCCGTTTACGACTATTCTATACGGATAAACCCCAGGTTCACCATTTTAAGCAGGAAGTGCCCGTCCCATCTCCACGCTTCACTGGCTGATTCGGTACAAATGCACGTCCCACTCTTTGAAGCCGTCTTCAAAGAGACCGTCCATCGAAACAATCTTTCGATTTTCGCCAAGGACCTCCACGGCCCGCTCGCCCTTCAGCCCTCCCACGGTAAATTTCGCGCTCGTCTTTCCGCCCTGCATACACACCGCAAAAACGTACGCCGCCCCCCCATATCTTTTGACCATAACAGCCACAGGGACATCATTATTGTCCGACGAAACACGCACCGCATCTTTGAGTGTCGGGCTGTTAATCGCCGGCGCAAGCTCGATAATCTGCCTGTTTATCGCGGTCACCGCCGAAAGCATCTCCGCATCGTCAAGAAGCGCCGACTCATTAAACCGCGGCTCCCATTCGTGCACAAAATAAATCAGCCCCATTGAGCCGTGTATGATGGACATCCACACCTCGCATCGGACCTGCTGCGGCGATGGCTTTGTTTTCGGATTGCCGATGCGCGTGCACTCGATGCAGTTCCATACGACCTTTTTTCCCTCCGTCCATTCGACCAAACGCTCGACGCCCCTTGCGACGTACCACAGCTTGCCGGCGACCTGCGGCCCGGAGTGAACAACCGGATAGATGTCGAATGACGCAATGTCACACCCCTTTACGTACTCCGCGTAATCCTCCGGATGATTGGTGCGGACGCCCCTGCCGTACCAGCCGTCCCACGCAACGCCCTGGCCAAGGTTCAAAAGCACCGGACGAGAAGGGTCGGCCCTGCGAACCTTCTCGTAATCCTCGATAATCTTCTCCGGCGGAATCGGCGGCCCGTAGCCCTTGCTCTCGCCTAACGACTGGGCATTGTCGGGCTCATCGCCGTGCATCCACCCGACTATAATCGCATCGTCAATGTGCCTGATGCCTACCTCGTTTTGATGACAGATGACTTTCATCCCCGCCTGCTTCAATTCGGCAAGCTGCTGCTCCGTCGGCCCTTTCCAGAGTCCAACGTATGTGTTGAAACCGGCGGCTTTATACTTCTGTGCCTTACCCGGGTCCTGCAGCCAGACGCTTATGGGAAAGAATCCGGCATCCCCGGGCGGGCCGTTCTTCCATCCCGCGTATGGGCTTGTCCCCTTGGAGGCCTGCGTCGATGCCACATCAGCCGCCCCGACTCCCCCGCCAAGACCGAAGGCCGCTAATATACACGCAAGGCAGACTGCTGAAATTATATCTCTTCGCATTAAACTACCTCCCTAAAGAATCCAATCAACTGCACACTCGCCGCCTCTTTACTGTCGGCAGCGGTGTCATATCTGTATTTTACCGCCCGGCTTCCCCCGCAACAATCTCCAAAATCTCGTATGGCCGGCGCCGTTCGGCGGATAAAAATTGAGGAGCTGCTGAGCGATAGTACGGGGATAAAAAAGAGTAAAAAAACGGAAAATAAGGGTTTTTGAGAGTTTTTTCGAAAATTGGGGTGGCTGGCGATAGTAAAAAGTGCGATTTTATAGGACTTATTTGTTTTTAGCTCAAAAATGAGGGTAAAAATGAACAAAAATGGGCACTTTTTTGTCAGTTTTTAACAGAAATTGAACGGAAATTGACAAAAATGAGCAGGTTTTGAGCAGTTTTGAACAGGTTTTTTGACTACCACTTTTGGGGTAGGGCCGCGATTTACTATTTACTATTTTCTATTGAGTATTTTGGGGGCGAAGCGGCGGATAAAAACTCACCTGCCACAGAGGGCACAGAGAAAATTAACCACGAATTAACACGAAAAAGAATTAGTGAAAACCTGTCTGCCGACAGGCAAGATTCGGGAGAATTTGTGGTTAAAAAGCCACGGATTGGTCTGCCAGACGGAGTGGCGGATAAATCTGCCTTCTGCCCTAAAACTAAAAACTCACTGCCTTTTTTAGACGCGGATTCCGCCTACGGCGGAGTGGATGGTCGGGGTTATCGGGCTGCCTCGCCAGAACGATTAGAATCAATATCCATGTGGAAGCTTAGGGCGAGAGAGTTATCTGTTATGCAGGACCATATTGATGAGAGGAATAGTTGCTTTTTTTTTAATAATCAGTAAGATTAACAATCATAAGGATAAAGGATTGCGTATAAATGGAGACCGGATAAATGATTACGGATACTCATAAAACTGCGACACGGCCTCTTTTTGGAAAGGTCGCAGTAAATCGAACCGACACGCCATTATTCGTAAACAAGATGAAATTTATAGAGGCAATTCGGCAGTTCAAAGAGCAAGATTCCCTATCGAAACTTAGGGCCGAGGTGTTGGATTTAGAAAGTAACCTGCACAGCGTTAAAACCGACAAGATAGGCGTCCTGAACATACATAGCAACGGGGATACAATCAAAATTAGCCAGAAACACTTGCTTAACCAGCTTGGCCAAATCGCTGATTCCCAAACATTGGAGCGTGCAAAGTATTACACCGAGCGACTGGAAAAAGCTTTGACGGAAATCTGTACTAATAACATTAATGACATAAATCTTACGCGATGGAAAGAATACGAGGATATCTGGACAGACAGTCTTTGGTTGATTGAAAAACGGGATAGTACGGGCGTTCATACGGCTGGTTATTGGGGCAATTTCATCCCACAAATTCCTAACCAGATGTTGAAGCGTTATACAAAAAAAGGCGAATGGGTGCTCGATCCGTTTGTGGGGTGTGGCACTACTTTAATCGAGAGCCAAAGATTGGGAAGGAATGGAATCGGCATAGAACTACAGGAAAGTGTGGCTCAAAAGGCAAAAGAACTAATCGGCTCAGAACCGAACAAGCACAACGTCGTCGCCGCTCTGACGGATTCGACCCGGCCGGATGGGTATATTAAGGATATGCGAAGAAGAGACATTGAACTTGCCAAAGGGTGGGGGCAGATTGCCACCCCCTTTTCTGTACAAACTGCTGGACGGCGGAGATTTTGATATTATTATGGAATCGAAAGGCTTAGTTGCGTAGCCAAGCGTTTAATATGGAAAATATCGGTTATAGTAAGTGGAGAACTCAGGTGCCAACAAAAGAACTAACACACAATCCAAATCTGTTTGATAATTCTCATTTTATTGCTGTTGATAAGCCCCTTTTTATAAACAAAACTAAAATTGTGGAACTAATTGAAAACTTAAAGCACCTTTTTTCTCTGCTTGCATAAACACAGAAAGATAATACTTCACTATGAACACAGATATGATTGCCGTAGAACTCATTGAAACACAAACAGCGATCTGCCCAAAATGTGGGGGCGAACTTTGTCAGGAAATAAATGAGGATAAGAGAACAGTAACTCTTTGGTGTGAAAAAGCTGGATGCCATTTTGGACGCGACGTGAAATATAAGTATCTCACTTTTAAATTTGTATACAGAGACGAATTTACAACAGAGATAACGGCACAAACACTCGACGATGCCATAAAAAAGTTGGACAGTGTTGCTTGGCAAAGAAGCGACTTTGATCTCTGGCATGAATATCTTGAAGCTAAATACTATCCAGTTATCAAGTTAAAAAAACAAAAAGGAAACAGAGAAATTGAGTAATTACCAAATTACGATTATTGCTAACGTAAATTCTTCTCTGTCAAAAGAAGATTTGGAATCAAAGCTGGTCGCGTCGCTTTTTGATGTGGAAAGCGAAATAAAAGTAGGCGATGGAGATAATGACCAACTCCAGATCGTGGATTATGAATTGACGGAAGCAATCCCGATATGAAAGCACATGTACTTATAACCAGTGCGGAAACTTTTCCTGTATGCCGAGATAGACTGTTTTGGGGCATCGGAACTCCTGATTGCCCGCTTACTTTCGAAGAATGGGTGGATCCAGCTAACTCCAGAAAACCGTACCTGAAAATGCTCGTTGATATGATAAGCGTTAGTGTTGGCGATCTAATATTTCTATACGAGAGACAGGCAGGTTTTCACGGTGTCTATAAAGTGGTGAGTCCATTATTTTTTGACACTGAAAATGTGATTAATAAGGATAACCTTTCTGTAGGAAGTCAGTGGCCGCTTAGAATCAAACTGGAAAATGTATATTACTTCCCAAAGCCGGTTCCCGAAGATTTGTTGTTCTCGACCCCACATTATGAAAATATCTTTTGGATATGGGCTTATAGAAAAAGTCAGGGGCCTCGTGGTTGTAATACCATAACACCAGAAGCAGCAGAAGCCTTAGTCGAGTTACTCGTAAAAATAAACGGCACGGACACCAAGTACGAC
>Ga0315291_10008955_pt1 | contig 12280 bp, 10 predicted proteins | sample YL17G12_20_MG_FD_203070 | JGI IMG/M metagenome (GOLD analysis project Ga0315291, IMG submission 203070) | Sediment microbial communities from Yellowstone Lake, YNP, Wyoming, USA - YL17G12_20 | ecosystem: Environmental > Aquatic > Freshwater > Lake > Sediment | place: USA: Wyoming | collected... | reverse complement strand
TCGAGGCCGAGGGTCGCCGTCTACTCAACGGGCACAGAGGTCGCGGCCCAGGGCTCCGAGCTGAGGCCCGGCCAGGTCTACGACATCAACTCCTTCACCCTATCCTCGGTCATAGAGGCGAACGGGGGCGTCCCCGTCATGAGGGGCGTCGTGAGGGACGAGGAGAAAGCCATCGAGGCCGCCCTCAGAGAGGCTTCAGATTACGACCTCGCCGTCTTCTCCGGCGGCAGCTCAGTCGGCTCCAAGGACATGCTCGGCGACATCGTCGGCGAACTCGGCAGGGTCCTCTTCCACGGGGTCCAGGTGAAGCCCGGTAAGCCAACGCTCTTCGGGGTTATAGGAGGGACGCCGATCTTCGGCATGCCCGGATACCCGACGAGCTGCCTGAGCAACGCCTATGTCTTCCTCGCGCCCGCGCTGCGGAGGCTGGCGGGCCTGCCGCCGGCTGAGCCGAGGGTCGCGAAGGCTAGGCTGGCGAGGACCGTGAAGAACACGTCGGGGAGGGAACAGTTCCTCACCGTCAGGCTCAAGGAAGGCGTCGCCGTCCCAGTCTTCAAGCAGTCAGGCGACATAACGAGCATGGCCAACGCCGACGGCTACATCATAGTGCCGATGAGCGTCGACATCATAGAGGAGGGGGAGGAGGTCGCCGTCACCCTACTCGGTTAGGACGAGTTTCATCAACTGATCAGAAGAAGCGGGTTGGGGCTCAGGCGATGAGCTCCATGAGTTCCGATAGGCTGCTGAGCTTGTCCAGCCTCCAGACGACGTCGCGGATATCCCTCGCCTGCTCCTCTGTGAGGCTCGGCCCGGCCCAGAGCCTGAACTTCTCGTAGAGGGCATCGTCGTCGAGGGTGTTCCTGGGGTCGCCGTAGGGGTTCTGGACTACTTTCTTGTATGCCTCGCCTTTCTTCGTCTTGACCTCTACGGTTGTCGGCCTGTACTGGTCGGGGTAGATGGCGTCGAGGTCCTCGTCTGGCTTCACCTTGATCTTCTTCGCTAGGTCGTGGACGGCCTTGTCGGCTATCCGCTCCCTGGTGAACTGGGCTTCGGTCACCTCTCCGTCGATGAGTGCCACCGCCGCGATGTATGGGAGGTTGAACTGGCATGTCTTGTAGTAGCTGTCTACGTCGACGGGGCTCTCGGTGATGTACATTCCGTGGGTGAGCTGCTGGACCTGGATCTCCTCGACGTCCTCTGGGGCTATCTTCGCCTCCTCCCTGAGGGCGAGGACGGCCTCTACGGCGCCGTGGGTCATCCTGCACGTCGGCCAGGGCTTCATGTAGACGTCCATGATCTCGTACTCCCTGCCGAGTCCCCTCTCCCTGAACCTTGTGGAGAGCTTCCTGTCGTCGCCCATGGGGGGTCCATTGAATCCCTCCGCGGCCAGCCAGACGGCCTCGACGCCGGTCTTCGCCTCGTAGCCGCAGTGGAGGAAGTTTGTGTCGTATGTGAGGCTCTCCGGGAACGCCTTCGGCGAGGTGAAGGCCGCTATGCTGAGGGCGAACTGGGTCTTCTCCTGCTCCAAGCCCATTAGGTGGGCGGCGACGGCTGCCGAGCTCTGGGTCGCCGACGGCGGCCTCTTCGCTATGCCCCTGATCCTGGTCGCGACGTCGTAGCCGATCACCGTCGACGTGATCACATCCCTGCCCGAGGAGCCCAGCTTCTCGGCGACGGCGAGGGCAGTGGGTATCACCGTCCTCCCGGGGTGGGCTGAGCCTCCGAGGGCGGCTGAGTCCCTGTGGCCGTCGTTGCAGTCGTGGACCTGGGCGTATGAGGCGTTGGCGAAGGCAGCCCAGCTACAGGCCGTCTTGAGGCTTGCCCGCGCGACTGTGCACTCGGGCTTTGCTCCCAGCCCCTTCAGGAAGGACTTGACGGGCTGCGCCTCCTGCTTCCTAAGCCCCATGAGGATGGTTCCAAGGCTGTCCAGGGTGACCCGCTTCACCTGGTGGACGACCTCGTCTGGGAGGTCGGCGAAGGAGAGGCCGTGGACGTACTCGGCTAGCTGCCTGCCGGTCCTGAGGGATGCGTCCAGTTCCTTTACCAAGAAGATCACACATCTTTCAGTGACTCTTAAAGAAGTTAAGTTTGTTCGTGCCCGACTGTAAACGTCTTAAGATAGCCGGGAAATTCTTAATGCGAGGATACCGGCATGCGTTTCGAGTTGGGTGAGGACTATGCGCTGAGGCTCGACGCCGAGGACCCCCTCGCCGTCTTCAAGGATCGCTTCTACCATATCCCCAGCAGCATCTACATGGACGGTAACAGCCTCGGCCTCATGTCGAAGGACGCCGAGGAAACCTTGATGAGGGTCGCGAACGAGTGGAAGACCCTCGGCATAGGCGGATGGGGCAGGGGCAAGATCCCGTGGATCGACTACGGCGAAAGGCTAGGCGCCATGATGGCCCCCCTCGTCGGAGCGGAGCCTGACGAGGTCGTCGTCACCGGCGGCACAACCGTGAACCTTCATACCCTCGTCGCCACCTTCTACCGGCCGAAGGGGAGGAGGACGAAGATACTGGCAGACGAGCAGAACTTCCCGAGCGACCTCTACGCCCTCTACGCTCAGCTCAGGCTAAGGGGGAGGGACCCAGAGGAGGACCTGATCCTAGTTAAGAGCAGGAACGGCGTCATCGAGGAGGACGACGTCGTTGACGCGATGTCGGGCGAGGTCGCCCTGGCTCTTCTGCCGAGCGTCTACTACAAGAGCGGGCAGCTAGCCGACATGGCGCGACTGACGGAGGCGGCGCACAGGAAGAAGATAGTGATCGGGTTCGACTGCTGTCACAGCGTCGGTGTCGTCCCCCATTACCTTGACAGGTGGGGCGTCGACTTCGCCTTCTGGTGCAATTACAAGTACCTGAACGGGGGGCCGGGCGCGACGGGGAGCCTGTACGTGAACAGGAGGCACTTCGGTACGCCGCCGGGGCTCGCGGGCTGGTTCGGCAACGACAGAAAGACGATGTTCAGGATGTCGAACGAGTTCGACCCGGCTGAGACGGCGGTCGCATGGGAGATCGGGACGACGACGATGCTGAGCACCGCGCCGCTGGAGGGGAGCCTGAGGATGATGAACGAGGCGGGCATAGACCGGATCAGGGAGAAGAGCCTGAAGATCACGGGCTACCTCATGTTCCTCGTCGACGAGATGCTGAGCAAGCCGCCCTACAACTACTCTGTTGCTACGCCCCGTGAGCCTGAGAGGAGGGGAGGGCACGTCGGCGTCGCCCATAAGGAGGGCTGGAGGATCAACCAAGCCCTGATAGCGAGGGGAGTCATCCCGGACTTCAGGCCACCGAACATCATAAGGCTCGCGCCGATCCCGCTCTACGTCGGCTACCACGACGTCTGGAGGGTTGCCCAGCACCTTAAGGCTGTCATCGACGGCGGGGAGTACCTGAGGTTCAGGGACGACCGCTCCACCGTCACCTGACCCGGCGTCGTCAATGCCTTCGTCGGCGTGGACGATCGCGACCCTCGTGGCCGTGGATGGATTTGCGGTGTCGTGTTTGAAAAGGGTTAGCCCGGGTTCATTTCTCTAGGAGGCTGAGGAACTCCCCCCTGGTTAGGCCGGCCTGGCGGAGGATGGATCTCAGGGTGCCCGGGGCGATCTCCCGATGGTCGGGGATGATGGCGACGTAGACCCTGTCGGAGACCTTCCTCATCCTTATGTGGCTGCCTTTACGGCCAACGATGGTGAAGCCGGCCCGTTGGAGGGCTTTAACTACCCTGCGTCCTGATAGGACTGGGAGTGCCATTGTCCGTGACCTCTATGAAGGTTATGAGGGGGCTTTGGTCGCCCATGGGGCGCCTTGCATCCGGGTCCTCTAAGTAGAGCTCGACTGCCTCCCTGAGGTTGGAGAGGGCCTCCTCGACTGTTGTGCCCTGGCTGGCGACGTCGAGCTCGGGGCAGTGGGCGACATAGAGGTGTCCTTCCTTGGTGACGACGGCGGAGAACTTCAACATGGCTCAATGAGTTAGGGGACACTTGCGATTAAAACCTTTTAGGAATCGGATTAACTCATTTAATTTTCATTTTTTTGGATCGATAATTTTTCTTAAATCTTCGACTATCTGTTTAGGAATTGGTAGGATGCCTATTCTCGAACAATGATAAGCATACTTTTGTTGAATATAATTTATTAAAGGTGAATCTATCCTGATTATTCTTGAAAAATTAGTCAATTCGCTTAGATTTCTCACATTTGGTAAATATATTGTTTTATCTAAATTTATTATAAAATGATAATAGCTATTGTTTTTATTATCAAATATATTAACTATTGGTAAATAATTTTTTTGAATTTTTTCGTTAAAAATAGCATTAATTATTTCTTTTTTATTGGGTAAATTATATATTTTCATTAATTGTTCTGTTTTTTCTGTATTTATTAAATCATCATTTGTTATTTTTTCTGCTTCTATGGCTTTAATTGCGTCATATTTATTTTGAGCAAAATCACATTCAGCAGTTATAACAATATAATATTTTTTATTTATATTATTAAATAAAATGTCTCCCGTCCATAAATTTTCTTCATCGTTTACTTCATAATAATTTTGCAACGAATATATTTTTGCAAATTTTTTATTATCTATAGGTGTTTTAATCTTTAAAACTTCTTCTATATAAGTATTTATTTTTTTATTCATATTTAATTGTCTTTTTATAATATTTATGTATATATTGATTAAATATCTATTTATAGAGGAAATATTAATATCTCTACCTATATTACTCAATAAAATATTCCAATTGCCAAATTCATAAATAGTCGAAATAATTAAATCTCTCGAATTATCTAATACATTTTCTATTTCATATGTTAATTTTAATTCTGGATAACTGGAAATTTTTTTTTCAATATTTTTTATTAAATTTAAGCTGTTTAATTCTTTTTTATTTATAGGTTCTAATATTATTCCCGGAATATCAACCCCGTAATTTAATTGATAATTTTCTTTAATTTTTTCAATTACAATTTTTTTATTTTCACCATTTACATAAGCAGACCAAATAACAATAATAAAAAATTTTGTTCTATTATAAATACTATTAATAAATAACGATATAGTATCTAAACTGTTTTCTAGATCATCATCATAAAGTAAATAATCAAATATCACTAATCTAATATTTTTAAAAATATCTTTATTTATAAAATACGGTTGAGTATATATAACACTTATACCTTGGTTCATAAATTCATCTATTAATGATTTTACGTCTTTTTCAATATTATCAACAATAAGTATACGTCCAGGTATATCCAATCATTTCACACCTTTTTCAAAAGTTAATATTATATTAGCGCCCTTTAAATAATTAGGATTACCATCATATAATGAAAATTCTATTTTTCCTTTATTTGAATTCATTGCTCTTTTACAAATATATAAACCAAGTCCAGTTCCATTTATTTTTCTAGTATAATAAGCTTCACCTAAATAATCTAAGTCCGAAGGATCAAATCCAGGACCATTATCTGAAAAAATTACACTAGCATTACCATTAATATCTTTTTTAATTGTCACTTTTATTAATCTATCTTTTTCTATTCTCCGTAGCCACCAAATAGAATTATCAATCAAATTGAGGAAACAAGTTATAGCAAAATTTTGGTATCCATACACTGATAATTTATCAATAACATCATAAATTATTTTTACATTTGCCCTATCTAATTCCGGTTTTTTAATTTTTTCTGCAAATTTAGCAGTAGATTCTAATGAAAATGTTGATAATTTTCTTCTTGATAATTCAAGTGCCCCTTGAGAGACTTCATCTAAAGTTTCAATAATTTTTTTAATATCATTAAGTTTATCAAAAATTCTACCATAAAGGCCCATTCTTTTCATATCATTTTCGAATGATTCTAAAATTTCTCTTAAACCTTGTAATTGGATTTGAATTTCATGAGCAGGCATTTGAAAAGCTACACCTATACCTGCTTTTAGTATTAAAGGCTCTTGAATATTTTGAATTTCGAAATTATATGATTTTTCTATATTTTCTATTTGATTTTTATATTTTTCAAAACAATTATTTTTTATTAATATATTTTTTAACTCCTCTAAGTTATCAAATGTTTCATTTAATTTCCTTCCTTTTTTTCTTTCTCTTAAATTATCGATTTTACTTTTATCTTTTCTTCTTTCTATTTCTAATTCATTTATTGCAGATAATACTAAATTTTTGAAATCTCTGAATTCTATATTATCTATTAACCCTTCTCTATCTGTTTTGTCTTTTAGATTTGAATTATAAGTATTAGTTATTTCGACTATTCCCACAATCTGATTATTGCTCAAATATTTATATGGTGTATTAACTCTTCTTATATCCAAATTTAACCAGTCATTGCCTTCCTCTCCGTAAGGCCAAATACGAAAGTATTCCCTATAAATTCTTATACCAGTAAAAGGTTTAATATAATTATCATAATTCTTTTTTCCGATAGAATCTTCTAAAGTAGCATGATCAAGATCCCAAACATAAAATTTAAATTCAAATTTACCACATATCGGATTTTTTCTTGAACTATTAAAATATTCTGTATCTTTTATATCTTTTTTTACAAAATGTTCTTTTCTATTATATTCTTTAAATGTTTTTAAAAAAAATGTATATTCGGCACTCATTTCGCCTTTTTCATTAACATTACCTATTAAAGAATAAATTGCATTATCTAAATATTCGTCAATATATTTAATTTCTTTTTGTATATCTGGATAATTATTACTTTTAATAATTATTTCAAAATTAGATTTTGCTTTAAATGGTGACTGTAACGACTGTAATTTTTGAGCGAGTCTAAAAACCATTTCTTTATCCCAAGATTTTTGTAAATCTCGTATCTCTATCTCAGTTCCAGTAGAATTGTCTTTAAATATAGTTGGCTTTGTACGGATCCAATCTATTGGGATTTCAGAAAGTAAAGCATTTTTATCAAATAACTTCCAATCGAGTTCAACTTGTGTTTCTAATTCATCGTTACTAACCCTAGTTGTAAGTATTATTTTATTACCTAACTTTTGGGCAGCAAATCTCCCAACTCCTTTTTCTCCTAAAATTGGACGATTATATATTAATGTAGTTTTATGTTCTTCTCTTTGTATTTGTTTAAAATCAGTTCCAAGTTGAAACCAGGCATTTATTATGGTATTTAAACTCATACCGATACCATTATCTCTTATGGTAATCATTCCATTTTCTCTGTCATTTACATTATCAAAAATAATTTCAATTTTAGTAGCATCTGCATCATAAGAATTTTTTACTAGCTCAACGGTAGCTATTATTTCATCAGTGATTAGTTGCTCTCCGAGCAATTTTATAATTCTAGCTCGTGGCTGAAATCGTTCAGAACCCTTGTTGCTCATTAATAATCATATAAAATTACCGGATTTAAGATTTAAATTTTGAGCTTATTATAAAAGAAAATATTGGTTCGACCTATAAATTAATATGATTGAACCAGGCAAATTTAACTGTAAAATGTTATTTTCTTTTATTGATTTATGTGCAGGAATTGGAGGTACCAGAACAGCTTTTGAAAAAGTTGGGGGTTATTGTGTTTACGCTTCAGAAATTGATAAATTTGCCTCTAAGACATATAAATCAAACTTTCATCATAACCCTTATAGCAATTTATTTGATGTAAATCCCCATATTATTCCTCAACATGATATTTTGGTGGCGGGATTTCCATGTCAACCTTTTTCTCTATCAGGGGTGACGAAAAGAAAAAGTTTGGAAAAACCACATGGATTTGAATGGAGAGAAAAAGGACAAATTTTTTTTAAAATTGTTGAGATAATCAAAGAAAAAAAACCAGCGGCATTCTTACTCGAAAATGTAAAACATTTAAAATATCATAACAATGGAGAGACATTTGACATAATTAGAGAACAGCTTCAAGATGTAGGCTATGATATATTTGAATCGATAATTGATGCTCAATTATTGGTACCACAACACCGAGAGCGCCTTTATATAGTTGGTTTTAAAAAGGAATTAAAGATCAAGTTCATTTTTCCTTCTATTCCGAAGGTATATCCCAAACTAAAAACAATATTGGAGGTGAATCCAGACGTAAAATATACTATTTCTGATAAATTATGGAATTATCTCCAAGAATATAAAAAAATACACAGAAAAAAAGGAAATGGCTTCGGATACGGCCTTGCAGTTTTAGAGGGAAAAACTAGGACGCTAAGTGCTCGATATTTCAAAGACGGGGCCGAGATACTTATTCCCCAAGAGGGAAAGAACCCTCGGAAATTAACCCCCCGGGAATGCGCTAGGTTGATGGGTTTTGATGATACATTTATTATTCCAGTATCGAATTGTCAAGCATACAAGCAATTCGGGAACTCAGTTGCAATACCGATCGTTGAATACATCGCTTGGGAGATTGTAAAATGTCTATTCAAAAATCAAAGTCCCCTGACATACCTATTCAACGAATCAACCGAATCCGATCAATACTCCTCGAATGGGGAGCTAGGAACTTCGATGCCTTCCCTTGGAGAACTGGAAATAATTCAAGCTATTCACTAATTGCTGAAGTTATGCTCCAACGCACGAAAGCAGAAAAGGTAGCTGAAGTTTATCAAACCTTTTCTAAGACTTTCCCATCTCTTAGTGATGCATCAAGAAGTGACCCTGAAAAAATAAGGGGTGTTCTTTATCCACTCGGGTTAAGGTGGAGGAATGAAAAAATTATTCAACTTATTCATGAAATTATTGAAAGAGATGGAGAAATTCCTATTGATAAAAAAGAATTAATGAAAATGGCGGGTATCGGGGAATATGTTTCAAATGCGTATCTTTCATTATATCAAAATATCAAAGCTCCGATAACAGATAACAATGCAGTACGGTTATGGAGTAGAGTATTTAATTTTAAGATTGATGCAGAAACTCGGAAAAAACGATGGTTTCATAACTTAACTGATAGAATAACTCCTGATGACAGTTTCAAAGGGTTTAACTTCGCGGTTTTAGACCTAACACGAAAAATTTGTCGGAAGAAACCAGAATGTAAAATTTGTCCTATAAACAAAGAATGTCAATATTTTTCGAAGAAATTTATTTAAAGGCTGACAGTGCGGGTATCTTCAAGACTCTTATGAAATAGACGAAGCTCGCCTCCTCCTCGAGCCTCTATAATCCTCTCAATGTCCGCCAATCCACTGTGTCCAATCACATACCTCGTTTATCCTCGTAATATCACGGGGCGACAACAACCAAACACCCATGAGAAAAAAATTTCCGTTATGAACAGCCACGGAACACGGGGCGGCGACGACGACCACACCCCCCCCCACGCGCACGAGAAAGAAATATCAACCACCACACACCCAATTCTAAGAACCCGAGATGAACAAGATCCTCGAAGACACCCGAGTACTAGACCTCACCCACGTCTGGTTCGGCCCATACTGCACAATGATGCTCGCCGAACTAGGCGCAGAAGTCATCACCGTCGAGCCCCCGTGGGGCAACATAGGACGCCTAGGCCCGGGCGAGATGTTCAAGGGGACGAGCAGCACCTTCTACGCCCTCAACATGAACAAGAAGGACGTCGCCATCGACATGAAGCAGCCCGAGGGCATCGCCCTCGTCAAGGACCTCGTGAAGAAATCCGACGTTGTAGTCCAGAACTTCGCCACCGGCGCCATGGAGCGCCTCGGCCTCGGCTACGAGGAGCTGAAGAAGCTCAAGCCTGACATCATCTACGCCGCCCTCAGCGGATTCGGACAGACAGGCCCATACAGGAGCTACGCGAGCTACGCAGCGGTCGCCGAGGCCTTCAGCGGCCACACCTACGCCACCGGGAAGAACTACGACGTCAACGGCCCGCCCATCCCCATGGCGGGCGCCCTAGGAGACCTCGGACCAGCCATATACGCCGCCTTCGCCGTGGTCGCCGCCCTCCGCCACAGGGACCGGACAGGAGAGGGGCAGATGATAGACGTCAGCCAGATCGACGCCATGGTCGCCTTCAACTGCTGCGAGACCGTCGCATACGACCTCTTCAAGGAGAGCCCGATAACCCGCAGGAAGAATAGGCCGCAGAACCCAGACCACCTATGGGGCATCGTCCCCGTCAAGGACGGCTGGATCCAGATCGCCGGCGAGAGGCCGAAGGCGATAGACGCGCTCAAGCAGGAGCTCGGCGTCGAGACAGTCACCCTCGACATGATGAAGCAGAAGCTCGGCCCCATGACCAGGAAGGAGGCCTTCGATTGGCTCGTCGGCTTCGGCGTCCCAGCCGCCCCAATCTACGAGGCATACGAGGGCCTCGAGGACCCCCACCTCAAGGCGAGGAACAGCTTCGTCGAGGTCGACCACCCAGTCGCAGGCATGTATAAGGTGCCCAACTTCCCCGTGAAGTTCAGCGCCACCCCGGGCGAGGTGAAGACCGCGGCGCCTGTCCTCGGCCAGCACACGGAGGAGGTACTGAAGAAGCTACTCAAGAAGACGCCTCAGGAGATCGAGGCGCTGGAAAAGACCGGCGCCATAGTCTGCTGGAGGGGTTAAACCCCTCACCCAGAGACGAACCTGTTCCCCCTAACGTAGAACCTCAGCTTCTCCGGAAGATCCTCCGCCACGCCTATCCTGTGGCTCATGCAGAAATCCTCGACCTGAGGCGCATCCAGGACGATGACAGGCCCGCTAGGATCGGTGACGGGGAGGCCGTTGAGCTCCCTCGTGATCCCGAGGGCGACGCTGAGCCTCCCGGGGCCGCTCGTAAGCGCTCTCAACGATGATACGGGCCTGTTCTTCGTCATTTTCTCGATCCCCTTCTTCGGCTCGATAGATCTGAAGAGGACGCCGCCCACGCCGTCTGACTCGTGAGCGACTACGTTAAGCATCCAATATTTATGAACGTTGTAGACGAAGAGGCGGCCAGGCTCGCCCCACATCACGTGGTTGTACTCCTTCATCCCCCTGTAGGCGCGGGAGGCCGGGTCCTCAAGCCCGAAGTAGGCCTCGGTCTCGACAACGACGCCCTCGAGGTCCTCGCCTCCAATTCTGCGGACGAGGGTTTTCCCGAGGAGCTCCCTCGCGACGACGTCGGGCCTCCTCGCGTAGAAGCCCAGGGGCAGGGGTTTCGAGGCCAACTGGAGACCACTCCTAATCCTAGGACGCCAAGCATATTTCTATACCGGCCCCCGAATAATATGCGTCACCATGTCCAAGATCGGGCTGCCGGCCCTCCTCGAAGCAGCGAACAGGGTCAGGGAGGCCACGGAGAAGATACGGGGCGATGAGCCACGACGCCCGCCGAGGGAGCTCGCTGACGCCCTCGACGAGGCCGCGCAGGAGGTCATCGTCGAGACGCTGAAGGAGCTGGGCGTCTCCGCGACGATGGTGAGCGAGGAAGGAGACGTTACCATGGGCGGCGGAGGGCCTACACTCATAGTCGACCCGGTCGACGGCACGACGAACTACTCCAGGGGGCTGCGTCCGGCTTCGACGAGCCTCGCGGTCTCCGAGACGGGTACCCTCTCAGGCGTGGCCGCCGGGGTCGTCATGGACCTGTACAACGGTGAGATCTTCGCCGCCGAGGTTGGGAGGGGGGCGACCCTCGACTCGAAGCCGATAAGGACCGCCGCCCCAATGCCCCTGCGCGAGGCGATGGTCGCCGTCGACCTGAGCAAGCGCCCGTGCCTGGATAGGGTCGGCGGCCTCCTGAACGCCTTAGAGCACAACCGGCAGGTCGGCTCAACGGCCCTCTCCCTCTGCTACATCGCCGCGGGCAGGATAGACGCCCACGTCGACGTCCGCGGCCTGATAAGGGCGACGGACGTCGCCGCCGCCCTCCTCATCCTCAGGGAGGCCGGGGGCGTCTACACCGTCGACGGGAAGCTCTTCGGAGACCTCCCCGTCACCAGGGAGACGAGGATGGACCTCGTCGCCGCCTCGAGCCGGCCCGTCCTCGACAAGATACTCGGACTCATCGGGCAGTGATGTTGATGCTCTTCGCCCCGAGGCCCCTCCCCGCCACCTTCCTATCGAGGCCCAACAGGTTCCTCGGGATCGCCGAATTGGACGGGCAGCGGATAGAGTGCTTCATCCCCAACCCGGGGAGGCTGAGGGAGCTGCTGCAGCCCGGCGCCAGAGTCTACCTGCAGGAGAGGCGTGGCGTGGAGAGGAAGACCGGCTACAACCTCATCCTCGCTGAGAAAAACGGTGTCCTGGTGTCAGTCGATTCGATGGCTCCCAACAGGGTCGTCTGGGAGGCGCTCGGCTCCGGCCTGATCACCG
>Ga0315291_10008954_pt1 | contig 12281 bp, 8 predicted proteins | sample YL17G12_20_MG_FD_203070 | JGI IMG/M metagenome (GOLD analysis project Ga0315291, IMG submission 203070) | Sediment microbial communities from Yellowstone Lake, YNP, Wyoming, USA - YL17G12_20 | ecosystem: Environmental > Aquatic > Freshwater > Lake > Sediment | place: USA: Wyoming | collected... | reverse complement strand
TCTACGGCTTCATCCCCTTTGTCGTAAATACCGACATAGGGATACAATTCTTTATTAAACCATTTTGGGATTTTTTTCGGCCATTCTATCGGCACTATCTTACCGCCTACGCAATCAGCGCTGTGATCACTGAAGGTCTTGAACATATTGCTAAGCCACTCTTTCTCCGGAATGCAATCATCATCAATATAAGCGACGAGGCCGCCGGCGGCTTCTTGCGCACCCTTGTTCCGGGAGAAGGATAGCCCTTGCTGCTCTTCAAAAACATATTTTATATTCAATCGGGAATTTTTCTGTACTTCTTCTACCACTACTTTCGTATCATCTATGGAATTATTGTCCACGATCAACACTTCCCAGGATAAGGACTCCGGTACAACCTGGCCTTCCAATGCTTCGAGGCATTTTTTAAGTTCTTTGCTTCTGTTATATGTGCAGATGATAACGGTTATGTCCATTTTGCGACCAATCTACCCCAATAATACTTCGCAAGAAACCCAAAGGTAACTTTATCAAGGCCAAATAGCAACTTTAGCTTAAGTTGTAAACTATCGTCTCGCTCAAATACCGGTATTCTTTTCAACCTAAAAATATCGGTGTTCTTATTATTCATCCCGCCCCAGGCGTCGAGCGCTCCGCGATAACCGGCTCTCTCCACCATCTTCCTGATCTCTTCATTGATGTCGCCGTATGGGTACGAGAAGAAGTCCATCGGTTTGCCAAGTTTTTCTTCCAGGATCCTCTTTGATTCGTGTATTTCAAAATAAGCTTTCTCGGACGCTATTTTTGTAAGGTGCGGATGCGTTAACGAGTGGGGATAAAAAGATATGCCATGATCCTGCATTTCTTTAATTTTCCCCCAGGTTAACGGAATATACTTTAAAAATGATTCGTCCTGCATTTCGCTTTTATTTATATAATTAACGGCCAGAAAGACAATTGCCTTAAAATTACGATCTTGCAATATAGGGAAGGCATTTTTGTAAATCGATTCTGTTCCGTCGTCAAACGTTATAACAATTGGTTTTTCAGGTAAAGCCCCGTCATTTCTAAGGCCCTCTAACAAATCTGATAGATCAACGCTTTGATAGCCTGCTTTCTGTAAATACCAGATCTGCTTTTTAAATCTTTTAGCGGACACAAAATACGGCCTGTCTTTCTCCTCAACAGGCTCGCCGACGTGATGATACATCAATATCGGGATTTTTAATTCGATATTATTGCCTCTTTTATTTTTCCCGAAAAATTTCCAGTACGCCCGTCCTGACATTTCAGTCAATACTGTCGCGAGTCCGATAAATTCGTCATACGCTTTCTGTTTATATTCTTTGTCATTGACTCCTTTGACACAATATTTTAAAATCCTCGATGCCGCTTTAAGTAAATCGAGAAACACCCAATAGTTCTTTATTGCTGATAAATTCATAAATTTTTCGCTATATTTTTTTCGTAATTCTGACTGCCCCCACCCTACTTTAAATCGTTGTTTTAAAAGACCCGGCAGTGTTGTTTCGCATTTATGCCATACTATAGCGCCAAGAGCATAATTGATCTTATATTCTGTCTGGATCTGCATCCTCCAGCACAATTCTGCCTCTTGGCCTCTGATAAAATTCTCATCAAAATAACCGGCCTTTTCAAAGACCTCTTTTCTGAAAGACAGATTTCCCCCGGAACCTGTCGGAAGAAGAGGTGAGTCCGGGTCTTTATGCATGGTAAGCTCCGGAGAAAAGTATCTTTTTCTTTTCTGGAGCTCTACGATCGGTATCCCCTGCGGCCCTAAGATCTTTACTTCGCCGGCTACACAGCCTATCGATGGGTCGCTGAATCCCGCGGCTATATTGCGCAGCCACTTCGGTTCCGCTACACAGTCCGCATCGGTAAAAGCGATTATCTCTCCCCTAGAATGCTTTATGCCTATATTCAAAGCGTAGGGCCTGCCTCTGTTTTTTGCTACAAAATATTTAATATTTAGTCTTTGCAATATACCCGCGGTATTATCGTTTGAACCGTTATCTGTGACAATGATCTCATATTTATCTTTTGGGTAATCCTGGACGCGAAGTGAATTTATGCAGTTTTCTATATTTTTCTCTTCATTGTATGCCGGTATAACTATTGAAACAAAGGGCAGGCCATTCATCTTATATATCCTTTTAGGCCGATTACATACATCTGGCGCTGGCCCGTGTGCGCCGAATCTATGCAAATTTGTTTTCCATCCCGGCTCCAGCGCGGATGCAGGTCACAGCGAATTTCGCCTGAGATCTCTTTCGGTGAATAAAATCTTTCCAAATCCGTTTTTTTATTTGTCATTGGATTAAAAATATAAAGAGTCCGTAATTGATGACGATCCGGATAGGTGTCACAAAGTATCCGTTTGCGGTCAGGTGAAAAACTGCAATGTCCGTCTTCCATAAGAAGCCCCTCGCCGACAACCTGTTTTGGGCCACCCCGGCTATCACATAAAATAAAACGGCCTCTTGTGCCCGACTGACCAACCCAGGCTAAAATACTATGCTCATCCTTCCAGTCATAATGTGATATGGTTTGGCCGTCTAACAGGCAATTTAATCCGGAACCGTCGAGGCCGGCTGTATACATCCGCATCCTGCCGCTATCATCTTCCCACGGCCCCCAAAAATGAAAAAACGCGAAGCGGTTACCCTTAGTGTCAATTTGGATATGGTTTACCCAATGAAAGGCATCTTTCATAGTATCGACAGGCTGATAATTCGCTAATTGATGTAACGAGACAATGAGTCTTGATGTGCCGGTTTTTAGGTCTACAAGATAGATCCCGTCATCTTGCGGGCACTTTACTTGCGCCCAAGCGTCAGGAATGCCCGCATACCCGTATCCCGGCCGATATGTATGCAGGCGTGAGAAGTTTAAGGAAAGCGCGTAATCCCCACCCGGGCTCACGGCGTAAAAAGGGCGTTCATAAGTCCCGACTTCGCCTTTTTCCACGCTGTGGGCCACCCCGACAAAACGGCCCTGTCTTTTGTCATTATACAAGAACGTGCCTTCTTTTTCCGAAGAGTGCCATTGCAGCATTGAACCTTGCTGCCAATTCCAGGCATTTGTTTTAGCTAAAGGCTCAAAGCGGTTTCCTTCGCGCAGCTTTACTACGCCGATCGTCGCGTAATCGTCCGGATTTGGAGGACGGTCGTTAAAATTTACTTCGTGAGCCAACAGCAATGAGGCCGAGGCATTCCATGGACACTTATCATAATATCCGAAAAAATGATGCCTGGGCCCGTATGTTAAGGGTCGGGTAATGTTTCCAAACCTGCCGAAACGTATCAGCCTGTATAATGGCGGCATGGCTTTTCGGATCTTTCTTTCAAGCGCCAGTTCTATCGCGTTAGATAATCTCCATGGCAATCTAGACTTGAGCAGCAAGGGTCTAAACAAGACGCCGTAGGTCAATTCCATTACTCGCCTTCGGCCTATCTGGTTCAGCATTTCCGGATGCTGCTTTAGAAAAAACCTTTTTATCTGCAGTATCGTCAGATCGGCCCTCAGCCTGTTTTTACTTATCTGTGCCCCATGATAAAAATAATAGGCAAGCACTTCGGGAACAAGCGCTATTTTATGAAACGCGGCTATTCTTAACCACAAATCGTAGTCTCCGCAAGACAGCCATCTTTCGCTAAATCCGCCGGCCTCGTCTATTATCTTGCGCCTTGTCAATGCCACGTGTATCGGCCAGCGGTTACCTTGTAAAAATACCTCTATTTTATCGGGCCTGGCCTGGTAATCAGGCGGGATAAACGGCTTATTGGTTCTCCAGTTGAATCCGATATTCTGCCAGCCGCAATAGGCGAGCGCAGCATCTGGATTATCCAGAAGCGCTTTATGAAGTTTTTCTAAAAATGAAAGATCCCAGGTATCATCGGAATCCAAAAAGGCGACAAATTCGCCTTTTGCCTCTTTTAACCCCCTGTTTCGCGCAGGATATGGGCCTTTATGTGCCTGAGAGATAACTTTTACCCTGTTATCTTTTTCATGGATTGCTTCTAATACCTGCAAAGAATTATCCGTCGAGCCATCATCTACGACAATAAGCTCCAAATCGCGATATGTTTGGTTGAGCACGCTTTCTATGCTTTTGTTTATCAGCGATGCCCTGTTATAGCAGGGCATAACTACAGAAATCAGGTTTTGTGTCATGGTCTTCATAAAATTATATTAATTATATATTAGTATATTAGGGACAGATACCTATTCATTGTACATATATTGTCTCTATGTCACTTGGCGACAATGATCCGACTCAACAAAAATTTATTCTCGCTGTCTGACAATATTTCGATGCTTCCGGCTTTATTATACACGAATATGCGAGAAAGCATTTGGAAAAAACGTTCTTTCGTAAAGACCTGTTGATGTTCAAGTTCTTTGGAAGGATATAGTCTATTATTCGGCACAGTGCATATTACAATACCGCCCGGCCTGACTACGCGAGCCATTTGGATAATTGTCTTTTGCGGATCGTCGAGATGCTCTAGTACCTCGATCGCCATAACCGTATCAAATGTATTGTCCGGCAAAGGAATTTTTGGAAGTGCGCTTACTACTGTTTTAAAACCGTCCTTTATCAATTGCTCACACGCAAAGCGTGAAAAATCCAAGCAGGTAACAATGGCATTGCGCTTGTCTCTTATGAGCCTCGCGAGTTCTCCCGTCCCGCATCCTACATCCAGGATTTTTGCACCGTTGGGTATATTATCCAGGACCATATTGAACAATTCCTCATGTTTTCCAGCGTAGGTGCCGGTTTGATAAACTTTATCCCAATAAACCGGAGTATTTATATTCTTTCTGCCGAATTTTAATATCTTATAAAGGGTGGGGTGCTTTACCCTGACACATTTCTCCATCCACGATTCAATGCGATTGCATATGCGCCATGGTATTAAGTGTATAAAATTCTTATTTTTTTGTATATTAGCATACCTATCCCCGCTTACCTGTTTAAAACATTCCAGCGCCTTATCAACGACTTTTGCCCAGGTAAATTGGCTTGCGAATTCTTTGCATGCCCGCGGCTCAAACTTGACCTGACCGGAAAGAAAACCTTCAAGCGCGATCTTGATCTCATCAACAGTTGGATTTTCAACAAACATACCGCTTAGGCCTTCTTTTACGGCTTCTGCCGCGCCGCCCAGCCGCGCCGCCAAGACAGGCGTGCCGCAGGCATTGGCTTCAAGATATGCTATGCCAAACCCTTCGAAACTGTTCGACAGGGCCGAAGACGTTAGGATAAAAAGATCGCCAGAAGCAAGCTTCTGCTTAAGCTCCTCTTTTGACAAAGCTCCGAGAAAATTAACCTTATTTTCTAAGCCTAATTTCTTACATAGCGTTTCCATCTTGAGCCTTAAAACACCTTTTCCTATTATATTGTAAGTAAAATTATATCTGTTTTTTAATCCAGCAAGGGCGCGCAAAACCTTATCTACGTTTTTTCGGGGTTCCCGGAATGTGCAAATAGTCACAAAATTAAGAGGTTGCCCTTCTTCAGAGAAAACATGTTCTATTTTAAAAAAATCTTCCGAAACCCCTACATAACCAACAGAGATTCTCCCTTTGCAAGCGGGATATTTCTCCGACAAGATACGCTCTGTATAATGGCTATTGGTGATTATTCGGCGCGCGCGCGGCAATGATTCTTTTATTAAGCGTTTGGTCAAAAAGCGAGATAGCCGAAAATCAAACCTTTTGTCTAATTTATTTATGGCGGATTGAGCATGCCATAAGAAAGTGAAATGCGATAGATCGAATTTCGCGGTAAAAAAATAAGGTTTCACAAAATCAAGGCCATGCACAGAAATAACAACCGGTTTAAATTCCAGGGCCATCCAGGCATAAGCGGCATTCATGACATGCCAAACATCCATTGAATAATTTCGAAAGATTTGATTATCCTTCGCGCGGTCTATCGCCAACGTGGGGATGATCTTTATGCCGGCAATATCTATTTCTCCCTGTGGGTGCGGGATTGTAAAAACGATGACTTCGTGCCCGCGTCGCGCGAGTTCACGGCTAAATTCGTAACTATAGGTCTCTACGCCACCAATGTCCGGGGGAAATTCCGGTGCTACAATGCCTATGCGCATGTTATTTACCAGCCCCTTTAAAAAAATCTATTTCCGCGTTGGCTCCCAATAAAGACGGCGGGATGCCTTGGCCAAGCTTCTCCAAATCAAAAATCGCCTCCGCAAGCCAATCGCGGTACTTCGCATCGGGATATAATGTGCATGAGTGATATAGCGCCTCTGCCCAAAATCCAAGAGCATACTTTTTATTCTTTTGCTCGGCCCAGTATTGCCTTATTCCGCTTTCTTGCGCAAACGTTAAAGCATCTTCAATTATTTTATCGTCGATATCGCCGGGGAAACGCCGCTTAAAACGCAAAATATCCATAAGATTAATGCTATGGTAAGCGTCTGATAAGCCTTTAATGGTAAGCGAGCGGTCGATATAGCCTCCCGGCATAACAATTCGTGGGAATATTTTCTTAATTTTATATAGAGATGGAATTAAAAACTTCCATGCAAATCTTTTTATAGCTCGTATTGGTAAGGGCAGTTTTTTGGCTTTTTCTGTCGGCAACAAAGTTAGACTGATTGCCCAAAATAAAGGACGATAAAGCCATTCGGCTGGACGCAACTCGAGGACAGCTTTAACCGCTGCCCGAGCCGAGGTTACAATCTCGGAATATTGTTTATCGCCTGTGATAGCGCTATATCTATCTAAGGCGATCAGGGTATCCAGATGCGTATTCAAAACAAGCATGTTGCTTTCGGATTTGCCTAGCGCCCTGCTTGGCACCCATTTAAAAGGAATCTGTTTTAAAGATTCAATGCTGTGCTCGGTATCATCATGCAAAAACCATACCCCTGATTTTATGCTCGCTCTTTTACCTGCTATAAAATTTGCTGCCTTTTTAAGGGCGTCCCGAATAAACTCATCATCTTTTTCGCACAGCGAGTCCATCAGCATATGCATACCGCTGCAATGAAAACGATAATGCGACTCCATATTTTTCGTCCACTCGCCATGGCGCCAACCTCCGTCTTCGCCCTGGCGCGCGATAACCGAAAGAAGCAGCTGGTCTTTTAAAAGCGAATATATTTTCTTTTCTGTTGCTTTCCGGAGTCCGCTCAACGTGACAAAAAGAGCATGTGCGTCATTTTCAGAGAATATCTTATAATTAAATGGCCAGACAAAACGGTTTTCGTAGACATGGCCGTGGATCAGGTGCAAATACACATCGGCCGGTTTTTGATAATTGGCATGTGACCCCCATAGGAAGATCGGCTGGCTTTCCACGTTGATTAGCGCTGACAGGTTGGATATCAAATCCGTTTCATTTGGTGGAATGCGCCAAATGACCAAATCTAAGTGTTTATTTTCCGCAATATTAATATTTACCAAGATACTTTTTGATGTTGCGTTAAATTCAGAGATCTCCGGCCTTTGCTCAGATAGAATATGTCCTTGTCCATCAATTTGACGCAAGATAGGCGGTTGCGGTATCCAATAAGTATCTTTTTCTTTTTCAGACGGAGTAAGCAGCCATCCGCCGGCAGGGCAAGAGTCTACCCGATATTCCCCTGTTGCACTTAATGTAATTACACCTGCTTCACCGCAGACAAAACGAATAAAACAGCATGCGGATTTTGTTATATCAAAGCTGTCTTTTATGATCTGGTTATCTGAAGAATTCCAGGCGAGTCTTTGGAAACGCGGAGTTTTTATAACAGATTTTATATTTTCTGAGGGTTCAAGGAGTTCGGTTAAACTATAGGCTTCTGATTTCATTTATATTTTATGCTCTTTCGCCCAAATCCGGTTAATTTCTCTTATCCTCCCGGGACAGTCCCCGAAACGGCGGAACAGATAATCACGAACGCCTGCTCTTTTAGCCTGCTGGATAGGGTCTCTTGAGATCCTTTTCCACGCGTTTAAATAGCTGGTATAAGACCACGCGATGCGTTTTGATAATGACGCCCCGCCTTGCTGACTTATCGTGAATCTCGGCGTCAGATTCCGCAAGGATCTCAATAAAAGCCTTATCCTGGACCTCAAAGATAGGTTTTTCCTGGCAAGCAATAATATATTCCTGGCGCTAAAATACGCGCGAAGAGGTGATGCTTCGGTATCAAACGAGCTTGCGACCTTATGCCAGACTTTCGCTGAGGGGATCACGCGGCACGCGTATCCCGCTTTCTTGGCTCTCCAGCACCAATCGCTTTCTTCATATACTAAAAAGAATTTTTTATCAAATAAACCGATTGCACTAGGCACTTCTGATCGGAAAAATAATGCTGCGCCGGTTATGCCATCTACTTCTGATTCCTCATTAGAAACTTCTTCTTCTGGCTTGTCCTTCTCAGGGAACGCAGGGCCAAGTTTTTTCGCATCCCAGCTTGCGCCGTTCTGCCAGACTATATCTGGTTTATCCATATATAGTATTCTCGGCCCGAAAATTCCATCCTTGGGCCATCGCTGCGCTGCAGATACTAATTTATCCAGCATATCCGGCGCGACGATAGTGTCATTATTAAGAATCATTATATAATCAGTTCCGTGGCTCAGGACATATCGAATGCCGACATTATTGCCTTCGGCATAGCCCAAGTTTTTTCCATTTTCTATAATATGTAATAGAAATGCCCAAGTTTGGCTGCGGATTTGTTTTACTGAATCACCCGTAGAGCCATTATCCACTAAAATCACATCAAATGGTTTATATGTTAATTTTTCCAGTGATCTCAGGCATTGCAGAGTATCCTCTCTGCCATTCCAGTTAAGGACTATGATGGAAACTGATGGGTCGGCCAAGGCTCTCGGTGCTTCTTCGCCATTTTTTGCATTATCCGGCAGTTTTTCTAACCGCTTTCTAAATCTCCAAAGAACGTACCGATCTAAAATTTTTTTAATTTTTGTATAAAACGAAGTCTTTACTGTCGGGTATCGGTTTGTATTTGCAGCGGCATACAATATGATGTCTTTTGACGAAACCTCTTTGCTGATTGCTTCCAAAAATCCTCTGCCATATTTTATATCGGGCTCTATATAATTTCCTTCTGCCCATTCGTTCCAGGCTCTTACAAAAATCAATTTATGCTCAGGTGGCTTATCTTTAACTCTGCGGATCGCTTCTCTGACCTGAAGTTGAAATAATTCGGGGGTCGCATCTGTGAGAACCTCTCCGGCCTTTCCATATCTCGGAGTGTTATCCCACCCCGGTACGATACACGGAAAATATTCTATATTTGATGCGGCATTTGCAAAAATATATGGAAGCGCGTCTTTATAGGAATATAGGTGTAAAGGATAGTTATTATAATAAGGTAGTTTATGTAATATTTTTCTTATTCTCACCATTACACTATTTTTTTTAGTCCGACCTCTGCTTTTGCTATATGATTAAAAACAGTAGCGGCATCAAAACCATATTTTTTTGGATCCCACGTTACTGAAAGTTCATCTTCAAGCACGCCTATAATGTACAATCCCTTTAAACCCGACCGGCACGCTAAGTTCCGCCAAAGATCAAGAGTGCGTAGTGGATTTGGTAACGCTTTCGGCTTATAAATAATGAGAAGCGGTTTTTCATCTACCGTTATATATCGTCTGTCGGTGAACGCTTCAAGCAATACGTAGAAGTGCTTCTCATCGTCGTCTCTGCCGGAATATGTTTGTTTTATTAATACCTTGCCGGAGTGTAGTCCTGTTAGCCAATCCTGATTTGCCCAGCTTAGGCAAAACGGAAAATCAGGTTTTCCGGATTTTAGTACTTCGCAAAAAGGCCTTTCTAATAACCTTTTCCCGGAAAACCAGTAATGCCAATAACAAAACCCATATATACCATATTCTTTAGCTAATTTAGCCTGTGCTTCACGTGTTTCAGGCGATCTTAAGTCATAAAAACCTAAATCGGATGGGAGGCGTGGCTGGTAATGCCCCGGAAACAAAGGTTTAGCCTTTTTTACATTGGTCCACTCAGTAAATCCCTTACCCCACCATTCGTCATTCTCAGAAATGGGGTGGAATTGGGGAAGATAAAAGGCGATTAACTTAATATTAGTCGCATTCATATTTATTATCTGCGCGATATTATATTAGGGACTGACACCTATTTATCGCTTCCCTATCCTTTCTTCCGTGGCCTGGTTAAAATAGGGATAGATACTTATTTTCTCTTAGCTTTTATCGATAGAGCCATCGTTTACTACGATTATTTCTATATTTTTATATGTCTGGTTTAAAACGCTTTCTATTGCTTCGACAACAAAGCGTTCTTTATTATAAACTGTAGTTATCGCGCTTACTTTGGGGTTATTCATTTATTTTTTAAATCTCCACGACAAATGACGGTCAAGCCAATTATTTAAATTGAGCATAGCAGCTCTCATTACCAAAGCTAAACTATCTGCCAAAGTCAGTATTTTAAACATAACGGTTTCAACCACACCGCATTTTCCGCCTTCCTGGAGGGCTTCTTTGGTAGCTTCAAGGTACGCCCGCCCATATTTTTTATCGGGTTCCAAATAGCAGCTTTCCGCCCATTCATTCCAGGCATTGATGAAGATAAGCCCATTATTCGCATGCTCCTTAAGCGTTTTCTTTATCTGTTGCTTAAGATAAAACTTATATTTTTTCGGAGTAGAGCCCTGCCATACAAAGCCATGTTCCCCGCTACGCGGCGTGTTATCCCACGACGCAAACGCACCTTTATGCTGCACCGGAAATACTTTTTTTCTATTAAGGATATCGCGCCATGAAGAATCATAATCATAAACTGCAGTGTTTCCTGTTTTATGTGGCTTTACTTTTTTTTGAAATGGATACATTGGCACAAATTCACAAGCAGCATCTATATCCATATCTTTAAAATGATAGCAATCCTTATGGGACCCTAAAACTGATACTACATAAATGCTTGGAAGGCCTTGTTTTTTTGCTTCTTCACGCCAGCAACTGATCATTTCATTCGCATTTTTTACATGGCCGATTCTGTAAATCAAAAATATCGGCTTGCCTTCTATTGTTATTGCCCTTTTATCCTTAAGAAATGGCAATAAATATTTAATATGCTCAACCCACCCTTCTTTATCTCCATAATTTTGGCCCTGCAAAACATCTTCTTCCTGACCATGCCATCTCCTGCTCCACGGCTCATTGGCCCAGCAAAGACAAAAATTAAAATCTAAATCCTTATTTCTTAAAAACGATTCTAAGGGTTTTTCTAGCAGCAGTTTACCCTTGAACCAATAATGGTAAAAACAAAAGCCATGCAGTCCGTATTGCCTGGCAAGATCCACTTGCTTTTCCAATGTTTTCGAATCAGACAGATCATAATAACCGATTTCGTCTGCCGGGATCCTTGGTTGGTAATGCCCCGGAAACAAAGGTTTGGCCTTTTTTACATTGGTCCACTCAGTAAAGCCCTTGCCCCACCATGCGTCGTTTTCCGGGATTGCGTGGAATTGGGGAAGATAAAAGGCGATTAAGCGAATATCATTAGCCATTAATGATCATTTGCTCCCTGGTTTAAATATTTTGGCAAGTTTTGTATAAATTTTGTAAATTGGCTTGTTTGTTATCCATTGCAATTCTGACTCTGCTTTTCTTACCCTTGCTTCCAATGTTTTAACCTTTGCCATCCGGGGCGAGATTACTTCTTCTGCAACAGAGGATTGTTGAAATTGGCCGCCCCGAGACACACATGCCTTAATAATAAAATGGTACGTTTCGTATTCTTGATTATTTCGTTGGATATATTCCAATATGCTTTTCTCTTCATCATCTACCAGTACGGTATGGAATTCAGTATCCTGGGGTGCCTTTATTACTCTATCCAGGCTGGAGATAAAAAATCCGGCATTTTCGAACATCTGAAATATGGTTTTCTTTGTGAAAAACCTAATGTGCGTGTCGTCTAATAGGTCTTCTTCTCTATAATCAAATTTTCCGCGCATCATTTCGAATATAACGGAGGCGTGCACAATATTCGGTATAGACGCGACTATATACCCATTGTCTGATAAAACCGGTTTAATTTTCTTAAGGACTAGTTCCGGATCGTATAAATGCTCAAGAACATCCGCAAACATAACCACATCGAATTTCCTTTTAAGGAAATTTTCATCGCATACGAGCTTCTCAATATCCCCTATGATTATTTCATCACAATATTTCCTTGCCTCTTCAGCCGCATCGGCATTGATTTCGACGCCGGTGATAGTGCAGCCCAATTTCTCTTT
>Ga0315291_10008953_pt1 | contig 12282 bp, 10 predicted proteins | sample YL17G12_20_MG_FD_203070 | JGI IMG/M metagenome (GOLD analysis project Ga0315291, IMG submission 203070) | Sediment microbial communities from Yellowstone Lake, YNP, Wyoming, USA - YL17G12_20 | ecosystem: Environmental > Aquatic > Freshwater > Lake > Sediment | place: USA: Wyoming | collected... | reverse complement strand
GCTTTTTTATGCGTACCAATTAAAGTGGGGAACAAAGTGATCGGCGCGCTTTCGGTGGACCATCTTTTCAAGGGCGGCATTTCTTATGAAGAAGACATTAAGCTTTTGACCATCATCTCCTCCATGGTGGGGCAGGCGGTAAGAGTGCGCGACCTGGCGGAATCCGAAAAGCAGGTGGTGGTGGCGGAGAATGTTCAGCTTCGCCAGCAGCTCAAGGGAAAGTATAAGTTCGGGAATGTGATTTACAGCTCGCCTGTGATGGAGACGGTGCTTGAGGGTGCGAGACAGGTGGCCCAGAGCCAGGCTACGATCCTTATTCGCGGCGAATCCGGCACGGGAAAGGAGCTGGTGGCTTCCGCCATTCATTATGCCAGTCCGCGTTCTGACAAGCCGTTCATCAAAGTTGCCTGCGCGGCGCTTCCCGAGAATTTGCTTGAATCCGAGCTGTTCGGTTACGAAAGAGGAGCTTTCACGGGGGCGATGGAGCGCAAGCTCGGGAGATTTGAAATGGCGGACGAAGGCACGATCTTTTTGGATGAGATCGGCGATCTATCACTGGCCACGCAGGTTAAACTCCTGCGCGTTATGCAGGAGAAGGAGTTTGAAAGATTGGGCGGAACGGCAACGATCAAGGTAGATGTGAGGGCGATCTGCGCCACCCATCAGGATCTTGAAAAAATGGTCAAGGAGAAAAAGTTCCGCGAAGATCTTTTTTACCGCATTAATGTTTTTCCCATAATTCTTCCGCCTCTTCGCGAGAGAAAAGAGGATATCCCTCTGCTTATTGCCCACTTCACCCATAAATATAATAAGGAGAACAAAAAGAACATCGAAGGGGTAAACCGTGCGGCGTTAGATATTCTTTTGGCTTACGATTGGCCGGGGAATGTGCGGGAGCTGGAAAATGTAATCGAGCGGGCGGTTATTATCTGCCAGAGGGATTTGATTTCTCCGCGGGACCTGCCGGCGAATCTTTCACAGCAGACAGTTGAGGTCAAAGCCGAAGGAACGACTTTGCCTCAGATCGTTGAATCGATCGAAAAACAGAAGATCAAAGAAGCCTTCACTAAATATAAAACCCAGCGCAAGGCGGCTGCCGCTTTGGGGCTTACCGAACGGATGCTGGGGTATAAGATACAGAAGTACGGACTGTAGGCTGATCGGCGAAAAGCGGCGTCTGTTGGAGTATGTATATCCGGTCATCCACTGATAATCATTACCTCCCCTTCATTGACTGCCCTCACGGCAGGGCAGCATTTTGCCATCTCTTTTACTATTTCTTTCTCATGCTGGGCCTTAATATGATACGCGTATACCGCGGCGGAGCTTTTCAGTTTTTTTAATTCTTCTTTTAGTTTTTGAGGGGTTAAATGTTTGCTTAGGTCCGCGATATTCTGCATCGCGTTAGGGAAAGTGACATCTATAAAGACGGCTTTAAGATTTTCCACGCGGTTCGCCTCTTCCCAAATCTCATAAGAGGGCCCCATATCGGAAGTAAACAGGACAGTCGCTTTTTCATCGGACACGAAATAAGCGACAGTCGGCACCACATGGTTTACCTTGACGGCTCGTATTGTTAATCCATCGATCTCAACCGGAGAGTTCAGGGGAATAGGGTGATATTTCAGAACTGGGGAGGCGGGGTCTGGGATCTTTGTGAAATCAGGCCAGAGCTTATTGTTTAAAAGATGCGCGCTTATCAGGTTGAGGACCGCCTTTATGCTTATGATGTCCACGGCGCCCCCCCGATGCCGGATGTTGTCGGCTATAAAGGCAATGTCCTTTACATGATCGAGGTGCGAATGGGTTATCAAAATATGCTTTATCTTGATTTGCTCGTCAAGGGTGAGAGTGGAAACGATCCCTCCCGCATCAAGGACGAAGGAACCATTAATCAAGAAACTGCACAGATGGTTTCCGGGAAATCTGGAGCTGTGGCAGCCCAGCGCTTTCAATTCCATTGCGCCATATAGTATAAACTTACTCGGATTATTTTTCAAGGCCCATTTCGGTCAGGTTTTTTGGATATGTTAGCTCTGCCCGGGATCGAAATGTCGATCGGTTCGCTGGGCCAGGGATTGTCGGCGGCGAACGACATCGGTTTTTTTAAGGCGTTTAGAAATAATACGGCTAAGATTGACCGCAACCAAAGGGTATTTTTTTATTAATTCGTTAAAATCTTTCTTATGCAGGGTGTAAAGCGCGGTATCCAGAATTGCAATAACTGTGGCGGAGCGGGGTTCCTCTGTTAGAAGTGCCATTTCTCCAAAGTAGTCTCCGCGGCTTAGGTCCTCCAAAACAATTTCTCTTCCTGAAGGGGAATAAACAACTACTTTGACCTCTCCGGATTTAATAATATACATCTGATCCCCCGGCTCATCTATTTCACATATGGTTTTACCAATTGCGAATTGGACAAATCCAATTTTTTGAGCAAGATTTTCAATTTCTTTTTCTGGAAGACCTTCAAAAATCGAAACCTGTTTTAATAATCTTATTTTGTCATCCATTGATAATCATTACCTCCCAGCGCTTTCAATTCCATTGTACCATATAGTATAAACTTACTCGGATTATTTTTCAAGCTGTAGGCAAGGCGGTTCCCCGGTTCAGAAAAATTATTGACTAGTCATATGTGAAAAGGTAGAATTACTGCAATGGCAAAAGAAAGAATCAGGATTCTAATAGCCAATGTTGCGGCCGGCGTACTAATTGCGTTTACCCTCTTTTTTATGTTCTACTCATTGATCTCGGGTATTGCTATGGTTAACAAGCTCATGCCCGGATTTAGTGTTTCTTATAAAGGAATTTTTGATTCAGCAACCGCGCATACCCTTACCGGTTATGAGAAAAAGGGGATCTCATACCCTAGGAGGCTTGCCGCTTACGATGGCCGGGAGTTTACAAATTCGGTGGAATTCATGAAGTACGTGGAGAGCAAACCGATAGGCACGCTGATCGAATACAAAATTCTTTATGATGTCGGCAGATACCAGACAGAAAAGATAGCCACCATGCGGTTCAGGTGGGTGGATTTTTTCTTCAGCCATGTCCTGTTCTTTGCCCTTGCAGTGCTTTTTCTGATAACGAGCGTCCTTGTCTATGTATTAAAGCCCAACCAGACGTTCAGCTGGGCTTTCCTGATGTTCGGCCTGGAATTTTCCCTGCTTCACGCGTCCATTCCCATGAACAAGGCCTTTACAAATGTCTTCGTAGCATACTTTATCGAATTCGTGCGGATCTGGACCGTTGTAGCGTTTCCGGCAGTGCTGTTTCATGTAGCTTTTACTTTGTTCGAGGAACCCAGGTTTTTCAAGGGCCGGCCGTTCAGGTATCTGATATTCTATTTGTTAAGTGCGATCGCCTGGTTGTTCTACTGGGCTTTCGGGAGAGATTTTGCTTTTATCGCGCAGTACTACATTTGGGCGGCCGCTGTCGTGCTTGGCCTGTTTTTTTCGGTCGGCAATGGCCTTTGGGCAAGATATAGAAGCCAGGATCCCCTCATAAGGCAGAGAGCTAAACTACTTCTCACTGCCCTATCCGCATCATGCGTCGGGGGGGGGGGCATGTTGTTGCTGACGATTTTAACGGCTTCAAGTGCTTCGGGCTCATACACGCTGTGGCTGGCCCTGCCGCTTCCGATAGCGATCGCTTACGGCGCCTTAAGGTACAACCTTTTCGAAGTGGATGAGCTCGTCAAGAGGTCCGTGATTTATTTTTCGATTCTTATTTTGGGCGGCGGGGTGTCCGCCCTGCTTTTATGGGGAGTTGATGTTTATTTAAGGGGATTTCCTTTCTATTATACACCCATCTTTGCGCAGATCTTTATCTTGGCGTTCGTGCTGGCGTTTGTATCGATGAAGCGCGGATTGCAGCAGCGGCTGGATAAGGTATTCTTCATACAAAAGGTGGATTATGACCGGGTTTATGAGGAAGTGAGGGATCAGCTGTCGGCACCGCTTGGGATCGAGAAAATCACCGGCCTTATAAAGTCGATGATAATAAAGTATTTGTTCCTAAGCAAGGCCGAGATATTCCTGATGGATGAAGCGGGAAATTATCGATCGGTTGAAGGAAATGTAATTGTCAGGAAGGGCGAAAAGCTGGAGCCGCTTTTAAAAGAAAGAAGGGACATAGTATCGTGGAGCGAGATAGCGAACGATCCGAAGCTGAAGAAAATAAGAAGTGAATGTCTGGCGAAGATGGCGAGCATTGAGGCGCCGTTTATCCTGCCGGTCGTTTTCAGGAGTGAGATGATCGCGTTTATAGCGCTGGGGGAGAGGAAATCCGGGGAGCTCTCATTCAACCTGCAGGACATTAGATTATTGAGGTTCCTTTCGATCCAGGCGGCAGTGGCTTTAAAGAATGCCGGTTTATATCATTCGATTGAGGAAACGAAGAAAGAACTCGATATGCTGAACATCGTTCTTGAGGACAGGGTGAAACAGAGGACAGCTGAACTTGAGAAAAGCAATAAAGAACTGGAAGCGGCTAACGAACAGGTGGCATCGGCAACCAGGCACAAAGCAGAATTCCTCGCGCACATGTCGCATGAGCTCAGGACTCCGTTGAACGGGATAATAGGGTTTTCGGATATAATAATGGAAGGGATATATGGGGAAACACCGGCAGAGGTAAGGAATATCCTTGTAGACCTCAGAAAGAACGCGAATGACCTGTTGCAGTTAATAAGCGACATTCTTGATTTTTCAAAGATTGAAGCGGGAGAAATGGAGCTCAGACGGGAAGAGTTTTCGGTGAGAGACATAGTGGATGCGGCTGTTAGTCAACAGATCGGAGAAGCGGAAAAGAAGGGATTGAGAATAGAAACGGAGGTCGCTCCGGATCTTCCCATGGGGTGGGGTGACATCAGGAGCGTAAGGATGATCCTTATCAATCTGGCAGCCAACGCGATCAAGTTCACCAAGGTTGGAAAAGTTAAGATCAGGGCGAAGAGGGAAGGGAATGAGCTTTTATTTGAAATAGAGGACACCGGGATTGGGATAGCGAAGGACAGAATACAGAATATATTCGAGGAGTTCGAACAGCTTGAACCCTCCCTGGTAAAAGAATATAAGGGAGTAGGATTGGGGCTGGCGTTGAGCCGTAAACTGGTAGAGATGCACGGAGGGAAGATAATGGTCGAAAGCGAGGTCGGTAAAGGATCAAAATTCAGTTTTTCACTGCCGCTTAAAGTTCCAACTTCTCTTCTTTGCCAATAGTTTCCCACTTGGTCTGTTCGATCATCCACTTGCTTTTACCCTCAAAGAACCGATCGATCGCGAATAATAGGTCATCATTATTGAAAGGTTTTATTAGATAACCGGCCACAGAACCTTCCCGGGCTTTAGCGAATTTTTCTTTATCCTCCCAGGCGGAGATAATGATGACCCCGACCGAGTCCGGAGGGTGTTCCTTTCTCAGCTCCGACAAGAACTGCAAACCGTCCATTTCGGGCATTTTTATATCCAGAAGGATCAGCCGTATTGGAATGCTGCCTATGCCCATAAAAGTCCCGGTCTTTGATATTTGTTTAAGAGCGTCTTTGGCGGAATACACTATGACAACATCATATTTATTTGTACTTTTAATCGGTTGCCCGATGCTGTCCGCGACATCCTTCTCATCTTCGACTATCATTATCAGCGGTTTTTTTGCCATTAGATAATTCCTTTTCCGGGTAAATTTTTTTTGATTGAAAATTGGTCAGACATATTATATAATAAGATCGTTCAAATGGCAATCTTAAGGAAAAAAAAGGAGATTATCAATTGGGCCAAAAACCAAAGATCCTGGTAGTAGACGACAATCCCCAGAACGTTCAGATTATGAAAGCTCGCCTTTCAACTCAGGACTATGACATTATAGAGGCTTTTGACGGCGAGCAGGCGCTCAAAAAGGTTGAAGAGCAGGATCCCGATCTCATTCTTCTCGATGTAATGATGCCTAAGATGGACGGATTTCAGGTCTGCCAAAAACTGAAGTCCGATGATAAAACGAAACTTATACCAATCATTATAGTGAGCGCACGCGCGGGGACCGAGGATATCCTAAAAGGGCTTGAGCTGGGCGCCGATGAATATCTCCCCAAACCGTACGAGCACGTTGAGCTTTTGGCCCGCGTAAAAAATATGCTCAAGTTGCGAATAGCTCAGAAAGACCTTCAGGAATTAAATAACACACTTGAAGAGAAAGTTCGTAAGCAGGTGGCACTGCTCGAATCCGAAAAACGGCTGGAGAGATACCTTAATCCGCAGGTGGTCGACATGATCATGAAGGGAGGCGAGCTTTCTAAAATGATGAACAGCCGCAAGCTGCTTACATTGTTCGTTTCGGACATTAACAACTTTTCGGGCATTTCCGAGCGTACCGAGCCTGAGGACGTGGTGGCCCTCTTGAATAATTATTTTTCCTCGATGAGCGATATTGTCTTTAAATACGGAGGGACCCTTGATAAATTCCTTGGGGATGGGCTGCTGGTTTTTTTTGGTGACCCGATGCCTTACGAGGACCACGCGCAAAGGGCGATCAACATGGCACTCGAAATGAAGGAAAAAGTAGAGGAATTGAGGAAAGACTGGAAAGCAGCGGGCCATGATCTTGATATCACTGTCGGCATCAACACCGGCTTTGCCACGGTTGGCAATATGGGGTCGGAGAAGCGCCTGGAATATACCGTGATCGGCAACCAGGTGAATCTCGCGTTCAGACTGTGCGCCGAGGCAAAACCGGGACAGATCGTCATATCACAGAGGACATATAGTCTTGTTGAGAAGGACTTCGCTATCGAGAAAATAGGGGATGTTACCGTAAAGGGAATCATCACGCCCGTTACCATCTATAACGTGACCGGAAAAAAGTAAGTTTTTCGGAAAGGAGCTAACATGTCGGATACGGAGAAGAAAAAGATACTTTCGATAGAGGATAATCCAGCCAACCGAAAGATAGTGCATGACTTTCTTTCAATCCGCGGCGGCTATAATGTGATCGACGCGGTGGACGGTCTGGAAGGGCTCGAAAAGGTGAAGAAAGAAAAACCCGACCTGATATTGACCGATATCCAGCTTCCCGGAATGGACGGCCTGCAGGTAATAAAAGCGATCAGGGAGGATCCTGATCCATCGATCAGCACCATTCCGATAATTGTGTTATCGTCATACGCGATGAAGGGCGACTCCGAAAAAGGTTATGCCGCGGGATGCGACGCTTACTTCACCAAGCCATTGGCCCTGAAGCAACTCATGGAAACGGTGAAGAATCTGCTTGAGGCGAAGCATAAAAAGACTTAAACCAGGAAATGTTAGAAAAAAAATATAAACCCATAACCGCGATAATAATTGTGTTTACTGCTATTGTTTTTTTTATCGGATTGATAAACTCCCTGAACATGGTTGGGAAAAAATTCCCTGGCTTTATCCTTAAATATGAGAATATCACACATCAGGATAAATTGTGGTACTGGACCAGCTTCGAGAAGGACATTCATTACATGGACACCGTGCTTAAAATGAATGGGATAGATGTGCCTTATAACAGCGCCGTGTTTGCCGCGATCGATTATTTTCGGGAAAACCAACCGGTGAAATACCTGATCAGACATCAGAACGGGGAAAAAGAGGAGATCACTATCCCATTCATGACATTCGGCATACTGGATTATATCCTGACCTATGGAATATACTTTTTTATGGCGGTAACATTTTTCATCCCAGCCGTGATTGTTTATTTCAAGCGGCCGGGGAGCAAACTTAGTCTGGCCTTCTTGGCCCTTTCATGCGAGCTTACCATATGGCTTTCCACTCACCTTGGCACCAGGCCTTTCCTGTTGCCAAAGATTATTTCATACATTAGCTGGATCTCGCAGTTTGCTCTGGGAGCCAGCTTTATTTATTTTGGGCTGGTCTTTCTTGAGGATAAGAAGTTCTTTTCCGAAAGAAAGTGGCTTCAATTAATCCCTTTTTTACTTGTCCTGCCGGGTATTTTAAACTTTTCACTCATCTATTTCAGCACCTGGGATATTAGTTATTTTGTTAAAATAATTAATTATTCCCTGATCTTTGCGATTTTCGGTCTGATATTCATGATCGGGGCATTCATGTATATCCGTATCGTGGGTTCCGACGCGTTGATCCGGCAGAGGGCGCGGCTGCTTTTCCTGGGCGTTTTTATAACTTCGTTGGCCGGCATTGGAGCGATACTTATTACCCTTTACAATGTACAGATTCCCTTGAGCTTTGTCCTGCTGCCTATAGTAATTATGCCGCCGATCTTAGCATATTCAATTGTTAGCTACGATCCGTTTGAGGTCGACAGCGTCATTAGAAAAATATTTACCTTAGCTGCCATAGTAGGCATGGTGGTGCTGGCGTATAATTTCGCTTTAAGGACCGCCGCCATTATTAATTATGAGCTAAATAAATCTCCGGTATTTATTATATTATTCATTCTGTTTTTCTTTGTCAGCTATGATGTTCTGGATGACTGGATTGGGAAGCTGATCACAAAGTTTATTTTTGGGTCCAGGGTTAATTTCCAGGAACTGCTCGGAGAGATAAGCGACATCATTAAGACTGCGCTTGATGCCGGGATCGTGATTAATACCGTTAAGTCGAAGCTTGTGCCCGCCCTTAAGCTTAAATATTTCAATATCCTCCTTGCCCAGCCGGACGGTAAAGCTTTCGCGGACGAGAACGGCAGCTCAAAGCTAAATGTTCAAAGTAAGCTGATTGAAGTGATCATGTCGCGGGGCAATGACAAGGTTTCGATATATGATTTTTTTGAGAATCCATACTATGCCGATGTCAGCGCTGAGTGTATTTCGGCGATGCGCGAGCTAAAAGCGGTTTTGCTGATACCTATTTTGGCCAAAGGGGCTCTGGTCGGGATCATGGTGATAGGGGAGCGTGTTGAAAGGGCGCTTTACTTTAATTTGGACGAGCTTGCTTTTCTTAAGAATCTGGCATTCCAGATAGCGGTTGCGGTGGAGAACGCGAAGTTCTACCAGAATCTTGCCAGTTCAAAGAAGGTCGTCGAAGATATGCACTCAAGTTTGGAGAAAAAGGTAGAAGAACAGATGATGGAGTTGAAAGACAAAAAAGAGTTGCTGGCGCGCACCAATGACAGGTTGAAATTGGCAACTTACCGCAAGTCCGAGTTCCTGGCCAACATGTCTCATGAGCTCCGCACGCCCTTGAACGCGGTTTCAGGCTATGTCGCATTAATTCGCGAAGGGGTTTATGGGGAAGTTTCTGATCAGGTGAAGCAGGCGCTTGATGAGATGCAGGCGAGCAGCAAACATCTTTTAGGCTTGATAAGTGACGTTCTTGACTCGTCCAGGATAGAGTCGGGCAAGATCGAATTGAAGATAGAGGATTTCAGCGTTCTTGATGTGGTGAACCTTGTCCAATCGTCAGTGCTTCCGATACTGAACAATAAAAGATTATTTCTCAAAGTTGAACTTGATCGGGACCTTCCGATGGGATATGGGGATGCGAAGCGGATCACCCAGGTACTGATAAACCTTATCGGGAATTCGGCCAAATTCACGAAAGAGGGAGGGATAACCCTGAAGGTGAAGAAGACCACATCTTCTTTGCTTTTTGAGGTCGAGGATACAGGGATAGGCATAAGCGAGGAAAAGATGCCCGACGTTTTTAAGGAATTCAAGCGTTTACACGGTGAGGAATATGCCGGGACCGGACTTGGTTTGACGATCTGTAAAAAATTGGTTGAACTACACGGTGGAAGGATATGGGTAGAAAGCAAAGTCGGAAAGGGAAGCAAATTCAGCTTCGAGCTTCCATTGAACCGCTCTTTTTGAACCGCGTTGGGAACAAGACACTTCTATTTCCACAATAATGTAATTTTCCTTCTCGATTTCCTCTGGCATAAAAATTGCACCTTCTTTCATTAACAAAGGAAGGAGAAAAAAATGATTAATACTGGAGATACCGCGTGGGTTTTGATTTCTACCGCCCTGGTAATCTTGATGACTCCCGCTGTTGGTTTCTTTTACGGCGGCATGGTGCGAAAAAAAAGCATTTTGTCTACCATAATGATGTGCTTTGCCGCTCTGTTCTTGATCAGTATTCAATGGGTACTGTTTGGTTACACTTTGGCTTTCGGCCCGACAAAGGGGGGACTGATCGGCGGATTAAATTTTTTGGGATTGCTGGGAGTGGGTCAGGTGCCTGATCCGAATTACGCAGCCACCATCCCGGCTCTGTGTTTCATGATTTTCCAGGCCGCATTCGCTATCGTCACGCCATCATTGATCGTCGGCGCATTTGTAGAAAGGATAAAATTTGCCGCCTTTCTAATCTTTACCGGATTATGGGCCACTTTTGTTTATGATCCGGTTGCCCACTGGGTGTGGGGAGTGGGCGGCTGGCTGCGGGTAATGGGAGCTCTCGATTTTGCCGGCGGGACAGTCGTTCACGTTACGGCAGGTTTCTCAGCATTGGCCATTGCGCTGGTCATCGGAAAAAGAATCGGTTATGGGAAAGATAACATGGAGCCGAGCAATATTCCTTTAGTAGTACTGGGCGCAGTTCTGCTCTGGTTCGGCTGGTTTGGTTTTAACGGCGGCTCAGCATTGGGAGCGAACGGTCTGGCTGTATCCGCATTTGTTGTTACCAATACCGCCGCCGCCGCAGCCGCCCTTATGTGGATGTTTTTGAGCTGGCTGCACAGGAGACCGAGCGTTTTGGGCGTTGCGACAGGCGCAGTTGTAGGCTTGGTTGCGATAACGCCTGCATCAGGATTTGTCGGTCCGCTGTCAGCTATCGCCATCGGCGGGATCGCTTCTGTCATTTCCTATTATATGATCGTCCTGCGCATGCACTTCAGAATCGATGAATCGCTCGATGCTTTTGCCTGCCATGGAATGGGCGGGGCTTGGGGAGCGATCGCTACCGGCATTTTTGCCCAGAAGGCAATAAACCCGGCCGGAGCCAATGGACTACTTTTTGGTAATCCCGGTCTGATCTGGACTCAATTCTTGGCCGTGGCGGTCACCGCGATTTTCTCTTTTGTTGTGACTTATGTGCTGGCAACTTTAATTGACCTGTTCGTCGGCTTAAGAGTAAGCCAAAACGAAGAGCTGGTCGGCCTTGATATTTCCCAGCACGCCGAGTCGGCCATGTAGTAAAGGAGGAGAATAAAAATGAAAAAGGTAGAAGCTATCGTCAGAAGCGAAAAGATCGAGGACTTGAGAGAAGCGCTCGATGCCAAGGGCTTCTCCTCCATGACCTTAACCGAGGTCAGGGGTCGCGGCGCCCAAAAAGGGATTACCCTGGAGTGGAGGGTGGGGGAATATCGAGTGGAGTTCATCCCCAAGGTCAAAGTGGAGATCGTTGCCAGCGATGAGAATGTTAATAAGATCGTGGATATTATCCAATCGATTTGCTCAACCGGCAAGGTGGGTGACGGCAAGATATTTATTTATCAGATCGAGGAGGTGATCAGGATTCGGACCAGAGAAAAAGGGAAAGGCGCGTTATAGACAAAAATGCAAATATTTATCCATAAAGCTACAATAATGTAGATATTCTAGTTTAAAAAATCTGGCAACAAAATTGCACCCTTTTAAGAAACCGTTAAAAGGAGGCAACTAATGATCAACGCTGGTGATACCGCTTGGGTTTTGATTTCTGCCGCTCTTGTGATTTTAATGACTCCTGCTGTCGGATTTTTCTATGGCGGCATGGTACGGAAAAAAAACATCCTTTCCACGGCGATGATGTGTTTTGCGGTCCTGATCGTCTTGAGCTTGCAATGGTTCATTATCGGATTCACCCTGGCTTTTGCCCCTTCTATCCGCGGATTGATCGGCCGGCTGGATTGGCTGGGGTTAATCGGGGTGGGAGAATTGCCAAACGCCGCTTATGCCGCAACCATCCCTTTCATGGCTTTTATGGTTTTCCAGGGAGCTTTTGCGATCATCGCTCCCGCCCTGATTGTTGGAGCTTTTGTGGAGAGGATCCGGTTCTCCACATTCCTTTTCTTTTCACTGATCTGGGCGACATTGGTTTATGACCCGATTGCCCATTGGGTCTGGTCATTGGGTGGGTGGATGCGGGCGTTGGGCACCCTTGATTTTGCAGGCGGACTGGTCGTGCATATCAGTGCCGGTTTTTCCGCTCTGGCCATCGCCCTGGTCATTGGAAAAAGAATCGGTTACGGAAAGGATAACATGGAGCCGAGCAATATTCCGTTGGTCTTGCTAGGCGCTGTCCTCCTCTGGTTCGGCTGGTTTGGATTTAACGGCGGCTCGGCCCTGGC
>Ga0315291_10008952_pt1 | contig 12282 bp, 2 predicted proteins | sample YL17G12_20_MG_FD_203070 | JGI IMG/M metagenome (GOLD analysis project Ga0315291, IMG submission 203070) | Sediment microbial communities from Yellowstone Lake, YNP, Wyoming, USA - YL17G12_20 | ecosystem: Environmental > Aquatic > Freshwater > Lake > Sediment | place: USA: Wyoming | collected... | reverse complement strand
AGAGACATCACTTACAAATGGTTCACATGATGCTCAAGCAGATTCAATTTTTGTTTTAGATGATGATGTCTTTGTTGCTGGATATGAATCAAACGGAACGGTAGGTGTGGCTAAATATTGGAAGAATGGTGCAGAAACAAGTCTTACCAATGGGATAAATAACGCACATGCTTTTTCAATTTTTGTTGCAGGAACAGATGTTTATGTTGCTGGATATGAATCAAACGGAACGGTAGGTGTAGCTAAATATTGGAAGAACGGAGTAGAGACATCACTTACAAATGGTTCACATGATGCTCAAGCAGATTCAATTTTTGTTTTAGATGATGATGTCTTTGTTGCTGGATATGAATCAAACGGAACAAAAGATGTAGCCAAGTATTGGAAGAATGGTGTAGCCGTAAATCTTACAGATGGAACAGGGGAGGCAATGGCGGAATCCATTTTTATAGGCGATTGAGCGTATAGAATGTTCTCGAAGCCGCAAGGCGAGGCAGCGTGGAGCCCTCGGGCACCACCCCGTTTGCATTGACAATACAGTAAGTATGCAATACGCATAGATCCCAACAAGGAGGTGCCTATGAAGATATTCATTGTCGTGTGCTCTCTTTTTCTCATGACGGGACTTGTCGCCTGCGGTGGCGCCACCTCTTCGTCGGACGACACGGACGACGATGCGACGTTCACGGCCACCGATGCGCAGAATGTGGGTGCGGGGCTCAACAACTCGCAGAGTGCGGCGTTTACGGCGATCATGAATCAGTATGCAACTGATGCTGCGAAATCGAACAAATCGATGGCCCTTGATCTTACCAAGACAACCAAGAGCGGGACGATTCCTGTCAACGATGTCTACAACTGCCAGGTGGGGGGCCACATCACGTCCACCGGAAACTTCAATTGGTCGTTCAGCTACCCAGATTACCCGGCAACGACCCCCGAGCCCAGTGCCTGGATCAGAGGCCAGCTCATGCAGCAGGTCAGCGATCCGACGAACAACCTCTACGATTGCGAACAGGCAGGCGGCGTCATTCTGGATGGGACGATCTATTCTCAGTTCACGTACGACTGGACGGAGTCCGGGGGTGCCATGGCGGTGTTCTCGACCGACGGATCGATCGGCCTCAACCGAAGAGGGCCGACGGGCGGCCTCGTGATGATCGCGAGCGACTGCTCCATTTTCTTTACCGTCACCGTCAATGTGTCACCTTCGGGCGCGACCACCGGCAATGCTTCCGGGACGATCTGCGGCCAGAGCTACTCGTACTCGTATTGATGGGCAGACCTTGTTGAAATGAAGTGCGGCACCACGGACATTCACGAGCGGTGGTCCTTCGGGACCCCCGCTCGTTTCGCAACGTGGGGGTCGAGGATCACGCGGCAAACAGGAACCCAGCACATGCAGTTCTGAATGCGACAATGCGCATATGACATTTTTAAATCGTTCGATCATTTTTTTGCTGGCTGCCGCTGCTATCTGTCTGGCCATCCCCGCAGGCGCACAGATGCCCCTTGAGCTGGCTTCACAATCAGGGGATGCCGCAGATTATTTTCGTCTCAAGCTTGCCGAAGCCAGGCTCAAACATGGCGACGAAAAGTCAGCCATGAAGTTTGCTGAACGCGCAGATAGCAAGGCCTTGATATTTTGGAAGAATGTGGTGACGGCAGAAGCGTTTCTGGCGGCCTCGCAACCGCGGAAAGTCCTTTCGGTGCTGGCCACGCTGCCAACCCGCCCTCGCCCAGAGCTTTCCTTTGGAGAAACCTTTTACGCCAATCTATATAAACGGGCTCTCCTGACCTTGCGGGAAGCAAGGCTGTCGCTGGGTGAGAACGCAGACAACGAATCAGCCGAACTCGCGGCCAACTTTCCGATGGATTCTGATGCTGGCGGATACTCGCCCGATCTCTCTGCAGAACAGAAAATAACCAAATTGCATGCCTTGGTCTTTGCGTACAAATATTCTCTCGTTAATAACGTTAATAATATCATCACCCCTGAAGAGATAATCTCAAGTCCAGTGTCGCATGAGCGGAAGTGCAAGGCGTTGTATGATCTTGGCTATGGTTTGCGGCGGGGCGAGGGCATGGCGGCGGATGCGGTGGCCGCCTTTGAAGGTCTGCAGAGTGAGAAGTGCGATCGCAACCTTGAGGCACGCGCGCTGTATTGGATCGGCTCATTAGGAACTGCCGCACAAAAGGATGAAGAGGCAGATAGCGCCCTGACAAAGCTTGCATACGAATTCAAAGGGCATCGGCTTCAAGACGATGGTTATTACATGCTTTATAAGCGCGCTGAAAGACGTGGCGATGCCTCGCTCATGCAGAAGTATGTCCGCGAACTCATGAAGTTGCCAAAGGGCGATATGCGGGACAAACTCGCCTTTGACATGGCCTTTCCATATTACATGAGGAAGGATTATGAGCGCGCGGTGGCAATCCTCGAACCGCTCGTTGATAGCGAAGCCGCCGATGAGACTTTTACGCAGGTGCTTTACTGGTATGCGCGTTCATTGGAAAAAATGGGCGGCGACAAAAACATTGAAAAGGCGATGAAGGTTTATGAGAGCATCGCATCCGATTATCCCTATTCATTTTATGCAGCACTGGCAGCGGAGCGCGCCAATGTCTCCTTAAAAGTTCCTGCTCTGCCTAAGCTCAAGGGAAAAGCGCCCTCCGGCGACGATGGTTTGTTTGCACTCATCGATCGACTTAATCGCGATGGCCTGCACAATGCGGCGAAGCAGGTGATGGATCTAGCGATGAACATAAACCCTGAATGGGAAATATCTCACAAAGAATTCATCGCGCGCAAATACATCGAATCACAAAATTATCGCAAGGCGCTCGATATGGCCGCGCAACATTTTGATTCGGGGGCCTATGGCCCCGTTGAAGCGCAGTCTGATCCGATGTTTGCAGCATTCTTTCCGCCCGCCTTTTCCGAGGCTGTGATGGGTGGTTATCGCCTCACCGGTTTGCCGCGCGGTGCGATCGAAGGCGTCATGCGCGAGGAATCTCTCTTTCAGTGCAACGTGCGCTCGCACGCAGGCGCCACAGGGCTCATGCAGCTCATACCCAGAACAGCGGCGATGGTGGCGCGCGGAAATGCCGGCGGCGCAAGCGCCGCAGATCTCACCAGGCCGGTCGACAACGTGCTTTTGGGTTCGTCTTATCTGGAGAGTATGCTGAAAAGATTTAATAATCAGATGCCGCTGGCTGTCATGGCCTACAACGCCGGCCCCGGCAACGTGAACAAATTTCTGCGCAACTTAAGAAACCTCGATCTTGACGAATTCATCGAAAATATTCCGATCGATGAAACACGCGGCTATGTGAAGCGCGTCATGCGCAGCATGCAGGTGTACGCTTCAATCTACGACGAGGCGGAGTTGGGGAACAGCATTGTCCCCACGGAGGTGTGGACTCGTGAGGTCAGGGCTGGTATAGAAAACGAATGAAAACAGGCGTCCTCATTGGCTACTTCGCCAATCAAGATGAGGCTCGGAGGGCCTTCGGGAAATTGCAGCGGAAGGGTTTCCGCCGCGCTGCGTGGATGAGCAAGAGCGCGGAGGGAAAGGTCGAGACACGGCGACCCCGATTCGGCGTCGAGCGAAGGCTCCTTCTAAATCACGCGCGCTGGCTTTTCGCAGGCGAATCCGTCCTGATCCTCCGGGGGCCGATCGAAACCTTACACGTACCCTTCGATCTCCTGCTGGAAAGCGGCGAGATCCCTCCCGCGATCTTTGTCTTGCATCCCCACCGCGAGGGCCCGGTCTACGATCACATAAGCCATGTTGGGACGCCGTTAAATCCAGCGCAATTGCAGGAGCATGCCCTGCGTCTGGCCACGGAGCACCAGATAGACCCGGAACCGCTCCGGGACACCCTACTCCTCAAGCGTCTTGAACGGGGCCGCAGGTGGGTGAGGCAGGTATGTCTGTCTCTCTCCGAGGCAGGCCGCCTGCAGCAAAGCGTGCCGCCGGCCGCCGAGTGGCTCCTTGACAATGAATATATCCTCGAGAGCGCCGCCCGCGACGTTCAGCTGAATCTGCCCCGTCGTTTTTACCGGCAGCTGCCATCGCTTGCGAGCGAGCCCGACCGGGGAATGCCGCGCATCTACAGCCTGGCGCGGGAACTTGCCTCTCACAGCGACCTGCGCCTGGACGAGGAGAACATCCTGGCCTTCATCGATGCCTATCAAACCGTGAAGCCGCTCTCGATCGGCGAACTCTGGGTCGTTCCCCAGATGCTGCGCACGGTGCTTCTCGAGGGGATTGGGCAGATCGCCGGCCGAGCTCTGACCGAGCTGCGCGAGCGGGAGATCGCCGATTTCTGGGCGAACCGGCTCATCACGGCCAACCGGCGAGATCCGGACCAGATCTTCTCGATCATGGCCGAACTGGCCGAAGCCCAGCAGAGGCCCTCCCCCTATTTTGCCGTTCAGCTGATGGATTACCTCTATGACGAAGGGACTGTGCTGGCCCCAGTGCAGGGTTGGCTCGAGCGCACATTCCACGAATCCTTAAACGAACTCGGCCTGCGTGTGACAAACCGCCAGACGAGGGATCATCTCTCCATCGGGAACGCCTTTATCAGCCTGCGCCAGCTCGCCCTGCTCGACTGGAAGAAATGCTTCGAACGCGTAAGCCGGGTGGAGCAGACGCTGCAGCAGGATCCCGCCGGCATTTATCCCCGGATGGATTTCGCCACGCGCGACCGGTATCGCCGGGCGATTGAGGATCTCCACCGCGGGTCCGGCCTCACAGAGGATGAGGTCGCGAGGCGCGCGATCGAAATGGCGACCGAGGCCGGCTTGGGTGGCGTTCACGATGAACTGTCGGCGCACGTCGGAACGTATCTCATCGGCGAAAAAAGAGGAGATCTCGCAGGGCGCATCGGGTGCCATGAGACGTTTCGTTTCCGCGCCCTGCAATGGGCGTATCGTCATCACACGGCGGTGTACTTCCTTGGGCTCACCTTTTTCTCCGCCGCATTTATTTTCCCGGCCCTTTGGTTTGGCCTGCGCACCCCTGCCTTTTGGATGCAGAGCATCACCGTCATGCTCCTCATCATCCCCGCGAGCCAGATCTCGCTCGAGGTGGTGAATTACCTCGTGACGCGCCTTTTTCCGCCGCGCACCCTGCCGAAAATGGATTTCAAGATTTCAGGGATTCCCGACGCCTGCCGGACGCTGGTTGTCGTACCGATGATGCTCACGGATCCTTCGATGATTGCGGCCGAAGCGGAAAGGCTTGAGATCCGCTATCTCGCCAATGCAGAGGTGGGCCTGCTCTTTGGCCTTTTCTCGGATTACACGGATGCACGCGAGGCCCATGCCCCGGCGGACGAATCCCTGCTTCGAGCCGCCACGCGGAGCATCGAAGCCCTTAATCAGCGCCATGGCGGCGAGCGTTTTTTCCTGTTTCACCGCGAGCGGAGATGGTGCGACTCCGAGCAGAGATTCATCGGCTGGGAGCGCAAGCGCGGAAAGCTGGAGGAGTTGAACGGCCTGATCGACGGCACGCGGCCTCCCGAGGCGGAGCGCCTCGTGTACGTCGGCAATCCGGATCACCTCGGGAACGTCAGGTTCGTCATCACCCTGGACAGCGACACGCAACTGCCGCACGACACAGCCCGCAGGATGATCGAGACCTTGGCGCACCCGCTGAACCGGGCACGCGAAGGTGGCGCGGGCCTCGTCCGGTCCGGCTACACCATCATCCAGCCGCGCGTCAGCCCCTCCCTGCCGAGCACGAACGGTTCCCCTTTCAGCCGGCTCTTCTCGGACCCTGTCGGCATCGATCCTTACACCAGTGCGGTTTCCGACGTCTATCAGGACCTGGCGGGCGCCGGTTCCTATCACGGCAAAGGCATCTATGATGTGCGCACCTTCAGCAAGGTGCTGTCCGGCAGGTTTCCTGAAGGGTTGCTCTTGAGCCATGATCTGATTGAAGGCGCCCACGTCCGGACGGCGCTCGCCAGCGACATCGAACTGTATGACGAGTTTCCGCAGGATTATGTGAGTTACGTCAAGCGGCAGCACCGCTGGATTCGCGGCGATTGGCAGATCGCGGATTGGCTCACGCCGCGTGTTCCGCGGGGCCGCGGGGGGCGAGGAGCCAACCCGCTCTCATGGTTCGATCGCTGGAAGATATTCGACAACCTGCGCCGGAGCTGGCTGCCCGCAGCCAGCTTAAGCCTGCTCATGGCCTCGTGGTTCGTCTCCTCGCGGGCCGGGTGGATCGCCACCGCGGTGGTCGCCGCCCAACTGCTCTTTCACTCCCTCGCACAGCCGGTTACCTGGGCGACAACCGGCCAGGGTTTTAAGGGCGTCTCCCTCGCGAAAAAAGCTTATGATCTGATGCGAGTGCTGGTGGAAGCGGCGCTGCTTCCGTACCAGGCCTGGCTGGCGCTGGACGCCATAACACGGGTCCTCTATCGAAAACACATCTCCCGTCGGGGGCTCCTGGAGTGGACTTCGGCCCATGCGACGCATGGCAGCGCCCAAGCCAAGGTGCCCCTGTTTCTGCTTTCCCTGGGGCTCGCGAGTTTGTTCAGCGTGATCGTAGGATGGACAGTGCTACACTTCCAACCGGAAAGCCTCCGGGTCGCCGGCCCCTGGCTCGCGCTCTGGTTCCTCTCCCCGATGATAGGCTGGCTCCTCAACAGGCGACCAGAGACGAAGCAGCCGCAATTCCTGCTTCCGGCAGAGGACCGGCAATTCATGAGGACTGTCGCGAGGCGGACATGGCGCTATTTCTCGGATTTTGTGGATCAGGACACCTCATGGTTGCCGCCCGACAATTACCAGGTCTCCTATCAGAATCAGCTGGCCCTGCGGACGAGCCCCACCAATATCGGCCTCTATCTGGTCAGCGTGCTGGGCGCCCACGATTTCGGATATGTCACCGTGGATCAGGTCGCACAGAAGCTCTCGCAGACGATGGAGACGATTGAGAAACTGGAGCGCCATGAGGGGCATCTGCTCAACTGGTACGACATCCGGACTCTTAAGCCCCTGTCGCCGCGCTACGTTTCCGCCGTGGACAGCGGGAACCTGCTCGGGTCCTTGTGGACCCTGGATCAGGGGCTTCGGGCACTCATGCAAACGCCGCTTCTGGGTGTCAAAACCTTTGAAGGCCTGCGGGATACCGGGCACGTCCTGCAACAGGTCATCCGCGATGGAAAACACCAGGACTTCGATATGCATGCCCTGGATGAGTGGCTTCGCGCGTGGGAATCTCCGCCTGGCCCTGTCGCCGCTCTCATGGGCCTCTTGCGACGGACGGAAATCGACGCCGGTGATCTTTCCGAGAGCGTTGCGTATTGGATCCGGCAGATACAGAGCCAGCTCGCAGCGTGGAAAAACATTGCGGATCGGTATCTCGCCTGGATCGAAATCTTAAACGAGAAAACGGTGGAGGAAGTCGCCCTACTGGATCCGGATGCCGTGCCGGCCTTCCGTGAGGCCCTTCACCGCGCACCATCGCTTCAGGATCTTGCCAGCGGACACATCCCCTGCATCGCATCTCTGAAGGGCATCCGGGAAAAAGCGCCGGCGGATTCGACAGGCTCACCGCAGGCGGAGGCAATCGCTCTCCGGGGCTGGATCGACCGCGTCGTGGATGCCTTCGAAAAGTCAAAATGGCTGGCCGGCGAGACGCTGGCGCTCATCCTCCGACTCCTGCAGTCGGGACGCGAATTCGAAGCATCGATCAACATGCGATTCCTCTACAACGCCGATCGGCGGCTGTTTTCGGTCGGGTACAATGTCTCCGAAGGACGCCTGGACCGCGCCTTTTACGATCTGCTGGCGAGCGAAGCGCGCCTGGGAAGCTTTGTCGCCATCGCCCGGGGAGACGTTCCGGTTGAACATTGGTTTGCCATGAGCCGGCCCTACGGCGCCGTCGGCCGCCGGCGGGCTCTGCTAAGTTGGACCGGAACGATGTTCGAATACCTCATGCCGCTGCTGTTCCAGCGCGCCGATGCGAATTCGCTGCTGGACAAATCCACCCGTGAGGCCGTGGCGATCCAGATCGCGTATGGCCTCAAGCACCGCGTGCCGTGGGGGATCTCGGAGTGCGCCTTCGGGGATCTGGATATTCACAAGACCCATCAATACTCCGCCTTTGGCGTGCCGGAACTCGGACTCAAGCGCGACATGGCTTCGATAATCGTTGTCGCGCCCTATGCCACCATGCTGGCGATTGGGCTAGCGCCGCGGGCATCGGTCAAGAACCTGAAACGGTTGGCCGCGCTGGGATTGTTGACCGAATACGGGTATTACGAAGCGCTGGACTTCAGCGGGCAACCAAGCCGCGAGGGAGAACGCGGAGCGATCGTGCGCGCCTTTATGGCGCATCATCAGGGAATGAGTTTTCTGGCGCTCGTCAATTTTCTTCATGACCATTCCCTCCAGCGCCATTTTCACACCGACCCGCGCGTGCGCGCGGCGGAGCCCCTCTTGCATGAGCGCATCCCGAACATTCCGCCGCTGCACCACATTTCCACGCGCGAACGAGTCTCGTCGGTGGCGAGCGTCGGCGACGTCGCGCCTGCTGTCAGCCAGTTCGAGACGCCCCATACCACGAGCCCCAAGACCCAGATGCTGTGCAATGGCCGCTATGGCGTGATGGTGACGAATGCCGGCGGCGGCTACAGCCGCTGGGGAAACATCGAGATCACGCGCTGGCGATCGGATCGCACCCGGGATTCGTGGGGAACCTTCTGTTATATCCGCGATGCCGATGCGGACCGGCTGTGGTGCAATACCTATCAGCCGACCGGCGGAAAGGTTCTAGACTACTGCGCCAACTTCACGCTCGACCGCGCCATGTTCCGCCGCGTCGATCATGACATCGAGAGTGAAACCGAGGTCGTCGTCGCGCCGGAAGACGACGTTGAGATCCGGCGGATGACGCTCGTTAACCGTTCCCCGCGCAGCCGCCGGCTCGATCTGACGAGTTACATTGAACTCTCGCTAGCGCCGCACGATGCGGACCTTAAGCATCCGGCGTTTGGGAAGCTCTTCATCCAGACCGAGGCGTTGCCTCAAGAGCGAGCGCTCCTGGCGTACCGCCGGCCTCGCGGGAGCGACGACCCACCCGTCTTCGTTGCGCACCGATTGACGCTCGATGAGGCCCCGGGTGATGCCTTGCGCTTCGAGACCGACCGGCGCCGCTTCATCGGTCGCGGACGAACGCTCGGGAGCCCCATGGGCGCCTCGCAGGAGCTTGGGCAAAGCCAGGGATTTGTATTGGATCCGATCTTCAGCCTGCGCCAGAGAGTGGATATTGCTCCGGGTCAGCGAATCCATGTTTCCCTTGTTCTGGCCGCAGGCGAGTCACGAGAACAGGTCCTCGGTTTGATCGCCAAGTACGGCGATCCCCATGCGATCGACCGGGCGATGGACCTCGCCTGGGCCTCGGCCCAGCTCGAGCTGCGTCTGCTGCACATCCAGCCCGATGATGCACGGTGCTTCCAGCAAATGGCAAGCCATCTCTTGTATCCCAATCCCCTACTGCGCTCAACCGCGGAACGCATTGCCCAGAACCGCAAGGGTCAGGCGGGGCTTTGGGCGTATGCCATCTCGGGCGACCTGCCCATTGCCCTGGTCGCCGTTGGCGAGACAAGGGATTTGGGCCTCGTCCGTCAAATGCTGAAGGCGCACACCTATTGGCGCATGCACGGACTGATGGTTGACCTCGTGATCCTGAACGAGGAGGCCGGCGGCTACATGCAACCGTTGCGCGAACAGTTCGAACACCTGATCCAATCCCATTCGGCAACCACGGGGGTGGATCGGCCCGGGGGGGTCTATCTGCGCAGCGCGGATCTGATCCCGACGGAAGACCTGACACTCCTGCGGGCCGTGGCGAGCGTAGTGGTGGTGGCGGCCCGCGGCACGCTCCCCCAGCAATTGAGCGCTCCGTTCAAGGCTCCCGACGTGCCGGGACCCATCGCTTCGAAACGCGATCCCCGTGACCCTTCCGCCGCGCTCCCCTTCATGGAACTTCCCTTCTTCAACAGCTTGGGCGGCTTCACGCCGGATGGCCGCGAATACGCGATCTATCTCGGCCCGGGCATCAACACGCCGGCGCCCTGGGTGAACGTCATCGCGAACCCCGCCTTCGGCACGCAGGTCAGCGAAACGGGGGCCGGATTCACCTGGGCCGGCAACAGCCAGCGCAACCGTCTGACGCCATGGTCGAATGACCCCGTGACGGATCCGCCTTCTGAAGCGCTCTACATCCGGGATGAGGAAACCGGGGTCTGCTGGACGCCGACCGCATCGCCGATCCGCGAGGAGACCGCGTACCGGGCCAGGCACGGGGCGGGGTACACAGTCTTCGAACACAACAGCCATGGCATCGAGCAGGAATTGACCATCTTCGTTCCCGTGGATGACGATGGGGGGCAGCCGATCAAGCTGCAAAGGCTTTCCTTAAGAAACGATACCACCAGGCCGCGCAAGCTGTCGGTGACGTATTATGCTTCGTTAACGCTGGGCGAGTCCCGTGAATCATCCCAGGCGCACGTCGTTACCGATTGGGATGATGAGGCAGAGGTTCTGATCGCCCGCAATTTCTACAATCCCGATTATGCGGATCGGGTGGCCTTCGCTGCTTTGAGCTTGCCCGCGGCGTCGTACACCGGCGATCGCACCGCCTTCATCGGGCGCAACCGCTCGATGGAAAACCCGTCGGCGATGGAGCAGATACGGCTTTCACGCCGGACGGGAGCGGGCCTCGACCCCTGCGCCGCGCTGCAGGCCACCTTGAAACTTGCACCTGGCGAACGCGCCCAAATCACCTGTATGCTCGGCGAAGCGCGGTCGGTGGACGAGGTCCATGCCCTGGTGCAGGCCTACCGCGACGATCTGCAGCTTTCGAGCGCGCTCGAGCAAACGAAAGCGTGGTGGGATGATCGGCTAGGCAGGATTGAGGTTAAGACCCCCGAACTCGCCGTGAACTTCCTCGTCAACCGCTGGCTGCTCTATCAAAACCTCTCCTGCCGGATCTGGGGGCGTTCCGCCTTTTACCAATCAGGCGGCGCCTTCGGCTTCCGCGATCAATTGCAGGACGTGATGGCGCTCGTCTACGCACATCCCAAACTCGCGCGCGACCATATCCTCTCCGCGGCAAGCCGCCAGTTCAAGGAGGGCGACGTCCAGCACTGGTGGCATCCACCGAGCGGTGAGGGCGTCCGCACGCGGATCTCCGATGATCTCCTGTGGCTTCCCTTCGTCGTCGCTCAATATGTCAGGATTACCGCCGATGTGAAGATCTTGGGCGAGATAGTTCCCTATCTCGACGCACCCCTTCTCAAAGACGATCAGCATGAGAGCCTCCAAACACCGGCGGTCTCGTCGGAACGCGCCACGCTCTTTGAACACTGTGAGCGAGCGGTCAAACACAGCCAAACCTTTGGATCCCATGGGTTGCCACTGATGGGGACCGGAGACTGGAATGACGGGATGAACCTCGTGGGCGCCGGGGGCAAAGGCGAGAGCGTCTGGCTCGCGTGGTTCATGGTGGATGTAGAGAAGGGCATGGCCGAGATGTCAGAGCTTCTTGGCCGGCCGGATGTGAGCCGGACCTATGAGCGCGACCGGAAGGCGCTCATCCGGCGCGTGGAAGAGTTTGCGTGGGATGGAGAGTGGTATCTTCGAGCGACGTTTGACGATGGCTCGCTCCTGGGCTCGTCGGCGAATGCGGAGGCGCGGATCGATTCCCTGCCTCAATCCTGGGCCTGGCTTTCCGGCGCCGCCGACAGGGTCAGGGCGACGAAAGCTTTGGAATCGGCGTGGAGTCATCTCGTTCGCGAGGATGAGGGGCTGGTGCTGCTCTTTGAGCCTCCGTTCGACCAGGCTTCGCCATCGCCGGGATACATCAAGGGATACCCGCCGGGCGTGCGGGAAAACGGGGCCCAGTACACACACGCCGCCGTCTGGCTGGCAATGGCCACGGCGCGCAGTGGAGACGGCACCCGCGCTGCGAAAATACTGCGCATGCTTAGCCCTGTGGAGAGAGCGCGCGATCCGGAAACGGTCTGGCGTTACGGTGTGGAGCCGTACGTGGTCGCGGCCGACGTCTACGCCTCGCCCGGGTGGATCGGTCATGGCGGCTGGACTTGGTACACGGGTTCGGCGGCATGGATGTACCGCGCCTGGGTGGAAGAGATTCTGGGACTCAAAGTGCGCGGAGATATGATGCAACTCGATCCGACCATCCCCGGATGGTGGGATGGCTTTGAGATGCGCTACCGCCACGGGGAGGCGAT
>Ga0315291_10008951_pt1 | contig 12283 bp, 10 predicted proteins | sample YL17G12_20_MG_FD_203070 | JGI IMG/M metagenome (GOLD analysis project Ga0315291, IMG submission 203070) | Sediment microbial communities from Yellowstone Lake, YNP, Wyoming, USA - YL17G12_20 | ecosystem: Environmental > Aquatic > Freshwater > Lake > Sediment | place: USA: Wyoming | collected... | reverse complement strand
TTTGCGATTCGGAACAATGTCGATGAACATGGAAACATAGATATCACACTAAACCATATTTGTCAAGATAAAAATGCATAATTACATGGACACATCTGATACACCAATTGCAACCATTTTCCGTTGATAATCCAATGAGATAACCCCATTTTTAAACCATTTTTTCAGTGGAACTTCGGATTAAGGACATGGAGTGTAGAGAACTCCTTCGCCGTTTGGAGCAAAATGGGCCGTTTACCAAGTGGGCAAAGACTTGGGCTTTGAGAAGGCCTTAGGGACAGGGTTTGAGGGTAAGTTAGCCTTTTGGCAGGTGATGGCCCGAGTGATCGATCAAGGGTCCCGGCTTTCAGCGGTTCGGTTGGCGCAGACGCACGGAGCATGCGATGTTTTGGAGATGGGGCACGGGTTTGATGAAAACAACCTTTATGACAATCTCGGATGGTTGGCGGAACATCAGGAAGAGATGGAGCGGCGTCTTTTTGTTCTCAGGCGTGGCAAAGCAAAGCCCCAGCTTTTTCTTTATGACGTGACCAGCAGTTACCCGGAGGGGGAGAAGAATTATTTTGGTGAATATGGATATAACCGAGATGGGAAGAAGGGGAAGCAGCAGATTGTGATCGGTTTATTATGTGATGAGGATGGAGATCCCGTAGCAACAGAAGTGTTTTCGGGTAACACACAGGATACGCGCACCTTTGCCTCCCAGGTGAAAAAAGTGGCGGAGGGGTTGGGATGTCAGAGAATGACCTTTGTCGGGGATCGAGGCATGATCAAAAGTACCCAGATCGAGAATCTTCCGGAAGGGTTTCACTATATCACGGCGATCACGAAGCCCCAGATTGAGGGGCTCATGAAGAAAGGGCTCATCCAATTTGGATTGTTTGATGAGAAGGTGGGTGAAGTGGAGAAGGCGGGGATTCGTTATATCTTAAGACGGAATCCGTTACGGGTGCAGGAGATGGAGAAGAGTCGTGTATACAAGCGACGTGCCCTTGAGGAATTGGTTAGCGAAAAGAACGTTTATTTATCGGAGCATCCGAGAGCCAAAGTATCCACGGCCTTGGGGAAAGTGAAAAAGAAGATCGAATTGCTTCGCCAGGAGCAATGGCTGAGCGTGAAGGCACAGGACAGGCAATTAAGGCTGGAGCAAGACGATGCCGTACTCAAAGAGAAATCGCTTTTGGATGGGTGCTATGTGATTAAGACGGATCTTGCCAAGGAAGTGGCAGACAAGCAACTCATCCATGATCGATACAAGGATTTAGCGGAGGTTGAAAAGGCGTTTCGTGATTGCAAGACGGAGATCTTGGAAGTTCGGCCAGTCTTTGTACGATCGGAGAAAAGTACGCGGGGGCACGTGTTGGTGGTGATGCTGGCGTATAGGATCATACGCAAATTACGTGAGGCTTGGGCAACATTGGATATGACGGTCGAAGAAGGGCTCGAACAGTTATCCACCCTTTGTTCGATGGAGATAAAAGTTAAAGATCATGGTTCCTGCCTAAAGATTCCAAAGCCTCGCGAAAAATCGCGCGAACTGTTGAAGGCGTTGAATGTTCTAATGCCTACGGCTTTACCTCATCGGGAGGTACGTGTAGTCACCAGAAAAAAACTACCTGAACAACGCAGAATGTCTTAAAATACAACCATTAGGACCCTTTTATCTCTCTTTCATCAGGGGTGAACATCCGCTCTAAATAACAGTCCAAGGGATCAACACCTGGAAGCTCCTGGCAAGGGAGCGACCTTAACGCACTCGCTTGACATGCCGAGGCTCCGCAAGGGCGGTAGGCTGGATAGCGATGGAGGAAGAAGAAAATGAATACGAGAAGCGGAAATCCTTTACCCGTAACCATTACGGAGACGGCGAAGCGCCTGCGCGACGGCACGCTGAGTTCTGAATCCTTAACCAGGGCTTGCCTAAAGTGCATCAAGGAATTTGAGCCGATGCTGAAGGCCTTCATTACCATTACGGCCGACCAAGCCCTGGAGACGGCGGGGGCACTTGATGCCGAGCTGAAAGCTGGGAAGGACCGGGGGATCCTGCATGGCATCCCGATCGTCCACAAGGATCTTTTTGACACCGCAGGGGTGCCAACGACCATGGGTTCGGAGTTCTTCCGCCATCGGGTGCCCATAGAAGACGCCACAGTTGTCCGTCTCCTGAAAGACGCCGGGACCGTTACGCTCGGCAAGGCCACTATGAGCGAGTTTGCCGCCGGAGGGATGGGGATGAACATCTTTTATGGGGACACCTGTAATCCCTGGGATTTGACCCGGGTTCCGGGGGGTTCATCCAGTGGCACGGCCGTGGCGATTGCCGCAGGCCTGTGCCTGGGGGGCACAGGATCGGATACAAGCGGCTCAATCCGGATTCCGTCGAGTTTGTGCGGGATCGTGGGTATCCGGCCGACTTACGGCCGGGTCAGCCTGGCGGGCGTTTTCCCCCGAGCCTACAGCCTGGATTCAGCCGGGCCGATGGCGCGGACGGTTGCCGATGCGGCGATCCTCCTGAATGCCATGGCGGGCTATGACCCGCGGGACCCGAACTCGTTCAATGCACCTAGAGAAGACTTTACGGCCGGCCTCTTCCAGGGGGTTCGAGGTTTAAAACTCGGGATTATCGAAAACTACACTTTCCAGGGGATCGAGTCGGCCGCCGAAAAGGCGATGCGCGCCGCGGTGGAAACTTTTGCCCATCTGGGGGCAGAAATCATAACGGTCGAGGTCCCTGTTCTCACGGGGGCTTTGGATTATAACACACTCTTCAGCAATATCCTGCAATACGAGTTCAACCAGATTCTGGGAGAAGAGTTCCGGTCTGCCCCGGACAAGGATGTTTTTGGTCCGTATGTTCAGAACGAAATTCAAAAAGGCGTTAAGATTGACCGGGAGGTCTACCAAAAGACGCTCAGGGAACGCCCTCCGAACGTGGCCCGGGTGAAGGAAGTATTCAAGGGGGTTGATGCCTTGCTTATCCCCACGATGTCCGGGGTGGCTCCCACTTTCGCCGATGCCAAGGTTTTTTCTTGGGCCGGTAAACAGCGGCGGTTCAACCTTCCGATCAGCTTTACTGGCATGCCTTCCATATCTGTCCCCTGCGGGTTCAGTGCGAAGGGACTGCCCGTTGGCCTGCAGATTGTGGGCAACCACCTGGAAGAAGCGCTCATTGTAAGGATTGCTGCAGCATTTGAATCGGCGACAAACTTCCATAAACGTCGTCCGCCTATCTACTGTTCGGGCCTGGAAGCCTGACTGCCCAAGGGATGCCGCGAAAAGGTGGAAAATTTACCGCTGGTTGAGACTAAATCTCCAACCATCGTCTTAAGCGCAGGGGGAGTTATGTCAACAGACTGATCATACTAGGCATTTCAGCCAGATGGTCGGAAACATAATTTATGAAGGTGAAACAAATATTATACATAACGACATAATTAATTGCGCATAATAGGGATTTGTCGTAACAAAAAAGGAGGTAGCCATGAAAAAGCTAATCTTAGAGGACCCGGAAACCCTGAAAATCATGTTTCGTCAGGAAATTGCTCGATCGCCCATGTTTTTAATAGATTTTTCTTATGGATATGGGAGAGAACTATTTTACCAATGGGTGAGAGAGAAACAAGGATAGTTATAACAATGACCACCCTGTTCTTGGTTATCTTTTCCAACGGGAAGGGTATGACTCTGCCCCTCTGGTTTTGGGATTTGTCCTTGGCCCAATGCTGGAAAATGCTATTCGACAATCGGTGATTATGTTTAATGGAAATTATATGCAATTTCTTACACGACCGATATCAGGGGCTTGCAAGAGAAGGCAAGCAGGTAGGTAATCGTAGTTGCAGTCTTTGCATTTCACCCGGCCAAAGCCATAGCGCAAATCGCCGCAATCCTGATATCGGTAGATGACTTTTGGGAGGTAGGGACGAAACCATCCATGTAGGCCATCAGATACTAGCCAGCTCCGCCTCTTGATGGGTGAAGCTGCGAATCCTGACCAGGTTCGATTCCAGGCGAGCAACGCGACTACGGATGACATTGCTGAGGACATCCAAAAGATACTGCTTACCTGTTGATGCTTTTTCATTACCTTTTGGCTCCTTCACCCACCTATCCAGGGTACCTAAAGTCCGCAGATCGTTAATGCGGCTTTAAGGAGGTCTCACGTCCCCCCGAACTCAAAGATCGACCTCTTATTTTTTTTCTTTCGCTTTTTCTTCGGCCTTCAACAATTTATATTTCTCACCAACCTTCGGAAATAAATCATCAATATGCTTGGTCATCTGAGCGCTATTCATATAGAGAATGGGCGATTGCAGTTGATTCATAACACCGATAAAATCAGGATCCTTTATCGCTTTCGCAAAGGCATCATCCAATTTTTTGACCACATAGTCAGGAAGGCCTTTGGGACCCCAGACACCCATAACGTTAGGAACCAATAATCCATACATTTCCTGTAAGGAAGGAAGGTTCTCGTAACCTGGCATTTTCCCTGTGCCCATAAATGCCAGTAGCCGGAGTTTTCCCTCTTTAACCCACGACATCAAAGAGGCATCTACCGTCGAGGCATACATGTTGACGTGGCCACCTGCTACGGCGCTAAGTACCTCGGTACTCGATTTGAAAGGGACATAAGCAAACTCTATATTTTCCTTTTTTTCAATCTGCCACATGAGAAAACCCGGATTCGAAACCACTTTAGCGCTTGTGATACCAATCTTCACCGCATTCGGGTTCTTTCTGGCATATTCTACTAATTCCTTCCATGTTTTCCAAGGCGCATCGGCCCTGACCATAACTAGATTGGTAAACTGCCCAAAATTTGAAATCATGGTTAAACCCGAAAAATCCTTGTAGAGGGATTCATCAAAAAAAGGCACAATGATCGATGAACTGATGACTCCTCCAAGAGTGTAGCCGTCTGGTTTGGCGGTGATGACAGCCATGGTTGCCATGCTGCCTCCAGCGCCCGCCTTATTGATGAAAGCGAACGATTGTCCCAGATGCTTGCTGGCAGCATTAGCACTAGCGCGGCAGGCCAAATCGGAGGTCCCTCCGGCGCCAAAACCAAGGTAAAAGTTAATAGGTTTAGTGGGATAGTCTGGATCTTTTGCCTGGGCCAAATCGATGCCATGAAACAAGAAAAAACATAATCCAATCAGCCCAAAGAAGATAAAAGTTCTTTCTGCCTTTTTCATTATCTATACCCTCCTTTTATAGAATTCCCCTGACTTAACCGTCAAATACAAAATAAATCTGTTTTCTAGATAGATAAAGTGTTGAAAGGTAACTCCAATATTGGGTAGGTATATTAAAGGGGACGTTGTCCAAAGAGTTCAAATCCCTCTTCCTTCCTTATGGCGATCCCAATGGCCGATGTTCCTACCTCCACCTGTCTGGAATCTCCGCCACTGAAACCCCCATCTCCCTGCACAAAAAAAGAGCTATTCTACCCCTCACCTCAGATACTTGAATCGCTCTTCCTTCCCTTTTACCAAATTGGCGCAGGACATAATCCCTCTCCTGCCAGTCCAGTACGCTATGACCAGTCTAGGGATAAACATCCAGCTCCCCCAGCGCATTTACCACCGAGGCCCGCAGGGGATTCAAGAGAGTAAATAACATTTTTGATGCTTTTGGACAACGTCCCCTTCACCTCTTTTATGCAATTAAGGGCTATAAGTGCTCAGGAAGTCCGAGGTCTGGTAGACTACTACCCGCAGATGTCAGCAGCGGTCAGTGCGAGTACCTTGGCTGTCGTTATCACATCCTTTAGAAGGATTCGCTCGTCTGGGGGTCCCGTCTTGAGATGTCCCTTCAACCGGTACTCCTTATCTGTCTGACCGCCTCCCGGGCCATATAAAACCGTGTCCATCCCGGCCCCGGCAGTGTGTGACCCATCGGCCGCAGACCCCAGCCGTCCCAGGGAACCTATCTTGGCAACTTCCCCTGTGACGCGCTCATGCCAGCGGGCCAAGCTCCGCACCAACACATGGTCGGAATGCGTCACACCCGGCGGTCGTGTTAACGTAATTGGCCACTCTACCTCGGTTTTCAAGTATGGGTACTTCGCCTCCAGGGCGCTCAACAAACGTCTCAGGTCCTGTGACATGGTCGCGTCGGTCATCCCAGGCACGGTCCGGATCTGCAAGTACAAGACCAGGTGACCCAGCCCATGGAATTCTACGATTTCCATACGGAACTTGGGATACCCCGGCAGGTCCGGATGGGGCTCGAACGTCATCCAGGAATCGGCACCTGGGGGATGCATCTCTCGTCCCAGTGCCCGCTGGATCGCATTCATTAGTTCGAACACGGTAAGCTGCGGATTGAATTGAGGAAACGTCTCCTTAATACTGAAGTGCAACTCAGGAGCCGTCCGGATGTGGATCTTGCCCTCAGAACGACCTACGAAGGCGGGGACAATCATGCTTCCCGAGTTCTCGGTGTTGATGGCGTAGTCGGCCTTCATACCGTGCCCTAACATGTACAGGGTGCCGGTACTGCGTCGCTTGTGCCCCTGAACCGTCGCGAAGATAACGTCCCCCTTCAGCTTGACGCCGGCCTTCACCAGGGCTTCGGCGGCCATCACCAGGCCGGTGATTCCCCCCTTCTCATCCTGGCAGCCTTTGCCATAGAGCCATTCTCCTTCTATCTCGCCAGCGAAGGGATCGTGCTTCCAGCCCTTCAGATCGACGAACTGGCGTCCTAGATATGGAAGGTGGTCCATATGGCCAAACAGTAGGAGGGTTGGCCCACCGCCGGTGCCAAGTAGGCGGGCAATCACGTTGTAGCTGACTTTGCCCCCCTCCTGGGGAACTTCCTGCAGTTCCACCTTCAAGTCGCCACCGATCTTGCGCATATAGTCAGCAATGTGGTGAGCCAAAGGCGTCTCTTCCGTGGTGAAGCTGGGGATGCGAACGATGCTTTGCTCGAATTCGATTACCCGCTTGTCATCCACAGCGTCCAGAATCCTCTTTAATAGTTGCTCGGTCATAGTGATTCTCCTTGTTTATTTGGCTCATCCGCTGAATATGTAGCAATATTAACACAATCCCACAACCTCAAAAACATCAAGAAAAAAATTAAAAAATTTCAGAGAGCTCGAGATCTCTGGAAAAAGACTCCGGAGACCACTGAAGGTCGTGAACAACTTTTTCACAGTCCGGAAGAATAGCAGCCAATGCTTTGGCTATGCGTGCGAGTTCCCTTAATAAATCACTATGTGACATGGAAATTGCCAAAAATTTTTTAGATTATGCCATAATTGTGGACGTCGAAAGAAACTACGTCCCATCTTATCCTTTTCACGTTCTCTCTTCTTCTAAGGGAATCGCTTTCCTCTTCTTACGGAGAGCGGGAATAACATGCGAAAGGAGCATGAGAATGGTGAGTGTCATCCCTCCTGCAGCAATGGGCCGAGTAAAAAATATTAAAAAACTTCCGTCAGACATAATCAGCGATTGTCTCAAAGAGTTTTCGAACATGCGCCCCAAAATAAAAGCAAGAACCATAGGGGATCCTTCGAACTTATACTTTCGCATGAGATATCCCAGCACTCCGAAGATCAGCATGAGGATGATATCAACGGTGCTGTTGTTAATCGTGTAAGCTCCGATCAAACAGAAGAGCAGGATCAATGGGAAAAGGATCTTATAAGGAATTTTGAGTACCTTGACCCACAAACCTATGAGGGGTAGATTAAGCACCAGGAGCATTACATTGCCTAGATACATGCTTGATACAAGCCCCCAAAAAACCTGCGAGTGATCCCGCATAAAAAGGGGCCCAGGCGTCACCCCGTGGATCATCAAGGCCCCCAATAAAAGAGCCATAGTCACATTGGGGGGAATGCCCAAAGTCAGCATAGGAATGAATGCACCTCCTGTCGCCGAGTTATTTGCTGACTCAGGACCAGCAACTCCTTCAATGGCTCCCTTTCCAAACTTTTCCGGATGTTTGGAAATCTTTTTCTCCACTGCATAAGAAGTAAAGGAGGAAAGGACAGCTCCTCCACCCGGCAATATTCCAAGGAAAAAGCCTAACACACTCCCTCTCAAAATGGGCATAATACTATCCTTCCAATCCTGCCGGTCGGGAAGAAGCCCTTTGATTTTGGTATTAAAGATACTCCTCTTTGTTAACTGTTGTTCAATATTCATGAAAACCTCGGAAATGCCAAAGAGCCCCATGACAAAAGGCGCCAGCCCAATCCCGTCGAGCAAATCAGGAATTCCAAAAACAAATCTTGAGGATCCTGTGTGAGGATCCTGCCCGATACATCCGGTAATAATCCCAAAAGCAGCCATCATAAAGGCTCTGATAATGGAACCTGAAGCCATATAGATTAAGAGGGTCAATCCCAGGCATATCAAGCTAAAATATTCGGGAGGACCAAATTGTAGGGCCATAGATGCCAAAAGAGGGGCGAGGAGCATAAGACCAAAAATGCTGAGAGTCCCTGCAATGAAAGATCCGAAGGCCGAAATCCCCAGAGCTCGCCCGGCTCTACCCTGTCGTGCCATTTGATAACCATCCAGGCAAGTAACAACCGAGGCCGCCTCACCCGGAATATTGACGAGGATTGATGTCGTCGACCCTCCATACATAGCCCCGTAATAAATCCCTGCCAACAAGATCAGAGATGTGATAGGGCTTGCCTTTAATGTAGCAGGTAAAAGGATTGACATCGCCCCTACCGGGCCAATCCCAGGGAGGACTCCGATCAACGTCCCGATAAAGACCCCAACAAAACAGGCCAAAAGGTTTGTCGGTTCACAAACCACATAAAAACCTGAAATGAGCTGATGAATTACATCCATGTCTAAAACCCTAAGAATCCTACTGGTAAAGATACCTTCAACCAGACTTCAAAAATGAGGTACGAGAACAATATCGTGGTGATGCTACTCACTCCGGCAACCAACCATCCTGTGGGTTCGACGACTTTATATAGGAAAAACATCAACAGAGAAGTGGAAAGAAGGAAACCCAAAATATTTAAAAAACAGGCGTATGCTAATAGCCCTCCCAAAACTATTACGACCTTTTGCCATCGGACAGATGACCAAAGGGAGTCTTTCTTCTTATCTTCCTCTGCAACAGATTTTCCACGAAAGGTTCCTACTAAATTGATGATGCTGAGAATGGTGAGGAGCAAAGCGGCCAGAAAGAAGATTAAGCCAGGCCCGGGTTTATGAAGGCTACCGATGCCCAATCGATAACCGCTGATAGTGAAATAGACTCCGACCAACATCCAAAAGATACTGCTTACCTGTTGATGCTTTTTCATTACCTTTTGGCTCCTTCACCCACCTATCCAGGGTACCTAAAGTCCGCAGATCGTTAATGCGGCTTTAAGAGGTCTCACATCCCCCCGAGCTCCAAGATCGACCTCTTATTTTTTTTCTTTCGCTTTTTCTTCGGCCTTCAACAATTTATATTTCTCACCAACCTTCGGAAATAAATCATCAATGTGCTTGGTCATCTGAGCGCTATTCATATAGAGAATGGGCATATACTGTTTATTCATAAAACCGATAAAATCGGGATCCTTTATCGCTTTCGCAAAGGCATCATCCAATTTTTTGACCACATAGTCAGGGAGGCCTTTGGGACCCCAGACACCACTAACGTTCGGATTCACTAAACCATACATTTCCTGTAAGGAAGGAAGGTTCTCGTAACCTGGCATTTTCCCTGTCTCCATAAATGCCAGTAGCCGGAGTTTTCCCTCTTTAACCCACGACATCAAAGAGGCATCTACACTCGCGCATGATATGGCGATGTGGCCACCTAGTAGCGCGCTCACTATTTCGGCACCCGATTTGAAAGGGACATAAGCAAACTCCACATTTTCTTTTTTCTCAACCTGCCATTGTCGAAAACCCCCAACCACTTTAGCGCCTGTGATACCGATCTTCACCGCATCCGGGTTCTTTCTGGCATATTCTACTAATTCCTTCCATGTTTTCCAAGGCGCATCGGTCCTGACAACCACGGGATTGATAAACTGCCCAAAATTTGCAATCATGGTTAAGCCCGAAAGGTCCTTGTAGGGGGATTCATCAAAAAAAGGCGCGACGATTGCTGAGGTCGAGATTCCTCCAAGGGCATAGCCGTCCGGTTTGGCGGTTATGACGGCCATGGCTGCCAAGCTGCCTCCAGCGCCCGCCTTATTGATGAAAGCGAACGGTTGTCCCAGATGCTTGCTGGCAGCATTAGCAATAACGCGGCAGGACAAATCGTGAAGACCTCCAGCTCCCATGCCAATGTAAAAGTTAATAGGTTTGGTGGGATAGTCTGGATCTTTTGCCTGGGCCAAATCGATGCCATGAAACAAGGAAAAACATAATCCAATCAGCCCAAAGAAGATAAAAGTTCTTTCTGCCTTTTTCATTATCTATACCCTCCTTTTATAGAATTCCCCTGACTTAACCCATCAGATGAAAAATAAATTTGTTATCGTCCTTGCTTGGCACAAAAAAGGTTACTTTGGAAATTTTGCTCATACGTCATACAAAAATATCTCCTCCAGTGTCACAATGACTATCCTAATATTGTCATAGTCTCCCTCCAGAACCCCTTGATCTCAACCTTTCTTTATGTTGGAACGTACCTCTGCAAGGTAACCATAAACAGTGTACCTAGATAAATGCAGTCGTTTGGCGACTAAATTAATGGCTCCCTTAAACCGAAACACCCCCTTGTCTTCTAGAAATGCGACAATCCGGACCTTATCCTTCCGGTTTAAAGCTGACACCGAACGACCATCACTTTCGATTGTTCCTTCAATAACTCGCTGCAAAATCGCCAAAATATTATTCGGCTCATCGTCATTGTTTGCTTTCAAAGTCTTTCCAAGTTCTACACCCTGGACAAAATCGTCTATGACTTTTCTCGCGGATAAAAAAGCAGTAAGATCAAAGTTTATACAAAATACGCCCTCTATTGCATGGGATTCTTTATCCCTAATTACAACAGTAGTAGATTTCAAGATCTTCCCTTGGGGTGTTCTGCTTATATAGTTGGTGAGCATATCTTCTCGGAATTCACTCGACTTTAAAATACTGACCAGATCACGGATACCATCCCCCACCTTCCTTCCCGTAACCTCGCCATAAATAGCTATTATAGACGATTCTGGGGAACGTTTAAGGTCATGGACAACTACTTCACAATCCGGGAAAGTTTCGGCAATTGCTTTCGCCACGCGCTTAAGCTCATTTAAAAGATTTGACATTACTCACCAATCTCCTAATTTTGATTTTTAAAAGAAATTATTTAACACATTAAAAATATTTTGTCAACAAAAAATTTTGTTTACCACAAAAATATTTTATGAAGACCTAAGTAATCTCTTTATTTTGATTAATACATAAATATCAATTACTTATAAAAAAAGATTTTACCCCGATATAAAGGGTGGCCAAAAACTGTGACGGGATAGATGGCTGGAAAGGGCGGAGTAAAAGTGGGGGAGGTGGCGGAGTAAAACCGTTACACCTGGGTTAAAGATATAAGAGTTTGGAAAATTTAGGGACGTCCGCAATACTGTTCGGCATCGTTTTTGAGAGATCCTTAATAATACTCAAACACCTTCTTTTTTCGCTGGCATCTTCCGGAAATTTCTGTTATATAGCTATTCATGGAGCAGAACCTCGTTATTCGGGGACGCCAGGTTACCTCCCAAGCTCATCGTGGGAAAGGGCAGTTCAATGTGCCTCTCCATCCCCGGAAGTTCTGGCTGCTCTAGGCGTTCACGGGTGGCCAGATACCGATAGACTGGATCGTCCTTGCTTCGGGCAATGGCATCGAAACATAGTGAAACATAGGGACACTTCCCATATTATTTCTTCCTCTTCCCCTGTGGCCGACTACCTTTCTTCGGGAAAAGATCCCGATTCAGTCTCTTCTCCAACTAAGGTCGAAGGCAGGATATGGTAACAGATCAATGCGGATTGCGGATTGGGGAATTGAGTCAATTCTGAAATCAATTTTGCTGCATCCAATTCGATTCCACTTTTAAACACAATATCTGCTCCAGAATGCTTTTTTGCATGATCATAACAGAGGGTAGCATAAATTCCACCCAAAATTATAGGAATACCTTGAAAGAATTTCTTTGTTATTTCAATTAATTTGAATACTCCAGGATACCAGTAAGTCATCCCTGAAGTGATGCCAATGAGGTCTGGTTTTTCCTCAATGAGTGAGAATCTTTTCAACAGCAATTCTTCAGGAATTCCATACTGGCTATAATTTCGAGGGATGAATTTGAGAG
>Ga0315291_10008950_pt1 | contig 12284 bp, 15 predicted proteins | sample YL17G12_20_MG_FD_203070 | JGI IMG/M metagenome (GOLD analysis project Ga0315291, IMG submission 203070) | Sediment microbial communities from Yellowstone Lake, YNP, Wyoming, USA - YL17G12_20 | ecosystem: Environmental > Aquatic > Freshwater > Lake > Sediment | place: USA: Wyoming | collected... | reverse complement strand
TAAGAAGGGGGAAATTTTGTTTAAGAAAATTGAATAGAAAATGACTGTAGAAGGAACAATTAATTTTTCAGAATGGGAAAAAATAGATTTGCGAGTTGGAAGAATAGTAAATGTTGAAGATATTGAAAATGCAGACAAGCTTTACAAATTAACAGTTGATTTAGGAAATGAAATAGGAGAAAGTAAATCAGAGATTTCCATTCATTCGTCTTCGGGAAAGAATCCGAATGAGAGAACTGTCTGTGCTGGAATAAAAATGCATTATTCAAAAGAAGATTTAATTGGAAAAAAAATAATTATTTTTGCAAATCTTGCTCCAAGAAAACTTAAAGGAATTGAAAGTCAAGGCATGATTCTTGCTGCTGTTTCTAAGGATGAAAGCCAAGTTGTTCTATTAAGTCCTGAGAAAGATATTGAAGTTGGAGCCAAAATCAGGTAAATTTTTGCTGATGCCCTAAACACAGAATATCTTGTAAGCAAAGTGAGATGAACAATAAAAATAAATACTAATTCTGTTTAGAATGGTTAATGGAAAATCGTGATGTTATGGAAAAATATATTGATAGTTATATGAGTCATTTAGATGAAATGCTCAAGCATCATGAAGGCAAGATTACAATATTTGCAGAAGAAGAACCTCTTGGATTTTGGGATACAGAAAGAAGAGCTTATGAAGAAGGCATTAAAAGATATGGAGTTGTTCCAATGTTAGTTCGTGAGGTTAGCAGAGAATACATTGAGCATGGGAGATATGGAAAACCAGTTGTGATATTAAGCAAGTGAGATAAAATTGTCTCACTAACGTTCGAAAATTGATAATTATGTTAATCAAAAAACGTTTGTTAAAAGTTTAAAATATCTACAAAAAGCTTCAATTATACATTAACCTCATTTTTTAAAATTAGATAATTTTATCCTAAACTTGAACGAGAAATATACCTATCCCATACAAATTGAGAATAGGCTTTGACTCTGTATCCTAAAAGAACTTTTTCTACGTTGTCTCCTATTTCTACACTATTGATAATATCTGTTGTTGGCTCAATCACTATTTTTTCTATACCTTTTACTCCTCCTTCTGAAGCAAATAATATCATTTTTTTAATCTCTTCTTGTGTTGGTATAAATCTTAATTCATCTTCTTCAAAATGTAATTTTATTTTCATGTAAAATTAATATGTAATTTACTTTTTAAGAATTTATATTGTAAACATATAATCATTTCTTTTTCTTAAACCTGCCGAAAATCTTTTCCAGAAGTTTTTCTTTGTCTTTGTTAGAATCATAATCGACATTAAGCAATTTTGCTGCGATTTCTTTGTAAGCACGAGATGCCTTTGATTTTGGATAGCAATGAATAACCGCGTCTTTTGAATTAAGAGATTTTTGAATACATATATCTTCGGGGACCATTCCTAAAATTGGAACCTCTAGCATTTCTTTAACTGTTTCTGGGGTTAATTCAATATTATTTTTTCTTACTCTTGTCACTACAACTCCTAAAACAGGTTTTCTCATCTGCTCTGCTATTTTTATTGTTTTCAAAGCATCTGTAATTGCAGGAAGTTCTGGATTTGTTACAATAATTAATTCTTCTGCTAAATTCATTGTTCCAATCGCTTCTGCGCCAAGTCCTGCTGCGCAGTCAACGATGACATATTCTGAAATCTCCTTGAAATCTTCTCTGAAATCTTTTATTCTTTCTGGATGGACTTTTTTTAATTCTTTTATTGATAAAGAGGAAGGCATTATTTTAATTCCTGATTCATGCTCATAAACTGCTTCAAAAGGACTTGCTTTTTTCAGAAGAACATGATTTAAACTGATAGGAACTTCTGGGGAGTTTAGATGAATTCCAATATTAGGAGTTGACAAATTTCCATCAATTATGAGGACATCTTTTCCAAAATAGTTTATTGCAGCGCCTAGATTTATTGCTGTGGTTGTTTTTCCTACGCCACCTTTCCCCGAGGTTATAACGATTAATTTTCTCATTTTATAGAAAATTTACTTTATGATGAAAGAAATTGCTTTGTTTGGCTTATAAATTTTTCTAACTTTTCAGCGTAGATTTTAAGTTGTTCAAGGTTTATGTCTATTTCTTCTCCTCTATAAAAAACTTTTAGATTTACATTTTTCCTAAATTCACCTATTCTTTCTGTTCTTAAATCTCTTATTTTTCTAAACATTTCATACATTTCAATAACTTCTAAGAATTCTTTGTCTTTTTTGAATAACTTTTTTATTTGGTCCATTTGTTCTAATGGACTTGATGAAACTGAAGAAACCTTTTTCTTTTTTTTAGCGTATTTCAATATTTCGCTGATGCTAGTTTCAATCATCTTTGCCCACCTCAAAAGCAAGTTCATTATTACATCGCAAGTCTTTGTGTATTTTAAGCTTACATAAAGAAGATGGTCTGCACTGATTTTTTCTTGTATTATTTCTTCCATTCCCTAATTTCTTTATTCCTCTGTTTTAATTCAATCAATTTAGAACTATAATTTTAGAGGATTATGAAGTTTTTATACTTATCTTCACTTTTGTATAAACATTTCTTTTGTCTTTTTAATTAAATTTTTAGTTAAAAGAAGAAAAAATTTAATCTTTTCCATTGTTATTATTTTTGTTTTCATATTTTCCGAGAGAATCACTATTTTTTCATTCCTGAAAAATTCCATAGGACTGTCTTTATATTTTTCAATTATGTCAAATAATTCAAGAATTGATGCAATTTCTTCTTTTGTAATCTTATATCTAATAGAACATCTGTTAATGAATGTTTCAAAATTTTCTTTTGCACTTTTGTATAATGTTATTCTTTCATTGATGTATTCAAATTGAAGAATTGCATTTATGCAGTTTACAATTGCTAATTTTATTTCTGTCAATATTTTGAAAAGAAGTCTCTTGTCTTTTACTAATGGAAATGTTATGTAAATCATATGATCTACTGAATTAACTATTCTTTCTGATTCTTGCAAATGTTCCAAAAACTTCATATTTTCAAAAAGAAGATTAAATTGATATAGATTTCTGTAGTCTATTTATATAATGAATTATAGATTTCTTTAAAAATCGAATGATTATACAATTTCATGAAAAATAGCCAAAGATTAATTTCTGCTATTGAAAAGTGTTCTACTACTTACCAATTTGAAATAAAAGAAGTAAAATTAGAATTATCTTCTTTAGATAGAAGAGACTCTGTTAGATGGGAAGTTTCCGGAAAAGGATTATCTGTAGAGGATCGTTTTTACATAAACGGGTTATTTCAAGGATTAAGATTAAAAAGAATTGCTGAACAAACAAAACAATATTTTGCTTCAAGAGGAATTGACGCTTATACTTGTTCTTCAACTTCTTGTGATGATTCTTTCTAAGAACTCAATTTCATTATTGCTTCTGCCAAATCCCCTGTTTCTTCTAATGCCTTTTTTGCTTCTTCTTCTGAAACATTGGTTTTTTCCATTATTGTTTTAATGTCCTCTTCAGAAAGATTATTTTTTTCTTGTCTTATTTCTCCTGAAATTTGAAAACTTTCCTGCCCATTCATTTTTACTTTTGTCACAGAAGGATTTTCAATTATTACTTTTGTGTTGTCTATTTTTTCAATTATAACTCTTGAAGCAGAAATTTCTTCTTGCGAGATTCCCATCTGCTTCATAACAGCTTGCATTTTTTTAGGATCTAAATTTGGAAACATTTTAAGATTTGAAGATAAAATTCAAAGCAATTCTAAAAACTAGAATTAAAACTATGAAGATAATTACATGAACTGGTTTCAGATTAAATTTGCTTTTGTAACTTTCCTTGAATCTTACCAAACCTCCCATTCCAGAAGGCATGCTCATATCGGCCATGTTTTTTTATCGCGGAAAGAGTATAAAAATGTTATCCTTGAGTTTTTAACTTAAATTTATAAATTATAGTCCTTTCTTTTTCCTATGGATTTTGATTTCAAAAAGATAGAAGAAAAATGGCGAAAATATTGGGAAAAAGAGAAAATTTATGCTTTTGATGCTAAAAGCAACAAGAAGATTTTTTCAGTAGATACTCCTCCTCCAACTGTTTCAGGAAGAATGCACATCGGACATGCGTTTTCTTATTCTCAACAGGATTTTATTGTAAGATACAAAAGAATGAGAGGATACAAGATTTATTATCCATTCGGAACAGATAATAATGGAGTTGCAACAGAAAGATTAATCGAAAAAGAAAAGAATATTCGTTCAAGAGACATGCCAAGACAGAAATTCATTGAACTTTGTTTTGATTTTCTTAGAAAAGAACTTCCTCTGTTTATCCAAGATTGGAAAAATATTGGAATAAGCTGTGATTTTGATATGTCATATTCTACAATAAGTGATTATTCAAGAAAAATAAGCCAGTGGAGTTTTTTAGACTTGTACAATAAAAAAAGACTTTACAGAAAAGACGCGCCTTCAATGTGGTGTCCTGAATGCCAGACAGGTATTTCACAAGTAGAAGCACAAGATAAAGAGATAGAAACTCATTTCAATGATATTGTTTTCAAGATTGGAAAAGAAGATTTAATCATTGCTACAACACGTCCTGAATTATTGCCTGCCTGCGTTTCTATTTTTTACAATCCAACTGATATGAGGTACAAGAAATTGAAAGGAAAAAAAGCAAAAGTTCCTTTGTTTGATTTTGAAGTTCCGATAATGGAAGACGAAAGAGTTGACAAGGAAAAAGGAGCAGGAATTGTAATGTGTTGCACTTTTGGAGACCAGACAGATATGGAATGGCAAAAAGCTTACAATCTTCCGATAAAAGAAGCAATAACAAGAGAAGGAAAAATGTCTCTTTTATCTGGAAAATACAAAGGAATGAAAATAAAAGAAGCGAGAAAAGAAATTATTGAAGAATTGAGAAAAAATAATTTGTTAAAAAAACAAGAGAAGATTAGTCATGTTGTTAATGTTCATGAGAGATGCGGAACAGAGATTGAATTTGTAAAAACAAAACAATGGTTTGTAAAATATCTTGATTTAAAAAAAGAAATGATTTTATGGGGGAGAAAATTAAACTGGCATCCTGAATATATGAGAGTAAGATACGAAAATTGGATTAAAGGGCTTCAATGGGACTGGTTGATTTCAAGACAGAGATATTTTGGAGTTCCGTTTCCTGTTTGGTACTGCAAAAAATGCGGAGAAATAATTGTTGCTGATGAAAAACAGCTTCCTGTTGATCCTCTACAAGAAAAACCAGAAAAAAGATGTAAATGCGGAAGCAAAGATTTTATTCCTGAAAATGATGTTCTTGATACTTGGTTCACTTCATCAATGTCTCCAATAATCGCGACAAGACTTTTGGATAAAAAATTTTGGAATAAAGTTTTTCCAATGAGTTTAAGGCCTCAGGCACACGATATCATAACTTTCTGGCTTTTCAATACTGTTGTAAAAAGCAACTTGCATTTCAAAAAAAATCCTTGGAAAGATGTTTCTATTTCTGGATTTGTAACATTGAAAGGAGAAAAAATGTCAAAGAGCAAAGGAAATGTAATACAGCCTCAAGAAGTTGTAGAAAAATATGGGGCAGATGCCCTGAGATACTGGGCTGCTTCTTCTAAACTTGGTGAAGATACTGATTATGAAGAAAAAGAAATTGTTACAGGAAAAAAGTTCGTTACAAAAATACTCAATGCTTCTAATTTTATTTTTATGAATCTGAAAGAATTCAAAAAACCTAAAAAACTTTCAGAAGTAGACAGACTTTTCTTGAGAGAATTCAATAAAGTTATAAAAAATTCAACAAAATCTTTTGAAGAATATGAATATGCAAGATCCAAGAGCGAAGTTGATTATTTCTTTTGGAAAATTTTTGCAGACAATTATTTAGAGATTGTAAAAAATAGAGTTTACAATGGAACAAAAGAAGAGAAAGATTCTGCCTTTTACACATTGTATAATCTTTTATTTGGAATTTTAAAAATGATGGCTCCTTTTACCCCTTTTATTACAGAAGAAATTTATCAAAATCATTACAAGAAAAATGAAAAAGCAAAAAGTATTCATTTATGTTCTTGGCCAGAAGAATTCAAGGTTGAAAACAAAAAACAAGATGATGAGAAATTTTCACTTTTATTAGATATTATTTCAAAAGTCAGGAAAGAAAAGTCACAACAACAGAAATCAATGAAAACCGAGATTAGACTTGAATTAATAAAAAAGGATTATAACCTTCTAAAAGATACTCTAGATGATTTACAAGCTGTTTGCAATGCAAAGGAAATTAAGGTGGCAACAAGTAGCCCCCCTGATTCGTCTAAAAGCCAAATCAAGGAAGGAAAGTTTGGGGTGGAGTTTGTAGGATAATAGTCTGCTTTGCAGATATTGATATAATGATAATATAAAAAACGCAGGTTATAAGTTGAACAATGTTTACAAAAGGTTTCAATTATTTTATTAACATTTTTTTAATAATCATTTAACATTATTATCAATTATTTTATAAATGTCCCAGAATTATATTAAACATGTCTAAATACACTAAATTTGAACTTGAAGATTTGTTGAAAGAATTGGAAAGCCATAAGGGAAAACATACTGAATTGATTACTGTTTACATTTCAGCAGGTTATGACCCTAACACTGTTCAAAGACAACTTGAGGGAGAGAAATCTACTGCTAAAAACATTAAATCTGCTACAACAAGGAAAAATGTTACAGAAGCATTAGAAAAAATAATAAGATATCTAAAACCTTTGAAAAAAGTTCCTGATAATGGACTTGCTTTATTTTGCGGGAACATAAGTCCTGTTGAAGGGCAGCAAGATTTGCAATTATGGGATGTTGAACCTCCTCTTGCATTGAAGACAAGATTGTACAGATGTGACAAGGATTTTGTTCTTGAACCCTTGAAAGAAATGATGGAAGTTGATGAAGTTTTTGGCTTGTTAGTGATGGACAGAAAAGAAGCAGCAATAGGCATGCTTGAAGGAAAAAGAATTGTTCTATTACAGAAAATGACTTCTGGTATTCCTGGCAAGGTAAAAGCAGGAGGACAATCTGCTGCTCGATTTAGCAGAGTTACAGAAGGATTAACAAAAGAATTTTACAAAAGAATTGCAGAAGAAATGAAAACGATTTTTTTTGAAATGCCAAAATTAAAAGGAATTTTAGTTGGAGGACCTGTTCCAACTAAAGATGAATTTATTGATGGAGAATTTTTAACAAGAAAACTTCTTGACAAAGTTCTCGGAAGAGTTGATATTGGAGATAGTGATGAATCAGGATTAAAAGAACTTGTTGCAAGAGCAGGAGATATCTTGGCAAATCAGGAAATAATATATGAAAAAAATGTTCTTGCGAAATTTTTTGAAACTCTTGGAGAAAGAAGAGAACTTGCAACTCTCAAGGAAAAAGATACAGAGAAAGCTTTGGAAATGGGAGCTGTTGCAACTTTATTCTTATCAAGAGAAGCAGATAAAACAATCGCGAAAAAATTAAAGGAAATGGCAGAAAACACAGGAGCAAAAGTTGAAATAATTTCAACAGAAACAGAAGAAGGACAGCAGTTCAATAATCTTGGCGGAATTGGAGCAATATTGAGGTTTAGGACAGGGTAATTTGATAGTTTTATAAATTTGAATTCTTTTTTTTAACCATGACAAACAGTGAAACAATAAAAAAATTTGATGAGGCTCGAGAAAAAGAAAACTTGAAAAGACTTGAAGCGATTTTCTTTGTTTCTGCAAGATTTTTAACTATGAGCGAATTGATTTCTCTTACTGATTTGAATCCTATTATTCTTCGTGAACTCATTGATAAATTAAGAGAAAAATATGACCAAGATGATTCTGCAATTGAAATTGTCCACAAACAAGGAGAAGGAACAGAAATGTGGAAAATGGATGTGAAACCAGAGTTTGCTCATATGATAAATCGACTTGCTACAGGCAGTTCTGAATTTTCAAAAGCAGAAAAAGAAACACTCGCTATAATTGCTTACAAACAACCAATAAAACAGTCTGTTCTTGTAAAAATAAGAGGGAACAAGGCTTATGACAATATTAAAAAATTTATGGATTTGCAGCTCATAAAAAAGAAAAGATTAGGACATACTTATGAACTTTCTGTTGCTGATGATTTCTTTGATTATTTTAATTTGAATGCAAGTAATGAACTACAAGAATCTTTAAAAGAAATACCTTCTGAAAATTAGGATGCAATTACTTTCAATAATCTACCTTGGATACATATTTATAGCGATTTATTTTCTTTTTTTATACATAATTCTTTATCTTAATAACAGGAAAGATTTATTCTCTTATGTTGAAACTAAAAATAAGTATTCTATCTCTGTTTTAGTTCCTGCCTTCAATGAAGAAAAAACAATTGAAAATACAATAAGAGCAATATTCAAAATAAATTATCCTATAAAAGAATTAATTGTTCTAAATGATGGTTCTACTGATAAAACAAGAAAAATTGTTGAAAAATTGTTGAGCGAATTTCCTAAATTGAAAATTATAAACAAAGAGAACTCTGGAAAAGCAGATTCATTAAATCAAGGAATTAAAATTGCAAGAGGAGAATTGATTGTTGTTGTTGATGCTGATAGTTATCCTGCAGAAGATTCTTTTGAAAAACTCGTTGGTTATTTTGATGATGAAAAAACAGGTGCTGCAACATGCATTTTCATTCCTAGAAATACAAATAAATTTTTTGAAAGATTGCAAGATATTGAATACAGAGTTATTGCTTTTACAAGAAAACTTTTAGGATATGTTGGTGCAATTTATGTAACTCCTGGACCCTTGGCGATGTACAGAAAATCTAGCCTTGAAAAAATAGGGGGATTTGACAAGAAAAGCATGACAGAAGATATTGAAATTGCATGGAATTTAACAAAACATGGATATGAAAGAAAAATGTGCCTTTCAACATATGCTACTACAACTGTTCCAAACAAATTTTTAGCATGGTACAAACAAAGAAGAAGATGGAACATAGGGGGATTGCAATGTATAGCAAAATACAAAAAACATTTTTTTAAACAGGGGATGTTAGGATTTTTCATTCTTCCATTTTTTATATTTCAACTCTTTCTCGGACTTTTAGGACTTGGAGTTGGGTTTTATGTATTGTTCAGAAGATTATTAAGTAATTTTCTTTTTGCAAAATATTCTATCAATGTCGGAACTCCTGTTCTTACGATGAATGATTTATTCATAACTCCAAGTTTTTTGAATTATTTAGGAGTAATACTATTTGTTGTAGGTTTTATTTTTATGATTGTTGCATTAAGCATAATCAAAGCAGAATCTCTAAAAAAAAGAAATATCATAGACTTGTTATTTTTCTCTTTGATTTATCTTTCAGTATATCCTTTTATTATGATTGGTGCTATATATAATTTTATAAAGAAGAAATATGAATGGAGATAATATGATTCAAAACCAGAAAACTATTTTTTTGTATGCTTTAATAGCAACTCTTGTTGTTTTTAATCTTGGTATTTTCTTGGGTTATATGCTTGAGGCTTCTAGAATTAACAAAATTAATCAAATGTATCTTGAAACAGACATGAATATTCTTGACCAAAGAATATTAAATGATGCACAAGATATTATTGAATTTGATTGTGAATATCTTGTTGAAGAAAATATAAAATTTGGAGATAAAATATTTGAAGATGCTCTTCAGATAAAAAAATACGAAGATGCAAATAGAATTAATGAAGATATAACCTCGCAGCATAGAAAATATGATTTGTTAAGAACTTTATTCTGGACAAATAGCATGAACATAAAGCAAAAATGCAATTCAGATTTTCACACAATTGTTTATATCTATAAATATAACAATCCTTCTGTTCAGCAAGTTTCAGAACAGAAATTTTTCTCAAATCTTTTAACTGAAATAAAAGAAAAATATGGAAACAATGTTCTTCTTATTCCTATTGCAGGAGATAATAATCTTGTTTCTTTAGATTTACTTATGAAAAAATATAATATAATTGAACTTCCAACTATCTTGATTGATGAAAATACTAAGATGACAGAAGTCAAGAGCATGGAAGAAATTGAAAAATATCTTGAATAAAATTGTCTGGAACTAGATTAATTGTTACGAAATAGCTTTCAGCAGATTTCTTCGCTAAGAGTAATTTAATGAATATAAGACTTTAATGCTTTACTCCCAACCCCACTCGACAAATGTTGAAGCGAAATTCGTGAAGTTTTTCGGGTTCAACTTAAACATCACCAATTTAAAAAAGAGGTGATAATTGTTTTTAATTAATATTATATCAATTTTGTGAGTTTACGAACAACTATTTTGAGTAATACAATAAGAATATTATACAATTTACCATACAAATATTAAAAAAGGAAATCGTAGTGAATTTAATATGGCATGGTGTTCAAAATGTGGTGTTTCTGGGGATAAGGAAAAACTATTTGATGCAATTTCTAATAAAGGAGTAGTTAAAGTATGCCAAAAATGCGCTTCTCATGAAGGATGGCCTATAATCAAACGTCCTGCAGATTTATACCAAAAAAAGGTTCCTGTACAACCCCTTATTTCAAGAGATATACCTGTAAAAATGGGTAGAGACAGCAAATCTATGTTTAACAGGCTGACTAGAATTTCTGGAGTTGTAATGAGCGAAAAAAAACAAGAAAATCCTCAGACAATAAGACAGAACCAGGTTTTGAGGGATATGGCTAACAGAAATTTTGAATCTAAAATAATTAAAGAAAAAGGAGATTCTTCTGAGTTGATTGATAACTTTAATTGGGCAATAATGAGAGCAAGAAGAGCAAGGCATCTTTCTCAGCAACAATTAGCAGAAGCAATTGGAGAATCAGAAGCGGCAATAAGACGTGCAGAACAAGGGGTTCTTCCAGGAAACGGGATTTCTCTTGTAAGAAAAATTGAAAATCACTTGAAAATACATTTGTTTAAGGGAAATGCTTCAAATGTTTCTTCTCAAGAACTCAAGTTTGATGGAAGAAATTCTATGAATTTTACAATCTCTGATTTAAAGAGTATGAAAAAAGATGGAATAGAATCTCTTAGAAGCAGTATTTCTTCGAGCAATGTGCCTGTTGAAAATACTTTGAGCAAAGAGCAAGAAGAAACAGAATTATCTGATGAAGAAGTTGATGATATTCTTTTCGGGAAGAGATAGAGAGAATGGCTTCGAAACTGACTTTGTCAAGTTTCTTTGCAGAGAATAATTTAATGAATATAATACTTTAACTTTGGATTTAATTTAAACATAATCAGTTGAAAAAAGAGGTGATATTTTAGATTAATCCCATCATTTATTTTCGAGCAATTTATTGCGAGAACTATTTTTTTAACAAGCTGGAAAATCCTTTATAAATTTAAAAAGTTAAATTTATAAACCAATTTTGTAATTATTTTATATGACTGATACAAAAGTTTCAGCACAAATAAAACATTCCCTTAAAATTGGGATTTTTCATAATGGAAGTTGAAATTCTTGAAAGCTCAAAAAATGAAATTAAAGCAAAACTTGAAAATATAACTCTCGCAGAAATTCTTAGAGTTTATCTCAACAAGGATTCTGGAGTAAGTTTTGCAGCTTGGAAAAGAGAACATCCAACAGAAAAGCCTGTTCTTTTAGTAAAAACAAAAGGAAAAACAGCAAAAAAAGCAATTGATGATGCTGTTGATGAAATAACAAAAGATTTGGACAAGATTGAAGAATCTTTCAAGAAGATAAAGTAAATATTTATTTTACAATAATCCTTATTAATTCTAATAAGTCTTCTAATTTATGACAGATAATAAAGTTTCTACAGGAAGTTATGATTTAAACAAGTGGCTTTATGGAGGTTATGAAAAAGATGTCATAACCATGATTGTTGGTCCTGCTGGAAGTGGAAAAACTAATTTTGTTCTTCTATCTGCATGCAGTCAGGCAAAAAAAGGAAGCAAAGTTATTTTTATTGATTCTGAAGGAGGTTTTAGTGTTGAGAGAGTAAAACAAATTGTTGGAGAAAGTTATGAAGAAGTTTTAAAGAATATTTTATTATTAGAACCTACTAATTTTGATGAACAGAGAAAAATTTTTTCTGAATTTTTGGAGAGGTTAAAAAAAGAACAGATCGGAATGATTGTAATTGATGGAATGGCGACACTTTACAGACTGGAATTAGGAGAAGCAATAAGTTCTAATAATGAGGAAAAAATCCAAGATGTTAACAGGAAAATTGCAGAACAAATGAGAATTCTTTCTGAAATTTCAAGAAAAAAGAGAATTCCTATTATTATTAC
>Ga0315291_10008949_pt1 | contig 12285 bp, 12 predicted proteins | sample YL17G12_20_MG_FD_203070 | JGI IMG/M metagenome (GOLD analysis project Ga0315291, IMG submission 203070) | Sediment microbial communities from Yellowstone Lake, YNP, Wyoming, USA - YL17G12_20 | ecosystem: Environmental > Aquatic > Freshwater > Lake > Sediment | place: USA: Wyoming | collected... | reverse complement strand
CTCTATCATGTTGGGGTCAATAGAGTGTTGTCATCGGTAGGCAATAAGACTATCGGTGGCAGCACTCTATCCAACACTATGTTGAACGCGGGATGGCGCGAGAATTGCAGGAATTCAACACCCTAATAATAATATGGTTCTCCAACAATAACATCAGCATATCCATCATTATTAACATCACACGCGGAGGATACTGAAGCACCAAAACCGGCACCCATACCGTCTCCACCGGTCAGAATCACATCAGCCGCATTATCCATATTTGCTCCGCCATAGTAAATATAAGCCCTACCCGTTTCGGAATTATACCAATAAGCACCAACGATCACATCATCATAACCATCGCCATTGACATCGCCTGCGCCAGACACTGATCGGCCGTAATAATCCGCCGCAGACTCGCCAGTGAATGTTACATCCGGGTTATTGTCCATGTTCTGGCCGCCGAAATAGATATTCGCGTAACTTATACCATTTGCACCAGCACCAATTATTACATCATCATATCCATCGCCATTGACATCGCCTGCGCTACTTACTGAATCACCAAAGTAGTCGTTCACAGCTTTTCCCGTAAATGTCACATCCGCAATATTGTCCATGTCCGGACCGCAATAGAATACATAAGCTTGACCTGCGTTAGAACCTCCGTCACTATTATGAATCGCCCCTACGATCACGTCATCATATCCATCACTATTGACATCACCGGCGTTCGAAACACTATAGCCCATATGATCCCCCGCCGCGCTCCCCGTGAAATTCACCAGCTCCTGCCCCGTTGAAGGCGGGAATCCCTTGATCTCCATCGTGGCGCTCTGCACCATCGCGTCCTTGGGCAATCGGATGTACTGCGTGCTGATGCCCCCGCTCGACCCGAACGACGCGTTCACTTGCTTTTGCCCGGTCGAGAACTGGTTCTGCTTTCCAAGCGGGCCGAAGCCGGTCTGCTGGAAAGCCCAGATGACGCTCCCATTGAGCTTCACCGTGACGCCTTCAGGATATGCGGAAGCGTTGTTCTCCGCCGCCAAGCCAGTGACGTTCATCGTTGCGTTGGTGACGTAATAGCCGGCCGGGACCTCGATGTTCACCGAGGATTCGAAACCGGGGGCCGTGAGATTGGCGATGGCCTCCTCCTTGCCATCCTCGAACGAAGGGGCCCCGCCGGTGAATGCGGCGAGCGGGGCCAACAGGAGCAATGCCGTTATTACGGACAGCTTTCTCATTTTGATACCTTCTCTTTCGAAGCACTCATACCAGGTTCGAATACCATGCCGACCTGAAAGGCGAAGTACAGCGAACTTGTAGAGGACATTGTATCTATCCGAGCCATATCGATTTGCCCGGCATCGTATTGTTTTGCTGTATATTAATCCAGATTGGAGAGAACGCGGGATGGCTTATAAAGGGCCCCCCAATGGCGCCGGGGAGATGAGCAGATGTGGGAACATCAGGGCAAACTGATAATACCATCCCTTAAATGATCGGACGATATGAATATATATCAATGAATGAATAATGAATCGAATGAGAAAGGCGCTCAGGATATACATCGATACATCCGTCATCGGAGGATGCCTTGACGACGAGTTCAAGGATGTCTCCCTAAAGCTGATCGGCCAGATAGGCAAAGGGGAGTTCCGGGCGGTCATATCCGAGATAACCGAGCTCGAGATGATGGCGGCTCCCCCGGCCGTTAAGGAGATACTCAAGAGCATCCCGGCCGCTAATATTGACCGGGTGGAGCTTACAAAAGAGGCGTCCGACCTGGCCGGGGAATACATCAAGGAGGGCGTCCTGGACAAGAACAAGGTCTCCGATGCCCAGCATATCGCGGTTGCGACCGTGAGCAAGGTTGACCTGGTGGTAAGCTGGAATTTCAGGCACATAGTCAACATCCGCAGGATAGCCGGATATAACGCGGTGAACTTGAAGGCTGGCTATCCGACGATAGATATCAGGAGCCCCAGGGAGGTTGTGACAGATGAGGAATAAGAAGTTCGACGCTGTCAAGATGATGAGGAAGATACGGGACGGGCTCAGCCGGGAGTTCATGCACATGACCTTCGAGGAACAGAAACTGTACATGAGAAAACGCCTCCGGAAGGCCGGCTGACCGCTCCGGCGCGGGACAGGCGCCGGCCCGTGGGTAGGTTCTATATTTAAGCAAGTTATTTTACCTACATACAGGCCAGAGGAATGTCAAGAACCTCCGTATCGTGAAGCGCCTCCTGGACAAGCCGGATGGCGTATGGACCAGGTACGGCCTCGCAAAGGCCGCGGGATGCTCGCGCCGGCGGGTGATGGAGCTCCTCGGCAAGCTGGAGCGTTCTCCAGCAAATCCATTCCAATCCGTTCAACCGTTCTCCGCCAGATAGTAGGCGTGCGACCCTATCACCTTGCCGAAGAGCGATTCCGATTCGGTGTTGATGTGGGTGATGTTGTCCAGGTAGGTGTGGTATTCCTTGCACCCGGAACCGACGCTGAAACAGACCTTCTTGTTCAGCCCGACGAAGCTTGCCTGGTCGGAGCCTATGTGCATCGGGTCGTAGCTCACCGATACGGAGTACTTGGCGAGCTTCCGGTCGCCGTCCTGCACCAGCTTCATTATGGCCTTGTACTTGGGGATGCTCCCGTTGTCGTTGGTCCCTATCCAGCCGGTCAGGCCCCGGGGAGAATCGATGTTGGTCATGTCGCAGTTCTCGTAGAACAGCATGTTGTCCTTGATGTCCTTGGAGTGGGCCTCGACGTAAAGCTGCGACCCGTAAAGGCCCTCCTCCTCGCCGCCGAACCAGGCGAACCTTATAGTCGTTTTCGGTTTTTCCTTGGCTATGTTGCGGGCAGTCTCGAGCACGGTCACGGTCCCGGAGGTGTTGTCCACCGCCCCCGGGCCGTTGTAGACGGTGTCCATGTGGGCGCCGACCATGACGTACTTCGAGGACTTCTGCGAGCCGGGGACATCGCCCACGGCCACCCGGACCTTCTTGGTGGCCTTGGGAACGTCGAAGTCGAGCCTTATCCTCGAGCCGCCCGCCGCCGCCGACATCATCTCGTCGCCCATCTGCTTGGACATCTCGAAAAACGGTATCTCGGGCAGGGTCTCGCCCTCGTCGAAGTACACTCCCTTGAATATCGGCGCGAAGCCGATATCGGCCTGGCCGGCCTTGTTCTGGACGGCCAGCGCCGCCAGGTTGTTTTGCTTGGCCTTCCGGAACAGCTCGGTGTTGCTGGGCGTCCACTGGTCGTTCCAGAGCACCCCGCACATTCCCGACGCCGCGGCCCAGGAGCTGTTGTCGGTGCCGTTGCCCAGGTCGTGGACCATGAGGTCGTCGCGGAAGCTTCCCCAGGCGTGCGAGCCGGAGAATCCCTGCACCACGTAATCGACCGTGTGCTCGTAGCTTACGGGCGTTCCCATGGGCCTCGGGAAGAACCCGGCCGGGCCATAGGCGACCGTCGAGACCTCGGCGGTCACCACTTCGAAAAGAAAGAGGTCGTACTCCTCGACGTGGGCGTTCTTGAGCCCGGCGGCCTGCATCTGGGCCACCAGGTACTGGGCGCCCTCCATCTCGGCGTCGGAGCCGGTCATCCTCGGCCCCAGCTGCTGGAACCACTCGTGGTCGGCATAGGCCCGGGCGGTGTCGAACTGGATGATGTGGTAGCCGGGCTTCGAGGTGAATAGCCCCGGAACACCCAGCGACGCCCCCACCAGGACGGCCACGATGGCAAGGACGACGACGCCCTTCCACATGGTCGGGAGGCTTGACCATCGCCTCCGGGCGCGCTGGAAGGATGCGCCCTCTCCGGCTGGGGCTTCACCGGTCATTGGAGGAGAGTATAACGCCTCTTTTCTTAATATTGTTTGGTGGGCACATCCGGCCGTGAGGGCGCAATCTTTTAATCCGGCAAACCGATGACTCCGGCATGGACCTCGCCTCACCGGCGATGGCCCTGGGGCGACCGGGCGCTTACCCCAGGAGCGAGCTCCAGGCTGACGAGAAGGTCATCTTCGAGGGAAAGCCCTCTTTGGTGGCCACATGCTTCCTGGGCATCCTCTGGCTCGTCCTCTGCCTGGGCGGCGGGCTGGTCCTGGCCGCCCTCACCATCATCGTGTGGCAGTGCTCCCTGACGTCGGCGGTCCTGGCCACGATTCTCGGCATCTCCCCTTTCATCTACTTCTATGTCCAGTGGTCCGGGACGGCATTCGCGCTGACCGACCGGAGGGTGCTCGTGCGCCGGAAGGGCTCCTCTTTGCGCGGCCAGACCCGATCGATTCCCATCGGACAGGTCACTCAAACCTTCCGCAGCCGGTCCCTCACGGATGGCCTGGTCGGAGCCGGGAACATCGGCTTTTCGGCCGTGGCCGGCGTGCCCGGCCTCATCTGGCCATCCGTGGCGGAATACGACACCCTGGGTCAGTTGATAGACGACCAGCTGGACCGGCTGAAGCTATCGCCGCCGGTGGTTGCGGCAGCGACCTCACCGACTGCCACCGGTTTCGTCATGGCGCCCCAGGTGCAGCCGGCGGTGCTGGCCCCTCCGCCCGGCCAGGTCCAGCTCCCGCTGCCGCCGCGGCGCTGTCCCAACTGCGGGATGAACTTCGGCGGCGAAGGCTCGCGGTGTCCCTTCTGCGGCGCGAAGGCTTGAAATTGAACCTGAGGCGGGGCAAAGCTCAATGCCTCAATCGGGATGCGGCCCGGCCTCGACCACCTGGGGCGGGGCATCCCGGAACTTCTTGAAGTTCTCGACGAACATCAGCGCCAGCTTGCGCGCCGCTACAGCGTAGGCAGCCTTGTCCTCCCAGGTGTCCTTGGGATTCAGGAACTCGCGCGGGGCGTTGCAGCAGTCCACCGGGATGTCGAGGTTGAAGAGAGGGTCGCGGCGGTACTCCGCCTTCTCCAGCTTTCCCTGGAGGACGTCCGAAACTATCTGGCGCGTGGCGCTTATCGGGATGCGCCTGCCGACGCCGTACGGCCCCCAGAGCCAGCCCGTGTCGACGAGAAAGACGGTGGAGCCGTGGCGGTCGAGCCGGTCCGCAAGCATCCGGGCGTACACGGTCGGCGGCCGGGGCATGAAGGGCGCCCCGAAGCAGGCCGAGAACGTCGCCACTGGCTTCAGTATGCCCCGCTCGGTCCCGGCCAGCTTGCTCGTGTAGCCCGAAAGAAAGTGGTACATGGCGCCCTCGCGCGTCAGCCGGGAGACCGGAGGCATCACCCCGAACGCGTCGGCCGTGAGGAAGATTACCGTTTTCGGATGCGCGCCGATGCCGGGGATGACCGCGCCGGGGATGTATTCCACCGGGAACCCGGCGCGGGTGTTCTCCGTGATGGAATCGTCCTCGAAGTCCGGTCGCCGGGTGACGCTGTCCACGACGACGTTCTCCATCACGGCGCCGAACCTGAGCGAGTTCCATATCTGGGGCTCGTTCTTCCGGTTCAGGTTGATGCACTTGGCATAAAGGCCGCCCTCGAAGTTGAAGATCCCGTCGTCGGACCAGCCGTGCTCGTCGTCGCCGATCATCCGGCGGGCGGGGTCCGCCGAGAGGGTGGTCTTGCCCGTCCCGGACAGGCCGAAGAATATGGCCGCGTCCCCGCCGGTCCCGACGTTGGCGGAGCAGTGCATCGGGAACACGCCCTGCGCCGGCAGCAGGTGGTTCATGACCGTGAAGAGGGATTTCTTCATCTCTCCGGCGTAGGCGGTGGCGATGTCGACGACCATCCGCTTTTCGAAATTTATGGCCACGGCCGCCTCGGAGCGCGTCCCGTCCTCGGCCGGCTCCAACGAAAGTCCGGGCGTGGCGACCACGGTGAAGCCGGGGCGGTGGCCCAGAAGCTCCGCCTCGGTGGGCCGGATGAACAGTTGGGTGCAGAAGAGGGCGTGCCAGGCCTTTTCCGTTATCATCCTGACGGGAAGGCAGCGGGCGCGGTCCGCGCCCAAAAAGGCGTCCACCACGAAGAGCTCCCGGCCGCGCAGGTGGCAGGCCTGCTTCGCCCGGATGGATTCGAACGTCGCCGGCCGCATGGGGATGTTGCCCGGCCCCCAGTCGATTTCGTCGTGCACGCCCGGGGTGTCCACGATGTAGCGGTCGCCGGGCGACCGGCCGGTGTACTTGCCGGTGAGGACGCACAAGGCACCATGGTTCGATAGCTTGCCCTCGTTGCGCCGGAGCGCCAGTTCGACCAGGCGGGCGGGCGGGAGCATGTAATGGATGCCTTCGAAGCCCGTGATGCCCAGCTGTTCGAGCTCGCCCGCGACCCGGGACAGCGCCGCGACCGGTTCCTCGCCTCCGACCATGGTTTCCAGCACTCTGGGCCGGTGGAATGCGAAGCAGGTTTAAAACGATTTGGCCGGGAGGCGGGCAAAAAACGGCCTCCCGCCATCCCCCCGATATAGTTCACTGTCCGGGCGGCGGGGGGACGCCCGGGCTGACGGGAGGCGGCGGCGGGGCGCCCGGGGCCGAGGGCGGGGCGGGCGGGGCGCCCGGTCCTCCCGGCTGAGGCGGAGGGACGCCGGGCGCGCCCGGCGGAGGCGGGGGCGGGGCGTACTGGCCCGGCTGCTGGGGATAGTATTGTCCCGGCGCCGGCTGGTAGCTCTGCTGGGGCACCGGCGGGGCGTAGCCAGGCGGCGGGCCCTGGACGGGATGGTCCTTCTTCTTCATCACCATCACGATCACCACGATGATGACGACGACGATGATGACCAGGATCACGATAATGCCAATGCAGGCCATCCCGGCGTACCAGGCCGCCTGCTGCACGCCGTCCTCGGCCGAGGCCCCGGACCGGTGGTAGGATATCACGACCTCGCCGGTGGGGTCGGCGCTGCCCGGGATGTAGTTGAAATCGTTGTCGACAACCACAAAGTATGTGTCGCCGGTGGGCAGCTTCCAGGTGAACGTTGTGCTCTTGGTGTTGAGCACCTTGTGCGCCGCCGTGAAATCTGTCGGGTAGTTCGTGTAGTACTCGGTGCTGGTGAGGATATAGACGTCGACGCTGGCATTCGACGTGACGGTGACCTTTATCTCGCTGCCGATGTGAAGCAGGATTATCATGTCCCGGTAGTTGTCTTTCATGTCCACGGAAAGGTTGGTCTCGTCGACGTCGGCCGTCACGGCGGCCGGGACCATCAATAGCGCCAGAGCCATCAGGGCCAGTATCGTTCTCCCCATGTTCTCCCCGGCCAAATATCGGCTACTGAACTAATAATGATATCGGGCCCAACCACCGCCGGAGAACGTGGAAATGTACATTACAGCAGCGGGCGATGGCACGCTCCATGTCCGGACCGGGGCCCCGCATCCGCCGCGAGCGCCGGACCGTCGCGGCGATGATCCGCCTGTACTGCCGCAAAAAGCACCGCACGAAAGGCGCGCTCTGCGACAGCTGCCAGGCCCTCCACGATTACGCAATGGCCCGGCTCGAGTCCTGTCCCTTCCAGGAGCGCAAGCCGACGTGCGCAAAATGCAAGGTCCACTGCTACCGCGAGCCGATGCGCTCGCAGATCCGCGACATCATGCGCTTTTCCGGGCCGCGGATGCTCACGCGCCACCCCATATTGGCCATCCGCCATCTTCTCGACGGGCGCAGGCCGACACCATGAGAATCCGTCCGCGAAGCGGCACCCCCGGAGGACAATCGGTAGGCCCTTCCTAGGCGGGCGAAGCCCGCCTGCGAAGCGGCAAGCGGAGCGAGCCTGCGCCGCCTCGTCGTTTCTTTCTTTCATAAATGTTTCTTTCTTTGAAAGCGTAGGCTGAAGAAAGAAAGATTTGGGCTCAGCCATCTTGACGGGGATTCTGGTTATGATGCTTCCGCAGAGGCTAAATACAACGGGCCCCGAAGGGCCGCTTTTTACATCAGAGTCTCGACTAAGGAACAGGCCGAAAAAGGTTGGAGCGTGGAAGGCCAGGAGAAGGATATCCGGGCCTGGATGGAGCTGACGCACCCGGACTGGAAGCTGGTCAGGCTATTCCGGGACAGGGGCTTTTCAGCGTCCACGACTGAACGACCGGCCCTACAGACCATGATGGCCCTGGCGGCACAGGGGAGCTTCGACACCGTGATTTGCTGGCGCTTTGACCGTTTGGCCCGGGACAACGTCGACTTCCCGGTCCTTCTGCACTATCTTCGGAAAAACGGGGTCGCGGTAGTTTCCATGAGCGAGCCGTCGCCGGACTACGATACCCCATACGGGGAGTTCGTAGTCGGCATGATAGGCCTCATATCCACCATGGAACGCCGGGTTATCCAGGCCAGGGTGAAAATGGGGATGAAGACCAGGGCCCAGAAAGGCCTATGGCATGGGGGCATTCCTACCTATGGGTACAAGTATGACCGTACGGCCGGCAAGATCGTGCGCCACCCGGGCGAGCCGGAGGTCGTCCGGCTGATATTCGGCAAGTATCTCGAGCTCAAGTCGTGCTTCAAGGTTCGGGATTACCTCAACGAGCTCGGATCCCGCAAACGGGACAGCAGTAAATGGGATGTCCTTCGTATCAGGAATGTCCTACGGCGGCGTGTCCACGCTGGGTGGCTGATCAGCTCTGGCGTGGAGGTCTTCGATACGAGCCTTCAGATGGTCCCCGAGGAGACATTCGTCGCTGTCCAGAAGCTGCTGACCGAGGAACGGACTTGCCCCGACCCTCTAGAGGTGATAGCCCAAAGCGGCGGGGTGCTGCGTGTTATGCAGCATCAGTTCTCGAATAAAGCTGAGTACGAGGCCTGCCCGGAATGTGGGCGCAGGAGCACGGTGAAACGCCAGGGGAAATCACGGAAAGGGCTGCTCATTTTCAATTGTGTTGCCTGTGAGCGATGGTTTATCGAGGGCCTTGGTTCTAGTCCGATCCCGCCATGCCCAATTTGCCTCAAGACCAGTAATGTGCAACGGGGTAGGAGATTCATCTCTGATGCGCGCATACCCTTCCGGACTTACTGGTGTCGGGGTTGCGGGGCGAGGTTCAGAGTTCAAGATCATCTGAACACGAATAGCTAATCCCGGTTCCCGCACCTGCTACATAATCTTCAAAGACCAAAATTGAAAGTCTTATGTTCAGGCATCTTTTTCGAACCGAATGTGGACTCGAGCCATGTACGAAGCTCATCACGAATCATGCGGAAGGCTTCAAAGCGTTCGCTATCGGTTCCATTGGTACTCGCCGGGTCGCCGAAGCCCTGGTGCATCTGAATCTTGCCGCCCGGGAAGAATGGGCATTTTTGGTGGGCCTTATCGCAAACCGTGACGACATAGTCGAGCTCCCGACCCCGGAATTCGTCCAAGGACTTTGAGCGATGGCCTGAGATGTCGATTCCTATCTCTTTCATGACTTGGATTGCGAGAGGATGGACCTCCAACGGCTCGGTCCCTGCGCTGAACGCCTCATATCTATCCGGGAATAGCGCATTCACTAGCCCCTCGGCGATCTGGGACCTTGCCGAGTTGTGCGTGCATATGAACAATACGCTCTCTTTCATATCGTCAACCCCGGCTCTGGCTTATCTGATCTCTATATGCTCCCCTGTAACCATGTAATGTATCTTTTCGGCCATCTTGCAGGCGTGGTCGGCGACGCGCTCCAGATATCTTGCGATCATGATGTAATGGGCGCATATGGTGATGTTCTTCGGTTCTTCGATCATGTATGTCACGCACTCGCGGAAGATGGACCAGCGCATCGAATCGAGGGCGTCGTCCTTTTCAGAAAATCCCTTGACCAGCTTCAGGTCCCCGGTCTCGAAGGCCCTCAGCGCGTCATCGACCATCCCGGCGGCGATGTCGCTCATGTGAGGGATGCTGACCAGCTTCGCGATATGGGGCCTGTCCCCGATTTCGACTGCCACGGCTGCGATGTCCTTCCCGTAGCGCCCGACCCGGTTGAGATATGTCTCCATTTTGAGGACGCAGGCGATGGTGCGCAGATCCCGCGCCACCGGCTGGTACAGGGCAATGAGCCGGAGGGCCTTTTCCTCGATGGAAACATCCATTCCGGCCAGGTCCGTTTTCCTGGCCATCACCTCCCTGGCGAGGCCCAAGTCATGGTCCTTGAGCGCTCGAATCGAGCCGCGCAGCATCCAGGCCGCAAGCGTTCCCATCGCCGCAAGATCGTTTTTAAGGCCGTCCAGCTCCGTGATGAACTTCTCGGTCATCGTTCCACCTATCCGAACCTTCCGGTGATGTACCTTTCGGTCAGCTCCTGTTTGGGCCGCTCGAAAATCTGCTCGGCCTCCCCGAACTCGATCATCTTTCCCAGATACAGGAAACCGGTATAATCGCTTATACGCGCCGCCTGCTGCATGTTGTGGGTGACGATGATGACGGTGTACTTCTTCTTCAGTTCGTCGATCAGGTCCTCGATTCTGCCTGTCGCCAGGGGGTCCAGCGCCGAGGTTGGTTCGTCCATGAGGATTATCTCGGGCTGGACAGCGAGCGCGCGGGCTATGCACAGGCGCTGTTGTTGCCCTCCGGAAAGCCCGAGGGCGCTCTCGTGGAGCCGGTCCTTCACCTCGTCCCAGAGGAACGCAAGCTTGATACTATCCTCGACGATAGCGTCCAGCTTTGCCCGGTCGCGGGTGCCGTGTATCCGCGGCCCATAGGCGACATTGTCGTAAATGGACATCGGGAACGGATTGGGCTTCTGGAACACCATCCCTATCTCCCGCCTAAGCTGGGTTACCTCCGTATCGGCTGCGAGAATGTTGCACCCCTTGAACATTATCTCGCCCTCGGTGCGGCAACCGTCTATGATGTCGTTCATGCGGTTGAGCGCCCGGATGAGCGTGGACTTGCCGCATCCGGAAGGTCCGATGAGGGCCGTGACGCAATTTTTCATTATCTTGAGGTCGATATCGTGGAGCACGTGGTTCTCGCCATACCAGAGGTTGACCTTCCGGCACTCCATCTCGATCTGGCCGTTGCCGTTGTTTTTGGACTTTTTCCGGCCATTGGTGCCGATCTTGATGTAACCGTTCGACCTGCCGTTGCCCGGGGTATTCGTGGCGTCCATTATCCCTTGCTGGCTGGCTATCTCTGCCGTGGCCGTGTCGCTCATTTTCATCACCTTTTCTTTTTATTGATCCTGAATCTCAGGTACGCCGACAGGGCGTACATCGGAAGCACTATCAACAGCAGTACGAGGGCCGTGCCGTAGGCCTGCGTTCTCGAGCCGGGGATGCTCGTCGTGAGTATGAACAGATGGTATGGCAGGGCCATGACGGGGTCGTAGATGTTGTCCGGCAAAAACCGCGTGAACGCCACCGCCGCCGTGAACAGAATCGGGGCGGTCTCGCCGGCGGCCCGCCCGGCGCCCAGCACCACCCCGGTTATCACGCCGGAGGCGCCGTTGGGGAGCACTATCTTGCGTATCGTTTGCCATTTTGTGGCCCCGAGGGCGAGGCTCCCCTCGCGTATCGGCACCGGCACGGTCTGGAGCGCCTCCTCCGTGGTGCGTATCACAGTAGGCAGTATCATGAACGCCAGCGTGAGCCAGCCGGCCAGCATAGATACACCCATGTCCAGATAAAGGACGAGAAAGGCCAGCCCGAACAGGCCGAAGACGATGGAGGGTGTCCCGTTGAGGTTGTCGATGGCCGCCCGTATCACCTTGGTCAGCTTGCCTTCCTTGGCATATTCGGAAAGGTAGATGCCCGCACCCACGCCGAGCGGGACCGCTATCGCCAGCGTTCCCGCGACCAGAATGAGCGTGCCCACGATGGCCGGGTAGATGCCGCCCTTTCGCCCGAGGTCGCTGGGCGACTGGGAAAGAAACTCCCAGCTCATCGCTGGCAACCCATTGGAGATGATGAAGTACAGGATCGTTCCGAGCACGAAGAGCATAGTCCCCGCCGCAACCGAGATAAGAACGAAGGCGGCCCTCTGGCGGTTCTTCTCGGCCAGCCTGCCATAGCCGATGTAGAGCAAGGCCAGTACCGCAACGCCCGCCAGGCCCCAGAGCCAACCGGACCAGGACACGAACAACCACAGCAGGATGAGCACGAGGAAAGCCTGGCCGGCCCGCCCGAGCCAGGTCCTGGCCGCCGGTGGCAGCTCGAACTTCCTCGTCCCGTCCCGCCCGAAGAGCCGGAGCGCACCATTGTGGAGCCGTTGGCGCCATTTTGCCGGTTTCGGCCGGCGGGCACCGGGCTTGAACTTCTCCTTGAGTCTGGCCAGGATGTAATTCGCCATTGTATTGATGACGAGCGTGATGACGAACAGTATGACCGCCAGCGCGAACAGGGTGCTGTACCAGGTGCTGCCACGCGCCACTTCGCCCATTTCTATGCCGAGCGTGGCCGTCAA
>Ga0315291_10008948_pt1 | contig 12286 bp, 7 predicted proteins | sample YL17G12_20_MG_FD_203070 | JGI IMG/M metagenome (GOLD analysis project Ga0315291, IMG submission 203070) | Sediment microbial communities from Yellowstone Lake, YNP, Wyoming, USA - YL17G12_20 | ecosystem: Environmental > Aquatic > Freshwater > Lake > Sediment | place: USA: Wyoming | collected... | reverse complement strand
CTGCTGGCCTTCGCGCGGGGCAACGAGGTGTTCGAGCGGCTCTCCCCCACGGAGGTGGGCCCGCGGGGCCTCGCCGAATGGCACATGAACAACGCCTCCCGCCGCAAGGTGGCGGCGGTGCAGGTGAGGGAGCTGCGCCTGGAGCTGGGAGACGACGGGGGCGCGCGGGCCCTACTGGTGAGCGCGCCGCGGCGGATGCCCGAGCGCAGCTACATCTGCCTTGACCTGCGCACCTGGGACCAGCACTACATCCCCACCATCACGACCCTGTACCTGCGCGCCCGCGGCGAGGTCGAGGCCGCCCGGATGGATGGGGAGCCCAGCCCCGTGGCCGTCGCCGCTGAAGCTCGCACCCCGGGGGAGCTGGGGATCACGCGGCTGCCGCTCCCCGAGGACAGCCTGGCCCAGGGGAGCCTCTACGTCACCTGCTGGGGGAGCGTCAACGACCGGCTGATAGACTCGGCCGTCACGAGTTGGGTCAAGCTTCCCGCCGGCCTGTTCGACCCGGTCACAGCAGACTGACGCGGCTGGCGGGCCGGGCACCTGCCTGCGGGGAGGTCAGGCTTTGGGGATCCACACCGTCATCTCGCCGGGGGCGCGGTTGTCCCAGACGCAGTAGGGGATGGCGCGAAGCCGAGTCGGCCGCAGTCGGGCGGGAGCGGCCGGCTGGTAGAGGGGTCCCTCCCACTGGCTGATGTCCCTGATCGCGGCCTCACCCTCCAGCACGGCGACGCCGCCGAGCAGGCCCGGCTCGAAGCGCGGGGTCAGCTCGCCGTCCTTCGGCAGGACGATGGTGCGCACGCTCTCCGCGTGATCGACTCCCTCGAGGCAGTAGACGATGGGTCCTCGCTGAAGGGCGACCCGCCCGAAGTCGGAGACCACTTGCGGGTGGGCTTCCATCTTCTCCACCGGCATCGCCAGGTCGAGCTCCACGACCTCGCCGCCGTGCCAGGTTCGCCGGAGGCAGGCGTATCCGCGCTCGACCAGCGGCGCCGCGGCCGCCCCGTCCACGGCCAGCTCGTACTGCCGGCACCACCCGGGGAGCCGCAGGCGGAGGGTGAACTCGGCCGGCCTCTCCACCTCCACCGTCAGCCGCACCTTCCCTTGCCACGGGTACTCGGTCTTCTGGCGGACGCGCACCTCGGCCCCGTTGTCCAGCACCAAGCGCGCTCGGCCCTGAAGGTAGAGGTGGACGGCGACCTCGTCGGCGGCGGTGGAGTAGGCGCACGCGCCGATCGTGGGCACCAACCGGATGACATTGGGCGGACAACAGGCGCAGCCGAACCAGTCCTCCCGGTGATGCGCGCCCCGGCTGGCGAGGGGGTTGACGTAGAAGAAGCGCTCGCCGTCCAGGGATACGCCGCTGATCGCGCCGTTGTAGAGCGCGCGCTCCATCGCGTCGGCGTAGCGGCCGTCGCAGTCGAACTGGAGCATGCGCTGGGCGAAGAAGATGAGGCCGATGGCCGCGCAGGTCTCGGCGTACGCGGTCTCGTTCGGGAGGTCGTAGTCGTCCGTGAACCGCTCGCCCTCGCTGGTCGAGCCCACCCCGCCGGTGATGTACATCCTCCTCTGGGTCGCGCTCTCCCACAGGCGCTCGCACACCTCCCGCAGCCCCTGATCGCCCAGCTCGGCCGCCAGGTCGGCCATCGCCGAGTACAGGTACATGGCGCGGACGGAGTGGCCGACGGCCTCGGCCTGCTCGCGAACCGGCCGGTGCGCCTGGTAGTAGGAGGGCGAGAAGTGGCGAGAGGGAGGTTCACCCCGCGCCGCCGCCTCGGCCGCGAAGTAGCTGGGCTCCTGCCCGCGCTCGTCCACGAAGTACTGGGAGAGCCGCAGGAAGCGCTCCTCGCCGGTCAGGCGGTAGAGCTTGACGAGCGCCAACTCGATCTCCTCGTGCCCGGGGTATCCCCGCTTCTTGCCAGGCTCCCGGCCGAAGACCGAGGCGATGTAGTCCACATAGCGGATCAGCGCGTCGAGCAGGACCCGGCTGCCCGTAGCGCGGTGGTGAGCAACGGCCGCCTCGACCAGGTGCCCGGCGCAGTAGAGCTCGTGGCAGTCGCGAAGATTCGTCCACCGCCTGTCGGGCTCGACCACGGTGAAGTGCACGTTCAGATAGCCGTCGGGCTGCTGGGCGGAGGCGATCAGTGAGGCCACCTCGCTGACCAGTCGCTCCCGCTCGGGATCGGGGTGGAGGGCCAGATCGCAGCTCGCGCCCTCCAGCCACTTCGCCACATCGGAGTCCCAGAAGATGTGGGGGACCGGCTCTCGGCCCGGCTTCCAGTCGAGCCGGAACGCGCCGATGCGACCGGTCTCTTCGAGCTGCCGATAGGCATGCGGAATGGTGCGCTCGCGGTTGGTCCTGATCCGCGGCGCCCAGAAGCCGTCCTCGACCGCGACCTGTGTGAACGGCGCCGGTGAGAAGCGGCGGATCGGGCTGGCCGGCAAGGTGGGCCTCCTCTCTCCGTGCTTGGGGTCGGCCTACTCTCCGGGTGCCAGCTTCGCCAGCAGCTCCCCGGCCTGCTCTCGCACAGAGAGCAGGAGCAGGTCATCCCGCGTGTGCAGCAGCGGCGTCGCTGCGATGTCCTTCTTCACCCGCGCCAGCAGCCTCTTCGCCGCCGACCGGGCCCGAGCGTCCCCCTTCTTGCTGCTCTCCGCCGCCTGCTCCAGCAGGTGCAGATACTCAAAGTCCTCGCATCCCTTCCTCACCACCTCCCACCGCACGCTCGAGCAGAAGTCCTCCTTGCCGGGGTAGACGATATGCGGGTCCCCCGCGGGGAGCGGGTTGCGGTCCGCGCAGTAGATGCTGCCCGCGCTCGCGTCCGTCCACGGCGAGATGTCTATGTCCACCGGCACCCCTTGCCACGCCTGCCAGGAGTTGTAGCCCCAGTGGAGGAAGCCCTTCAGCCCGAGGCTCCAGCAGAGCCAGAAGATGATCCGGTTGCGGATGGACTCGTAGTCGAGGAACCGGTTCGGGTACTGCCCTTGCGGCACCAGGCACGTGTACGTCCACAGGTCCTCGTCGGCGTGCCGCCTCCGCTCCGGCCCCACCTCCTGGATTTGCGGGACGGGCCAGTCCACGTATCCGTGCAGGCCCTCGGTCTCGATCGCGTCGATCGTCGGCACCCCGGGCAGCCACTGCCGCACCTTCGCCGCCCGGTAGCGCCAGCTCTCCTCGTTCACCGGGATGGGCTCGTCGGCGACGTGCTGCACATACCGCTTCGCCCATCCCTTCTGCTTCAGGTGGGCATGGATCGCCCTCAGGAAGTGCTCCACGTACGGCTCGAACTGCTCCTCCGACATCTTCCCGCGCGAGGTGTCCAGCCGTCTTCCGTCCGGCTCCATCACCGGCAGCCGCCGCCAGACGAAGTCGCTCTCCCAGCCTCCGCCGCGCCCCGCCACGTGCGCGCCCTCGATCCACTCCACGCCGGCCTTCCGGAAAGTCCTCACCCACCGGTCGAGACGGGAGAAGTCGTACTTGAACCCGCGCGCCCCCTTCGTGATCTGCACCAGCTGGCTGAACGGCGTCAGGATCATGTCGGCCCTGTGGCGGGCCATGTCCGCCGCCGCCTTCTCGATCCACCTCCAGACCGGCTCGGACCACGGCTCGAGGTGATAGTACCGGGCCAGCTTCACCGGCCAGAACCACTCGGTGTGGTGAAGCTGGGGCTGATCCGGGAGCGTGAACGGCCACACCGACAGCGCGATCGGCACCTCGAAGTGATGCCTCTCTCCGTTCCGGTCCACCAGGTCTATCGTCAGCGCGCCGCTGTACTCACCTGGGGGCATGCCTTTGGGCACCGTCACCGAGACCCACAGCGGCTGGGTCCACTCGTCCCGGATTGCGATCGTCTTCTCCTCCAGGAACGCGTCCGCGAAGAAGGCCGGGGCCTTGCGCAGATAGCTGGACGGCTCCCTGTTCTGCGGGGGGTTGTTGAGGACGTAGACATACCACTCCCACCATGCCGCCAGGTTGCGCTTCGGGATCCTCTGCCCCTGGCGTCCTACCAGGTCGGAGAAGGAGAAGCTCGCCGCTCTGATCTCCAGGCCGCGGGGGACGTGGAGCGCGACCTGCGCGTCCTCGGTCTCGTTCCGCGCCGCCTTCAGCGCGATGCTCTCGGCCGCTCCGGCCGGTTTCCTGCTCTCGGGGAAGAGCTTGTCGAGGTTGTGCGTCACCCACAGGTCAATCGGCATCAGCAAGCCTCCAGGCTCCTCGCGTTGTCGCCAGGCCTCGCGTCTTCTCGGTCGGCCCCGGCGTTCCCTGCGGGTACGCAGGCCGGGCCGCGTTCTCCTCATGCCATCCGGGCGGGGGCTATGCGACCGGGCGCGGCTGGGGCCGGGCCGCGCGCCCGCCTTCGGCAGCAGGGGGCAGGTCGGCCGCCCCGAAGACGGACGCGGCAGGGCGCGAAGCGCGCCCGCGAAGGAGCGCTCGATGCTCGACCTCGTCTCCCTCCCTCGCACCGAGGTAGTCGTGAACGCGCACGAGTCAAAGGGGCCCCTGGAGTGGTGGCGCCACTCTCTGGGCCAGGGTGGCATCAACTCCCTGCCGCTGCCACCGCGCGTCAGGGCCGGCGTCGCCAGGCTGCGGCCTCGGCTCATCCGCGTTTTCATCCAGGAGCACTTCGACCTCTACCCGGACCATGGCCGCTTCGACTGGCGCAAGCTCGACCGGTTCATGGACGCGCTCGCCGAGACCGGCGCCAAGGTCGTCGCGGCCATCACGATCAAGCCGCCCGCCCTCTTCCCGAAGGTGGACCACGGCATCTGGGAGCCGGCCGATGTGGCGGAGTGGCAGCACGTCATCCACCAGCTCGTCAGGCGCTACTCCGTCGAGAAGCCTGTCGTCACTCACTGGGAGGTCGGGAACGAGACCGACATCGGAGAGGACGGAGGCTCGCCTTACCTCATCCCCGATCCGCGCGACTACGCGCGGTTCTACGAGGTGACCACCAGGCCCATACTCGCCGCCTGTTCCTCCGCGAAGGTCGGAGGCCCGGCCGCGTGCTGGGTGGAGAACGAGCCCTTGCCGGGGTTCGTGAGCGCCTGCCGGGCCAGCGGCGCGCGGCTCGACTTCATCTCCTGGCACCTCTACCACGACGACGCCGGCCGCCACGCCGCGGGAGTCGGGATCGCCCAGAGGCTGCTCTCCGACTTCCCCCCTCCTCGCCCGGAGATGATGGTCACCGAGTGGAACAAGTCGTTCGATCCCGTGTCCGCCGAGGACCTGGCCTTCGTCCCCCGCCGCGCTGCCTCCGTCGCGGCCGCCGTGATCGCTATGCTCGACGCGGGCCTCGACTGGTCGTTCTACTATCACATCTGGGACCAGGTGTTCTACCCCGATCCGTTCCGGCCCTTCTTCTCCGGGAAGGGCGTCCGCAACATGGAGGTCCACTGGAACGAAGCACCGCATCGCTTCGGGCTGTTCGGCGTAGAGGGAGAGGTGCGGCCGCAGTATTTCGTCTACCAGATGCTCGGCCGGCTGGGCGATGAGCGCGCGGCCGCCGACTCCGACCACCCCAGCGTGCGCGTGCTGGCCGGGCGGGCCGAGCGCTCCGCCGCGGCGCTGATCGCCAACTACCAGCCCCAGGAGCGACGGGACACCGTGGTCACAGTCCGCTTCGCCGGCCTGCGGCCAGGCCCGAGGCTGCTTACAGTCCACCGCATCGACTCGGCCCGCCGCTGGTCGCCAGAGGACCTCGAACTCATCCCCGTCGAGCGCAGAGAGGTGTACGCCTCGGAGGAGTTCCGCTGCTCCCTCTACCTTCCGGCCGACACGGTCGCGATGGTGAGGCTGGACGAAGGCGCAGGGGTGGAATAGAGACACTGTGGGGGGGCGCCGGCCTTCGGTCTCTCTCGCCGGGGAGGCCGGAAGCGGGTCGGAGAGCGGCACACTTGCCGCCTCGCCTCCGTTGACCTAGGCGGAGCGGCGGGGTAGAATGGTAGTGTCACCGTGGGGGCGAAAGGGCTCGACGGTGGACCGGGAGCCGCGAGACGCGAGCCGAGTCGCGTGATCTCGTCAAAACGCGCAAACCCATAACTGCCAACAGCACAAACTGCGTGGCACTCGCCGCCTAGTGCGGCGACGTCCTCCCGACCGGGCTAGCACGGTCGGCTTGGGCGTAACGGTTGCTAGCTTGCCCGGAACCCTGAGGTTCGTAGGGGTGAGGGGAGAACACTAACGAACTAGCCTTGCGGTAAGCCCGCCTGTGGGCGTCCGTGGGGCGAAAGCAAAACGCAGGATACGCTCGTAGTGGCTTGCGGGGACTGTCCATCGGACGTGGGTTCAATTCCCACCGCCTCCACCATTGTTGCCAGGTGGAACTGTCTCTCTCCGCGTTTGCGCGCCTGAAGCCTCACATCTCTCCCTGCCCATCCTGGCGTCTCTGGCGCCGTTCTGGGCGTTCTCGTCTTTGCGTGCCATCGGACGAGCACCGTAATCCCTCGCCTGAGGAGTAAGCACAGATCGCCCCTTCCCGCGTCTCTTTCTCTGTTCTCATGAGACTTGTGCAATCAGTCCGATGAAGAGAGACGTGCGAGGATGCCTCTGAGAGGGGCGAGGTCGGAGGGGTGAAATCGGTTCGAAAACGGGGGTGTGGGCACCGGGCGTCGAACGGTGTGCCGTACCCAGAGGGGACGACACGGCGAGCCCCGGCAGGCGGGCGCCAAGTTCCGGATCACGCCTCGCGCGGCGGGCCGCCCGTGATGGGGAGGTGGCAGACGTGCGACGGTTGGCAGTGGCGCTGGCGGCGGCCGCACTGACCCTGGCTCCGGCCGGTGTCGGCGCCTCCGCCGCAGATCGCGCGAAAAGGAGTGGCGCGGTGAGCACGCAGAGCGTCGAGCGTTGGGGCCTGTTCGAGGTGGCGCTGCCGGGGCCGGCGGAGGGGAATCCATTCGTCGAGGTCACGGTCTTCGCCCGGTTCGAGCACCAGGGCCGCGCGGTGGAGGCGAACGGGTTCTACGACGGCGATGGCACCTACCGGGTGCGGTTCATGCCGGATGCACTCGGCGAGTGGCATTATGTCACGAAGAGCAACCGGCCCGCGCTCGATGGCAAGACCGGCACGTTCGTCTGTACCGAACCGTCGCCGGGCAACCACGGGCCGGTGCACGTTGCGGACACCTACCACTTCCGCTACGCCGATGGCACTCCCTATTACCCGGTCGGCACCACCTTGTACGCGTGGGTCCACCAGGGAGACGCGCTCGAAGAGCAGACGCTGAAGACGCTGCGCTCGGCCCCCTTTAGCAAAGTGCGGATGTGCGTCTTCCCGAAGGCCTTCCTATACAACAGCAACGAGCCTCCGCGCTACCCCTTCGAGAAGAAGGCGGACGGCGGGTGGGACTTCGCGCGGTTCAACCCGGACTTCTTCCGGCACCTGGAGAAGCGGGTCGGCGACCTGATGGCGCTCGGAATCGAGGCCGACACCATCCTGTTCCATCCCTACGACTACGGCCGCTGGGGCTTCGCCACCATGGATTCGGAGAGCGACGACCGGTACTTGCGCTATGTCGTCGCCCGCCTCGCCGCCTACCGCAACGTGTGGTGGTCTCTCGCGAACGAGTTCGACTTCGTGGCCGGCTACGACGAGGGCGCGATGGAGAAGTCCGCGAACAAGCGGATGGAGGACTGGGATCGCTTCTTCCAGATCGTCCGCGACCAGGATCCGTACGGGCACCTGCGCTCCATCCACAATGGCCGGGTGTGGTACGACCACAGCAAGCCCTGGGTGACTCACGCGAGCGTGGCGACGCCGTGGCACCTGGAGGACTTCGGGAGGGCGAAGTTGCCCCGGGAGCAGTACCGGAAGCCGGTGGTCTTCGACGAGGTGGGGTACGAGGGCGATATCCCGGAATTCTGGGGCCACCTGTCCGCACGGGAGCTGGTGCACAGCTTCTGGGTGGGCACGGTCGCCGGCTGCTACGTCACCCACGGCGAGACTTACCTGCATCCCGAGGACATCCTGTGGTGGTCGAAAGGCGGCGTGCTGCACGGGCAGAGCCCGGCGCGCATCGCCTTCCTGCGCCGGCTGCTGGAGGAGGGCCCGCCCCGCGGGCTCGAGCCGGTGCAGTGGGGCGGGACCGTCGAAGGCGCGGCCAAGGGCGACGCCTATGCGCTGTTCTACTTCGGCAAGCAGTCCCCGGGCCGGCACACGTTCACCCCGCCCAAGGGCGCGAAGTACCGGGTGGAGATCATCGACACCTGGGAGATGACGATCACCCCCGTGCCGGGCCTACACGCCGCGCCGATCACGCTCGACCTGCCAGCGAAGCCAGGGCTCGCGGTACGGTTGATCAAGGCGGAGGGCTGACGGCGGACGACTGCAGCCAGAGGAGGATGCCGATGAGGCAGGCCAGACCAGATACGGTCAGGGCGGTGACAATGACGGCGCCGGGAGCCATGGAGCTGCGGCAGTACCCGTATCCTCCGATGGACGATGACTCGGCGGTGCTGAAGGTGGACATGTGCGGGGTATGCGGAACGGACAAGCACATCTTCAAGGGCGACGCGACGCAGATCCGCGGGAAGTCCCTCTTCCCGTACCTCGGCGGGCACGAGGTGATCGGGACCATCGTCGAGATCGGCGACCAGGCCGCGAGGACGATGGAGTACGGCCGCCGTGCCCTGAAGGTGGGCGACCGCGTCGCGGTCGCGGTTGAGATCAACTGCGGCGCCTGCTGGTACTGCCGTAACCAGTACAACAACACCACCTGCGAGAATCAGGTCCAGGCCTATGGCATCCATCCTGCGGCCGATGTGCCGCCGCACCTGAGGGGCGGGTTCGCCGAGTACATGTACATCGCTCCCAACACATCGTTGTTCAAGATCCCGGACGCGATGCCGACGGAGGTCGCCGTCTTCGTGGAAGAGATGGCCGTCGCCTATCACTCGCTGGCGAGGGCCGCGGGGCCCTTCGCGGCCGTCAGGGAGGGCTTCGGGCCTGGGGACTCCGTGGCCGTGCTCGGGAACGGACCTCTGGGAGTACTGCACGGGATCATGGCGGCCCTCCACGGGGCAGGGCTCAGCATCGCGACCGACCTGTCGGAGCGGAGGCTGGCGAAGGCGAAGGAACTCCACGCGGACGTGACGATCAATGCCGCGCAGACCTCCCGAGAGGACCGAGTTCAGCAGGCGCGGGAACTGACCGAGGGGGTGGGGCCGGACCTCGTGATCGAGTCGTCGGGCGACCCCTGGGTGTTCCTCGAGGCGCTCGAGATGGTGAGGAAGGGCGGCACTGTCATCGAGGTCGGGAACTGGGTGGACACGGAGCAGACCGTCCCGCTCAACGTCATGAGGCACGTGGCCTCGAAGAACCTCCACATTCACTCCGTCTTCCACTGTGGCACCGACTGGGGACCGGTGCTTGAGATGATGGAGAAGCACGCGGCTCGGTACCCCTTCGCCTCCCTGATCTCGCACCGGATGGGGCTGGAAGAACTCGTGCGGGACATGGGAATCGTGGCGGACCCGGAGGCGTGCATGAAGGTGGAAGTGGTCCCGCACGGGTAGCGGAGGTGCCCGGTCCGGTTGCGGCAGGTGAGGAGGGGCGTTCAGACGGCGGGGGGCCGGACCCCTGTCCAGGGAGCGGGCGTGTCTCCTCGTGCGCACTTGGAGCGTGTTTGCTCGTGGCTCCAGTCTCCTCCACCATTGTCCTCAGGTGGAACTCTCTCTCTGCGTTTCCAGGCGCTCTCAGCCGAGGGCGTCTTCTCGCGTGTCGTGGCGCCTGTGGCGCAATCCTGGCGCTTCGGCACCCCGGCCGGGATGCGGACGAACGCCCGCTCTTCACCCCCGATTCCGCCCTGGAGACGGCCCTGTCGCTCTCTCTTTCCCAGTCTGATGCGGACTTGTCGAATCCGTCCGCATCCACAGAGAGGTCTGAGATTCCGTGTGCTTGAGGAGATACGTTCGCGAACCACTCTCCGTGGTGGAGTCTCACAGGCACTCAAGCGGCGCGACGAGCCACGATGGTCAGGCGAGGATGCGCCGCAGGGCGGTGAGGCCGGCCTCGCGGTAGAGGTGAGAGCTGGATGCCTCCCCGGAGCAGCCGAAGCGCACCCACTCGATGGCTGCGCAGGTGCCGCGGTAGCGGAGGCGGTCCCACAGTCCGGGGGCCGGGGAGAGGGTATAGGCCTCCAGCATCGCTTCGACGAACCCATCTCCACCCCACACCCAGAGCAGGGCGAAGTCCATGGCGGGATCGGCCAGCTGCAAACAGCCCCAGTCGATCACCCCTGTCACCGCGCCCGTGTCGGGAGCCACCAGCACATGCCCCGGCTGGAGGTCCCCGTGGACCACACAGGGCGCGCCGGCGTAGGCATCAGGCACGCGTGACTCATCCTGAAGGAAGCTCAGGCACCGCTGGTAGAGTTGCTCATCAAGGCTGACTGGGATGGCGGCCAGATCCTTCAGGGCGCGGAGGCGAGTATGCGCCGGGGCTCTCCGTTCCATATCGCACCAGAGGCTGAACTCTCCCGCGCGGTCGGGGTCGTAGGCGTGAAGGATGCCAAGTGTCCGGCCCAGTTGGGCCGCCATGGTACCGCACGCGGCGGGCGCCACCTGGGCCTCCCAGGCGGGCACTCCCGGGAGCCACCGGTAGGCGGCGAACCGGTAGGGATACCCGCCGCCCGGGACACCGAGCAAGTGGTACTCAGGGAGGCCGACGGCGAGCGATCGCGCGACGTCGGCGAGGAAGCCTACCTCATGGAGGAGGGGCAGTTCGTCACTGCGGACCTTGGGGAACCGGAACACCCACTCATGATCGAGGAGGAACATCCAATGCTGGCCACCTTCGGCCAGGTGCTGCACGCAGGTCGCCTCCAGCGGGAACTGCGCGCGCACGAGGCCCCGCACCATCTCGACTGTGGGGGCTGGCGCGACGGCCGGCACACGCTGTGAGAAGCCGCTCTCCATGATCCCCGTAGCCACCTTACGCCTTCGTCGCGACGACCTGGTGCGGTTCCCAAGGGCCCCCCGGGGGCAGGAACTCCACATCGGCGAACCCGGCCGCCGCCAGGAACTGCTCCAGTTCCGTCCTGCGCAGGGCCCGCCTCCGGTAGCTCAGCACGTCCGTCTGCCAGCGCCCGTAGTCGTCGTAGCGCTCGTCCTCGATGAGGAAGGCCTCGGTGTCGATGACATGCGTGTCGCTCTCGTACCCCCAGTCCTCCACACAGAGGACCCGCCCGTGCGGCGTGCGCGTCTCCCCGTGGAACACGTAGCGTGGTCTGTCTTCGTCAATCAGGAAGTCCATGTCCCTGAGCCGGAGGTAGCACTTCCCTCCTGGCCGGAGCGCGCCGAGCATCCCTCCGAGGGCCTGCTGGATCCCTTCGTCCGTGGTAATCTCATACAGCGCGAAACAGGAGACGACCCAGTCGAAGGCCTCCCGGAAGTGCGCGCCCAGTTCACGCATGTAGCAGAGGCGGAAGCCGATGCTCAACCCGAGCCGCGTCGCCCGACGGCGGGCGATGTCCAGGTTGGCCTCGGTGGCATCGGTAGCGGTGACCTTCCACCCGGCCTGGGCGAGTGGGAGTGCCTGCCTACCCCAGCCGCACGAGCAATCGAGCACGGAGCGGCCCTTCGCCTCCGCCATCACCGCGGTGAGAGCCGCACCCTCCTCGGCGATCCGCTGCGGCCACTCGCCCTCCTCGCGCTCATCCCAGGGTAGACCGACCTCCAGCATGTATACAGTCAGCCGGGCATAGAACTCGTCGACGGACAACAGCCGCGAATCCATTTGTCTCCCTCCTTCGGACCTGCCCAGTGAACGCGGCACGCGCCTGCTCCCTGTCACCCCGAAGAGGAGCGACACGAAGCAGGCGCGCGAAGGGCTGAGATGCGTATCCCTGCTCAGGCCGTATGGTTTTGTCTTCGGTCAGCCGGGTGAATGCCAGCCGGCCCAGTGCGGCATGTCAAGAGGGCTGGCCGTTTCCAGTTCCACCATCTGCGCCGAGGAAAGGCGGTTGCCCAGCTGCAGCGCGAGGAACCCGTGCCATCCCACCATCGTCACCAAGTGGAACCGTCTCTCTTCGTGTTGAGGCGCTCTCGAAAGAGGGCGTCTTCTCGCATGTCCTGGCGTCTGTGGCGCAGTCGTGGGCCTTCCGCACTTCCGCCAAGATGTGGACGAGCCACCCCCATTCGCCCCCAAATCGCGCCCGAAGCGGCGAGTGAAAGACACCTTCGGGGTGGCGCGCTCAAGCGTTCACCGCTGGCTCAAAGCCTTCCAGCAGGGCAAGACGGGAGGTCGCCGACAGGCTGCCGAGCCCGTCAACAAGACACCTCGGGAGATCGCGGAGC
>Ga0315291_10008947_pt1 | contig 12286 bp, 11 predicted proteins | sample YL17G12_20_MG_FD_203070 | JGI IMG/M metagenome (GOLD analysis project Ga0315291, IMG submission 203070) | Sediment microbial communities from Yellowstone Lake, YNP, Wyoming, USA - YL17G12_20 | ecosystem: Environmental > Aquatic > Freshwater > Lake > Sediment | place: USA: Wyoming | collected... | reverse complement strand
CTGCTGGACGGCATCCAGCACCCACTCGCGCGCATGCCACTTGCCGGCGTGCTTGCATCCCATCGAGCACTCGTTGCAATTCGGGATACAGTTTTCCGGGTTGATGAACTTGGAGAGCTTGTGCCAATCGTAGCCCAGGTCTTTGGCCGCGGCCATGATCCGGGCGGCGCCGGGGCCGATCAGCCGGTCGGGGAGGGGGCTCACCCGCAACTCGTCCCGGATCTCGCTGGACTCCTTTTCCAGGGTGAAGCCGAACCGCTCCCACATCTCCGGGTCCGGATCGTAAGCCGTGCCGCAGAACATCATGCTGGTGCCGCCGGTGGTGATGTTGCGGACCATCAGGGTCAGCTCCTTGGAGACGAGCGCGCCCCGCTGAAGCCCGAGAAAGGCCCAGCCGCCCATGTAGTTCTTGATCCCGCCGAAGGTAGTTCCCGTGGGAGGGTTATCTTTTCCCCACTCGAGGAGGGTGACTTTCTTGCCCTGGAGGGTTAAATCCCGGGCTACCGCGGCCCCGCCCGGACCGGAGCCGACCACCACGACCTCGGTTTGGATTTTCTCCATCTCCATCACCGGGTGCTCCTTTCCCTTATTTGAACGGCCCGGTGGCCAGCAGGCCCTGGGCGAGATTGGCGAGGACGGAAAAGATGTCAATCTTTCGGAAGAAAAATTTCATCAGCTTCAGCCGGACCCCGGAGGAAGCGGGGGGAATAGGAGGTCGGGGGTCCGGGACTGTGGAATAAACCAGGGGCGCTTCCAGATCCTCCTTCAAGAGCCAGGGGAGGATCGGGCGCAAGACCAGTCCGCCGACTCCGCCGAGGAAGAAGGCCGCGGCATTGGCAATGGGACCGAGCAGGCTACCCGGGGGGACGGGATCCAGAGGGATGTCCTTGACCGGCCGGCGTTCTCCGGGCAGCGGGATCTCCGGGGTGGTCTTCTCGGTAATCAATCGCCCGGCCCCGATCCGGATCAGGAACATCTCGTAAAGAATATTGTTAAATTGCAGAGGCTCGCCCGCCATTCCCGGACCGGCAGAAGCCTGATCTTGGGGGGGCAGAAGGCGGGCGTAGTCCATGAGCAGAACCTTTTCATTCAGGGCCTTGGCAAAAGTGAGCTTTCCCCAAATCAGGTAATGGAACATCTCCGCATCGAGGGTTAGGATGATGTTTACCTCCGGATCCGCCCCGTCCACTTCCTTCACCAGGGGAATCTGGCCGGGAGTGATCAGGATTTTCTTGTCGGGGTTCTCTAGCTTCAGGAGCATCGAAGGTTGCGCGCCAGCCCCCGAGATCTTAAGCCAGCCCTGGACCAGAGCGCTGATCGAGTTCAGGCCGGTCAGGAAGCCGGCGCCGAGCTCGGCAAAATTGGTGGTCTGCTTCAGGGGGGCCATCCTTTCTCTCCGCGCGGAGTTCCTCTGGGGATTCATCCTTTCCGGGGCAGAACGACTTCGTTCACGAACCGGGCGAGTTCAAATTTAATATCCTCTCGGCTGGTCACCCGGGGGTCCATCATGTCATAAGGGAAGATCAGCAAGGGGATGTTGGCCTTGCGGCAAGCCTCCTTGAACAGCCCGATCACTCCCCAGGCGTGCTTGCAGCCCAGGTGTCCGGCGAAGATTCCGCAGTCGGCCTGGAAGACTTCGGCCATGGTCAGGAAGTCGGCGATGAAGGTCTCGGCCTTGCCGCGGAACTGCCGGGTCATGGGCATGATCCGGATCATTTTTTTGGCCAGTCCGAAAAGCATGCTCTCCGGGGTGGAGGTATCAATCAGGCCTTCGGCGGCATAGTATCCGAAGAGGTCAATGGGGATGGTCAGGCCCAGGACCTTCTCCATCCAGTCGTAAAGCTGGAGATCAAACCAGACCGGGTCATTATACCAGATGGCCCGAACCTTCTCCTCGACCACCGGCCGGCCGCGGTTGACCTTGAGCCGGGCCTCGTGCAGCAAGCCGCGGGCAAAATCCAGGCCTTCCTGGGTGCCGCAGCAGATCATCTGCAAGGGGACGACAAATGAGCACACCTTGCTCGGCTGAACCACCGGCACATGTTTGCGGAAATCCATCCAGTCCCAGAGGGTTTGCACGGTCTGATTGGAAATCTCGCAGACCTGGCGCAACCGGTCCCAGTCCATCTTGATCCCCAGGTGCCGGGCCAGAAACTCGGAAAGCTCCCGGAGCTGGCCGGCCACATACTTGACCGCCCGGTCATCGCTCTCATAGGGCACGTCCACCACGAACATGGGGGCCGGCTCCAGCTCGAGCATGGCCTGAGTCGAAACCACTTGCGAATCGCAGGGGCTGTTAATGGCCAGGTGGCACACCGGCTTGGGATAAAGTTTCATGGACATGGCCCCAACCGAGATTTTGTCCGCGGAACACATATCGCTGGGGATTCCATCGGCCTCGGCCAGATCAATCATGTCCATGGCCGCCTGGGTGTTATAGGACATGATATAGACTGCTCCCATCATTTCGATGCAGAGGTTAAACACCCCTTCAAAGGCGAAAAACAGCTCCGGGTTATAGCCGAGGTTGTGCCAGATGATGGGTTTGCCCTGCTGGATGTTTTCCACCAAGCGGCCGATGTAGTGCCGGGTCATGTTGGCGAACTCCGTGAGCCCGGTGCCTTCTTCATCCGCGCTGAAGGCCCGGTAGCCCATATCAACGAAATTGAAAAAGTTCTTCCAGATTCGGAGCTGTTGTTCTTCTTCCGGGGTTCTTCGCACGGCGGGTTCTCCTTTGGCTTTATTTCCCCATTGTTTCCAGGAAGGCCTGTACCCGGGTTTTGATCTGTCCGGTGGAGATCACCCCATATTCCCGATCCAGCACCAGCAGGTGGAGGCCGGTGGTCTTTTTCCGGTGGAGCATTTTATGGGCTTCGCCGCCCCAGGGATCGCAGAATTTCATGCGCTGGAAGATGACCCCTTTCGCCTGGTATTTTTTCACCAGGGCCTCAATTTGTTCATAGCGCTTGGGGAAACCGCCGATCATCCGGGCGCAGGGGATGTTGAAAAAATAGCCCCGGCAGATCGCCTCGAGCAGATTACCCTCGACCGGGATCATTTGGCTGAACGAGCGGGCGCTGAAGCAGACGTTGTCGGCCACCACGGCCGCGCCCTGGCTCTCGATGACCCGGAGGAAGGCCGGCTCGTCCAGCTCGCCCCCGATCACCACGACCCGGGCCCGGATCGGCCGGGCTTCCGGCGGGTGGTTTTTCAGCTCGGCGATCAACTCATCCGCCCGTTCCAGGAACGGGGCCGCGGGCATGAGCTGGGAGGCCAGGGCAATGCTCAGCATCTCCTCCCCGGTGAGCCGCGGCGGGTCCTGGCCGCGAAGCTCGTTCAAGGTGATCAAGCGTTGGCGAACCTGGTTGTGGAGCTGGATCGCCTCCCGAAGCGAATCCTCGCTCACCTTGATCCCGAAGTGTTGCTCCATCTGGGACTTGAGGTTGCTGACCTCTTCCACATACCAGGGCAACAGGGATTCCCGGGCATTGCGCGGGACCGAGAGGAATCCGAAAAAGCCGAGGTTAGTCTTGGCCCGCCAGACATCATTCGCCCGGCGAACATGGTCGCAGGTGTTGAGAAACACGGCTCCGTCCAGGAAATCATACCTCTCGGCCAGAGCCAGGCTGGTGGCATGCCGGACAAAGGTGCACACCCGGTTGCTCAAATAGGTATCCGCGGCTCCCGAGTCCTCACTCCCCGCCCCCCGGATGCGCACCGGAAGCATCCCCGCCGCGGTGAAAAGTTCCTTGGGCACATAGGTACAAAAATATCCCATCACCCGGCCCCCGGACTTCTTCCACTCTTGGAGGTAGCGATTGTCCGGGCCCTTGATGACCTCGCCGAACTCGGCCAGGATCTCATCCTTCTTCATCTGTTCTTGTCCCTATTCTTCCGCGCCTCATTCCTAGCAAATCGCCCAATCAATGTCAATACTAATACTGGGGACAGGCCCCGGTATTGTTAGCAAAAAAATGTGATAGGATTGATTCATGCCCCGAATCGCCCGAATTGTCATCCCGGGGATTCCCCATCACATCGTTCAGCGCGGGAACAACCGCCAGGATGTCTTTTTTCTGGACGACGACCGGCGTTTTTACTTATCGGTGTTAAAAGTGCAAGCCCAACAGCACGGCCTGGAGATGCTGGGCTGGTGCCTGATGACCAATCATGTGCACCTGATTGCCATCCCGAAGACCGAGGACTCGCTCCACCAGGCGATCGGACTGACACATTTGCTTTATACGCAGTATGTCAATCGTTTGCACGGACGCTCGGGGCATCTCTGGCAGAACCGCTTCTACTCATGCGCACTGGACGAGGCCCACCTGTTGGCGGCCCTGGCCTATGTGGAGCGCAATCCCGTCCGCGCCAAACTGGTCAAGCGCGCCTGGCTTTACCCTTGGTCCAGCGCCAAGGCGCATGTGGAGGGGGTGGATCAAGTCGGCCTCCTGGAAGCAGAGCGATGGAAGGAATTTTTGGCCGGGATTGATTGGCTGTCCTTCCTGATCCGGCCCGAAGATGAAAAACAAGTGGCCGGCTTGCGCTCGCACACCTGCCGGGGCCGGCCACTGGGAAGTGACGCCTTCCTGAGCAAGATCGAGAAAAGGTTGGGCCGGCGGATGCGGCCCTTGCCAGAGGGATGGCCGAAAGGAAAAAGGAGAAAGCCAGGATAATACTGGGGCCTGTCCCTAGTATTAAAAGGAGATAAAATGAAAAAAAAGCACGTCCAGCAAGCGGCCGCCTTACTTCTTTTCGGCGGGGCCATGCTGATGCTAAGCGCCGGCCGAGACCCGCTGGAAGAGACCAAAAAGATCTGGATCTGGACCAAGCCGGAGATCTATCCCCAGCCGATTCCAGGGGACTTGGACGTCCACACCCTTTCCACCCTCCTGGACACTGGCAACCTCCAGTGGTACCTGCCCCGGCCCGAAGAAGGGGAGTGGGACGCCGTCGCGGCGATGAAGATCCATGCCCCGCCTGACCTGGTCTGGAAGGTGGTAACGGACTACGAAAGATATCCGGAATACATGCCGGACACCCTGCTCGAATCGAAGACCCTCTCTCGCCAGGGCAACGAGGTCAAGAACTGGCACCGGGCGGTCAACTCGATCCTCAATTTCGAATACAACTACGAGATCCTGGATATGGTCACGGAAGATCCGCCGGATCACCTCCACTCCGAGACCCTGGAGGGCGGACTCAAAGGCCGCCAGATTGACTGGATTTTAGTGCCGATGGATCAGAATCAAAACACCTTGATCTTCCTCCGCCATTATCCTCACATCAAGTCCATGGGCGTTACCGTCCGCGCGGTTTTAGCCGTGCTCCCCATGATCGAGTGGCCGGTGTCCGCCTCCGCGGCGAATTATATCTTGCGCGGCTATAAGCAAAAGGCCGAGCGGCTGGTGGGCTACACCCCGCCTCCGGAGCCGGCCGGCCTTTTTTACCAGGCCCTGGACATCGAAACCCTGCGCAAGCTCGACCGATCCAGTTGCGGGCTGATCCGGGAAACCCCGGAAGGCAAAACCATCAATGGCCTCACTTACATTTTTATTGACGCCCCGGCCCCGGTGGTCTGGGAGGTGCTGACGGACTTCGAGAACTACCACCGGACTTTCAAGGAGTGCCAGCTCCAGATCGAGAAGCGGGAAGGAAACGGCGTTTGGGCGCGGCTGAAAACGTCCTCCTTTTCGATCCTGATTTTCAGCTTCGGGATGGAGCTCCATAACCTTTACACCCTGGAGCCGCCCGATCACCTTTCGATCCGGACCATTGACGGACTTTACCAGGGCAGCGCCAGCGATTATCAGATTCTGCCCCTCGGAAGTGGAAGTAAGACCTTGCTCTTTCACAGCGTGGGGCTGAACCTCGAACGGGACTCTTCTCTGACCATGCGCATGGTCAAGTCCGGGGCCTTTCCCGCTACCACCATGATGTGCCTCACCGTGTCCAGGACGGAGTTGTCCAGCGTGAAAGAGGAGGCGGAAAAGCGCGCCCGAGCGAAGTTATGATAAATTGGATGCCGATGAAGAGAGTGATCCTTGCCCTTGCGTGGCTTTTTGCTCTCGCGTTGGGCATGGCCCTTTTGCCGGGCCGACTGCTGGCGGAGGAGGCCCTGGCGCCGAAGGGGGCCGGCCGGAGGACTCTGCCCCGCCAGTTCGATGTCATCAAGGTGAACGGTGAGCTTCTCAGCCTCTTCGAGGGGGTTCCAATCGCCCGGCTTTCCCTTCTGGCTTTCCGGGAGGGGGTTCTTGCGCCGATTCCGTTTCAGATTGACGAGCGCGACCGCAAAGGACATTATGTGATGACCGCGGGCAAGATTGCGGGAGGGGACGAGGACAACGGAAAGTTGGATGCCAATGACGAGCTGGTGTTTCTGGTCTCGGATGCGGGCGATCAATTACCCGAGGAGGAAAGGCTCGCGGGGGGAAGGCGGATCGAGATCGAGATCACCGATCCCCGGTATCCGGATCAGCCGGCCTGGGCCTACCTCGCTCGATACCAGGCGGTTCCGCCCCGCTCCGCGCTGGATTACATCCATTACGACCCCGAAACCGAGCGGATGATATCCCCCTGCTGTATCATCGGCTACCCGAAAGGGCTGGGGTTCATGTTTTACAACGACCTCATCTACCTCGAGTCCGCCGGGGGAGATGGCCGGGACTTTCTCGACCGGATCAAGTTCCGCTTCACCATTGACTTCTTCGGCGGCATGGTGACGCTGAAGCGGAACGAGGAGTGCTTTGGGGCGGAGGTGCAAGGATGGATTGACGGCCCGGTCCGGGTGCTCCTTTCCAGTGTGAACCATGTGAAGCTCTTCGAGGGCTTGCCCAGCGTCAGCTTCGACAGTGTCAGCGAGTATTACCCGCACCTGATGAGTTTACCCCTGATCATCCGGTTCCCGTTCAACATCCGAAGGGTCGCCAAGGTTTTGGGGGTCCGGACCCTCCGCGCGGATCTGATCGGCGATCTCTCCGGGATGATCGGGGGCAAGGCCTACACCAACCTGGGGCTGAGCGGATTCACCTATACCGGCCATACCCCCCCGGCGGTTCTGGATCGAATTGAGAAAAAAGGCATCGTCTGGGGTCTGGCGACCAAAGAGGGGGTCGGAACCTGGTTCCCGAGGGTGGTCTTCCCGGACGCCATTTATCAGTTCAACTCCCTTTATTTCACCGACGATCTCCAGCTGCAAAACCCGCCTGATGACGTCCCGGGAGAGGTCGGAAACGGGCTGAGGCTTGAGATCCTGAACTACCCGCCGGAAATTCTGGACTGGCTGGGCACCGAGAGCTTTGTGCTCCGGCTGGACACCTACTTCGCCCGTCCGGGTTTGACCCCCGCCGAGGCGCGGGAATGGCTGGATCTTCTGGATTACCCGCTTTCCCTTGATATCCATGGCGGCCAGGCGGCGCCGGGCCGGGCAAAACCCACGCCGGCCGGCGCCGGACCTCCCTGGGAAGGGGGCCGGGACGGCGTGCTCACCGATACCCGCAACCGGGAAATCCGTTTGAAACGAGTGGCTTACTTTGTCGGCGCTCCGGAAGCGGCGCCCCGCGCTCTCTTTCTCGGAGAACGGGTCACGGATCAGACGTTTCATCTGGTCCCCTTGGCCGAGATCCGCTCGTTAGAGAACCATTATGTGGAGTTTGAGCCGGTGACCAAGACCCAGATGGCGTTATTTTCAGAATTGATTCTCGCGGACGGCTCGCGGCTGGACTTGCTGAGTTGTAAAATCTGCGGCTGGGCCGGCGCCGACCCGGAGGGGCGCGTGATCTACCTGTCCAACGTCCAGATCCAGCGGATCGTCTTCGAGCCCTGCAACTGGTAAGGGTGATTCGTCTCCCCGCGGCCGTCTGCTCGAACCCGCCAGGGATCGGGGTCAGAGCTTCACATAATACATAAGGCTTAACAAGGGCGGGGAGCTTTGCCAGGATTGCGGAATGGCCCGACCCTGGCGAATCCAATATCCCGAAGCGATAATCACGTTACGGCTCGAATTGACAATTCCCAAGTTCGATACTAAATAGAGGATCAGATAAAGTGTCGCGGAAAAAAGAACTGAGGGCAGGTTCCCCGTTAAGTGTTATGTGAAGCTTTGACCCCAAGCAGAGTCAGCGCATCGCCGGCCAGGTCTCGGGATAGTTGGGACAGCCGCCCATCACAAAAAATTCGATCATCCCGATTCCCGCGCTGCCTTCCAGATCAAACTCCTGGGTCTGGTCGAAAATTTGGGTGGTCCGGTCCCTCTCGCTTAAAACTTTCGGGTCGGCCAGGTCATAGATTCCGTTATGGATGGAAACATAAATCGTGTGGAGGGCCCGGGCGGAGAGCCGGAACTTTCGCTCGGACGCGGTGGTGATGAGATAGGAGGATGAGGCGGGTGTCCTCATCCCCGGGCGAAACCCGATCTCATAGGTGAGAGACTTGATCTGGTCCCGGGAGCCGTCGTCCCCGCAGACCGCCCCGTCTATCGTGATGAGTTGACCGGCGCGGGTTTCCCCCAGCCAGGCGGTGAGCCAGAAATTCTCGAAATTGGCGCTGATCCAGATCCAGAAATCGAGCTGAGCCAGGTTCCGGATGCCCCAGGAGCGGTCCCGGACTCCCTTCAGCCGATGCCAGGAGCGGTCGCCGACCTGGAGGGTGCCGGAGAATTCCCCGGCCTGGGTGTAGTGACACTGGTCCCAGACCTTGACGCCCTCTCGTTCCCAGGAGATCACGCCGAACTCAAAAGGTTCGCCCCGGCCGGTAAAGGCAAGGTCCAGCGCGACTTTCAGACCCGGCTCGTTCAGCTTGAGGTTCCATCGCCGCATCGGCTCTTTCACCTCCACCTGGAGCGACCCCGCCCACACCCGGAGGCGGTCGTTATTGATCGGCCGGAAATAATTCTTGCAGATCAGCTTGTCGCCGGCCGCCAGGTTGAGGATTCCCTGGAAGAGATTCAGGTTGGGGAAGAACCCCATGGCCAGGATTCCGGAAAGCTCTTTGGCCGGATCATTGAAATTGAAATAGAAGCGGTCCTGCCAGTTCCGGTCGGCCGAGGCCACCTGCGTCGCCGGCGCCACGATCTGGTGGCAGAAATATTCGTCGGCGGGTCCGATCATAACAGGATCACTTTCTGGGCGGCCGGGAAATCGCGTTGCGTGATCTCCTTGAGGAATTCTCGAATCCGGGCCCGCACCGCCTGGAGCGCGGGCGTGCCGCCCCCCGGCATTTCGGCGTGCAGCCGGATGAACCGGTCCAGGCCCTCCTTCAAGTCCAGGTTCTGCTGTTCCAGGGTCTCGATCGGGGGCAAGGCATTGATCTCGCAGCCCGGGCGTTCCAGGAGCTGCGCCAGTTCTCCCGCCACGGGATGATCCAAAGCTTTCAGGGCCGGGACCGCCTCTAAAAGGAGGTTGACCATGGCGAGATTTTCACGAGCGAGGCGGCCGAACTCGTCTTTCCACCTGGTTTCGATAAACGCCAAGAGCCGGGTGCTGGTGGCGATCTCCCATAACGATTCCATCTCTCCGGATTTTTGCACAATCGGCATCGAATTGGAGAGGATGGTCCGGTGAATTCCCGCCAAAAGTTCCGCCAGGCTCGGCCGCATGATTTCCTCCGCTTACCAACCCAACAGCTCGATGATATCCCGGTGCAGTTTGGGCATCAGCAGGGGCAAGAGGGCCAAAATGTTTTTCCGCGAAGCCCCGGAGATATACCGCTGGGCCCCGGTCAGGGTGATGGCCGCCATTTTCACATTTGAAAAGACCTGCCAAAATTTGACCGCGGCCGGGTTCACTTTCCGGCCGGAAAGCTCTTGATACCGGCGCAAGAACCACTCCCGCTCCATCAAGCCATTGAGCAGTCCATCCACCTCATAATAGCGCGTGCACACCCACCCCAGGTCATCGTGCGGATCCCCGAGGGTGGCCATCTCCCAGTCAAAGATCGCCACGATCTGGTTCTTCTGATACATCACATTATCCAGCTTGTAATCGCCGTGAACTAAACAGGTTTCCTTTGCCGGGGGCATGTTGGACTTGAGCCAGATCAAGGCCTCGGTGAGAATCGGGTCGGGTTCCAACTTGACCTTCTCCATGATCGCTTCCCACTTGGCGATCTCTTGCTTCGCATAGTCCCGCGGACCTTGAGGCACCCCGAGGAAATCCAAGCCGCGGGCCTGCCAGTCCAAGTTGTGGATGCGCGCCAAAATCGCGACAAAGCCTTCGGCAATCTGGTGGCGCAGTTCCGGGTTGGAGGCGGCGAATTTCTGGAAGGACTGGTTCACAAATCCATCCTTCCGCTCCATCAGGAGAAACGGCCGCTGGAGGATGGCGGGATCGGTTTCACAACAAAGGACCTTGGGGGCTGGGATCCCGGTGCCCTCCAGGCATTTCAAGATTCGAAACTCGATGTCCCGGGAAATATGATCCAAAAGCCCGGTAGGCGGATCGCGGCGCAGAACCATACTTTGGGTTTTCCGCGCCCCTCCTTCTTTCCAGTTCACCTCAAACAAAAAAGTCTCGCGCGAGGCCCCATAGACTCCCCGGGATAACTTGGCAATCTCCAGTTCCTCGGCCTCCGGCATCCGGGACTGCAAATAGGCGCTTAATTTCTTCTCAATCAAGAGAGATCCTCCGCTCATGCCTTATGAAGGTCTGGGCTACGCTGATCGCTCCGTTCCCACCAGCATTCATTTTAATTCCTACTTTCTTGGAAGAAGGCTAGTTGTGCAATTCAGTTATGTATTGGTTTCGATTTGACCACAAGGCCGGTTTTACTCGGTAGGCTTCCAGAGCGTCAATCAGCTCTCCGCCCACTTGCCGCTCACTGTCGTTAAGAAAGGCATAAGCTTCAGATTTTTCTTTTCTTGCCTCCCTGATATCAGTAATACCGAAAATGTATGCCGAGATCATACCCTTGGAGGGAGTATTAATAGCTTGAATGAATCTTTCAGGCCGAATGGTTGATTTGGGGATTAAAAAATTTATCGTATGGTCGAAACCGCTTCGACCGGAAAGCTTGACGCGGGGACTATTACGGATTTTATTGTTATCTAAAAACGCCTGAACATCATCCAGAAAGAAACTCACCACTCGCGGCTGGGCCATCACAAACATGTCGTTGATCGCAAGCATCGCTTGAACCAAAGAATGAACCCTCTGGCCTAAATTACTTTGAGAAGCTTCCACCACAAGCCTGTTTTTATCTAAGCGGACTCCAAATCCATTTAGGACGGCCTCCAGAATCGCCTGGCGTTTTTCAGAGGCTTTGATCTCCAGGCCACTGGTGCGAAGGTCAGACATAATGTAACCATCATCGGTCAATTCAATCTTGCCATCCTTCTTGAGGGCGTAAATTTGTATATGATCGTTATGCCGATCAAGGAAAGGAGTGGTAAGCTCGCAAGCCTGATCCAACCTCTCCGCCTTGAGTCCTTTACGGAGCCAGGCTAGATACTCCTCGATGAGCTGTTCACATTCCTGTTTATTCAAATCAGTCGCTCCTGATAATGAATACCCTCGGATTCGATATTGCAATACCTGCAAAAATCGGAAAAAGCTGTTCCAACGTCGTTTGGATTTTGGAAGAGGTTGGGATCAAGGGGATAAGCCCATTTGCCTTCATATCCTTCCCGGTAAACATGCAAATGGGTAGGCCCGATTTTCTTACCATCTGGATTGGTATGTGGGGGGCCATTGATTTCCAACCTAACCAGCACGAATACCTTGCGGCCTCGAGTCTGATACCTGACCTTGGAAAGACGCAAGGTTCCTCTCCACAAATCTAATAGAAACTGCTCTCGGTTATCCTCTCCAATCAACTCATGGGTCTGGTCAGCCCCAGGAGGAAGGGAAATATTCCGGGGCGTGACAAAACGCTTCTTCATGCAAATCAAATCGTCGGCTTCTTGTTGAGTTAGCATTAAGCTTCGCCTCCTATTATTTTGCAACAGCTAAGAGCATAGTGTCAAGCAAATGCTTCGCGGGGTTGGCCCTTGGCACCCTGAAATCAAAACGGGGGTGAGCCGTTCCATTTAATTACGAGTCTCAATCGTCCGCCTGCATTTTGGCCTTGACCTGGCCGATGATCGCTTCCGCCTCCTTGACGATTCGGTCCAATAGTTCCCGACAGGAAACCACATCGTGGATCAGTCCGATGGATTGGCCCACGTTAATGGACCCGGCGTTGATATTGCCCTTTTCCCAGATTTCCGGCCCGAGCGTGCCCGCGATCAGGGGCAGGATCTCATTTAGACCGCCCTTGCGTTCCTCAATCTCCAGGACTTTCTTGATCGTGT
>Ga0315291_10008946_pt1 | contig 12289 bp, 13 predicted proteins | sample YL17G12_20_MG_FD_203070 | JGI IMG/M metagenome (GOLD analysis project Ga0315291, IMG submission 203070) | Sediment microbial communities from Yellowstone Lake, YNP, Wyoming, USA - YL17G12_20 | ecosystem: Environmental > Aquatic > Freshwater > Lake > Sediment | place: USA: Wyoming | collected... | reverse complement strand
TAGAACATGGGGTGTGTACTACAATCTTGCATACCGTGACTTAAGGGCTTATGCCGGATCAAACTGGACAAACATCGAGCGCACAAAGTTAGAGCGCCAGAACCGCATGATCTTGGAGTTGAACAAGATTAGACGCGTGGTCAACCTGTATTCTGGCTATGAGCGCGAGAACCGCACGGCAACAGCATGTGCCCCAGTCGAAGGATCTGATGTCCAAACAGCCGACCAGTTATCAAATCTTCTTTACTATGTGTACGACAAAGCCAACAGTGACTACATCATCTCCGAAGCCTTTGAACACAGTTTAAAGACCGGTCTGAGCATTATCGGCATCTACATGGACTATAGTCGCGACAAGGTCAATGGCGACGTTAAAATGTACTGGAAACCGTTTAACGCACTGATGCTGGATCCATACTTTACGAAGCGGGACTTAAGTGATTGCGACCAAGCATCCACACGGGAGCTTCTGTCAAAAGAACAGATCAAAGCACTGTTGCCGTTTGTTCCAGAGAAAGTCATTGATGACATCCCAACAGGTATCAGAGACAACAAATACCAGTACTTAGGCATCTATCGCCAATACAACAGCACTTACATATCAAAAAATCTCTGTACATACGACCAATATTGGAAGCGAGTCAACAAGCCGCAAAAGTACTTGGTGGATATGGAAACAGGCGTCACCGAGGAATGGAATGGAACAAGAGCCGACGAAAAAGCCCTGCAAGAAATGCTGGACCGAACACCGCGCCTTCAGTTACTTAATTCTCATAAGCGTACTGTTGAGCTTAATATTATTGTCGGTGGTCAGCTGTTATATAGTGGACCCGATCCGACTGGATTGGATGACTATCCGTTCGTTTTATGTATGTTATATCATGAGCCTCTCATTGACTCTTTTGAACTAAAGATACAAGGCATCGTCCGCGGTGTTGTAGACGCGCAGAGACAATATAACCGTCGCCATAGCCAAATCATCGACATCATGGAATCCATCATCAACACGGGATGGATCACAAAGAACGGGGCCGTGCTTGACCCGAACATGTTAATGCAAGCCGGTCAGGGCCGTCAAATTGTAGTCAACGAGGGTTACGATGTTAATGCAGATGTACGTGAGATTTCTCCACCTAATATCCCGCCTGGGTACTTGCAGTACCAAGACATCATGGACAAAAACATCATGGAAATCCCTGGTGCTAGTGATGAGTTGCTTGGTCTTTCTAGTGTTGGCGACTCACAGGTGTCAGGCAAGCTCGCCGAAGTACGCGCATCAAACGGACTCAAAGGTAACCGCGGAATTTTTGATAATCTTGAACAGACTAAGAAGTATCTCGGGAAACTGGTGATTGCTTGTCTGCAGAAGAATTTCTCGCCAGGCAAGGTCGAAAGAATCATTGGTGAACAACCAACAGAACAATTCTTCTCAGGTCAGTTCGAAGAGTATGACTGCGCGATCAAACAAGCCGTTAAGACATCCACACAACGCGAAGCTTACTACTATCAACTGTTGCAATTAGTCTCACTGGGTGCACCGATTCCATGGGATCAAATCTTGGAGAATGCACCAATCCAAGGGGCGACTAAGATCCATGAATTACTCAGACAGCAACAAGAACAACAGCAACAAGCCGCGCAAGTCGAACAACAAGCAATGCAGATGGAACAAGCCCTTAATATGGCATCTATTAACCAGTCTAACGCATTGGCTGAGGAAAGACGGGCTAGAGTACTGGCAGACATTGGCCTCGCCAAGGAACGCGAATCTGAAGTGGTACAGAACCACGCGAAGGCATTCTTGGACAACGCCAAGACAATCGCAGAAATACAAGACGTACCTCATAAGCGAATGACCGAGGTATTAGAGCTCGCTGCCACACTTAGGCAGCAAGAAATGCAACAAGCGGAAGCCCAGTTGCAAAAGGACATGAAACGAGCGGAAGCGCTCAAACAGGAGTAAACAATGGCAAAAGGCACAGCTACATCTAACAAGATGATGCCGAGCATGGACACTCACGGTGGACAAAATAACCCCGGTTATCACCCACCAACAGGTTCAGCAGGCTCAAAGGCACATGGCAATTACAGTACCAAGAACAATCCACTAGGGACACCTGCTAAAGGTTCATCTATTGGCGCGGGATATGGTTGCTCTGATCGCATGAAAGCGATGGGTGCTAAAGATGCACAAGCGAAGAAAGAATCTCTAAGAGGTATGCCATGCTAGTGGGACTGAATCCAATGGATCAACATGTTCAAGCGCGTGAAGGTCTGACTGACATTTTTAATGACCAGTTAGAACACATCATGAACGAGAACAAGGATCTTGATACCTATTGGATTCTCGGCAAGGTCAGTATGCATCGCAAGGGCGACAAGTACATAGCCAAGCCATTTCTACAAGCATGTCTAGAGAAGCCCGGATTGATTAAGAAATCATTCGTCTATGAGGTGGATAATAGACGAGGAGTAAAAACGTTGCTTTGGGTAATGCACCCAGACGACACCCTAAGCTTTCCCACACTTGGGAAATCCATACGCGTAACCGGCGACAAATCGGGTTCAACAATCTTACTGCCAAGTTAGGCAGAAAAACGGGAGCTTTATGACTACAGAAGAACAAGAAGACATTTCAGCGGTTGTCTCCGAGCCAGCGGAAGTCGAGTCTCAAGATAATCATCAAGAAGAGCCGAAGATGGTTCCGCTTGCTGCTCTACAGGCCGAAAGACGCAAACGTCAAGAATATGAGACACGCACAAAAGTGTACGAAGACTTGATGAACAAGCAGCAGTCTCGACAGCCAGAAGTAGAAGAAGAAGATGAAGATCCAGAAGCATTGATCACAAAGTCATCATTTCGCCAAGAGAAAGCTATCACAAAGCGCGAGATCTTGGAGCAGGTCTATCAAGATATGAATCCGGAGGCTGTTCAAAAGATTAATACATATTTGAAACCAATTTTGGACAAGAAACCGTGGTTAGCAGCGACTTTGGATAATGCCGTGAACCGCTTAGCCAGAGCGAATGAAATTGTAGATGACTACATGCATCTAGTGGCAGAGAAGCCAAAAGATACACGTGGCGCATCAGATGCCAAACGCATAATGGAGAACGCTCAGAAGCCCGGAAGCCCGGTTGCAGTGGGTAAATCCGCACAACCAACAGGATCCGAGTATCTGAAAAGCATCCAAGGGAAAAAAGAGTTCAGGGACTATCGACAGAAGGTGCTCCGCGGCGAGGTATAAAAAAATTTATCTCACTTGTCAAATCATTATTTGACTTAGGAGTTAAACAATGGCCAACGGAACAACAACAACAGTTCAAGTCGATCCAGAAGTCAACTTGTTCTTTGACAATATTCTGCTTGACAGACACCAGCCGTACTACCCGTACGCCTACTTTGCGCAAGAAAGACGCATTCCTCAGAAGAACTCGAAGAACGCGATCTTTAGACGCTTTGACAACTTGGCAGATGCACTGACACCACTAACTGAAGGCGTAACACCAGCCGCAGAACAAGTGACTAAGTTTGATATTACGGCGACTGTCTCGCAGTACGGTAGACAACAGTGGGCATTAGCAGCCTAACTTTGCCGTATTAAAACCGTCGCTGATTGACTCGGAACTCCTAAAGCTGGACAACGAGGGCCAAGCAATGTAAAGCGGATTTACATGTGCAGGCTGAACGACTGAGCGCGATGGCTCTGAAAAGAGATGCAACAGTCTGAACACGAGCTATAGCTATATGAAACTCGTGAGGAGATGTCGAAGAACTCTCCCGCAACTAAAAAATTTTGTCTCATGTGACAAGTATTTTCTTTAGTTGTCATAAAGTAACAGAAAGAAAGTAGTACAGCTATCTGACGATGTGATTGTAACAGTCCAGGACCAGACCGCCAATGAAGTAGCAGACATGCTCGCACAGAACATGGCAAGTACTTATGACAAAATAGTCAGAAATATGCTCGTGGCGACCTCGGCGCAGATCGACTGCCTAAACGGGGTCAACGGGGCAGCGATCACAGAAGTGACGACAACAGACCTAGAGTTTGCTGTGGATTACCTAGAGAGTAACAACGGTAAGAAACTCAGCCCGAATATCGAAGGCGAAAATATGTTCGGTAAAGTGTGTGCCGAAGTAAAATCTTCTCTGATTGACTTGGAGTTCCTAACCGCTGCTTAAGCGAAGGATAACAAGGCGGAACCTGGTTTCCACAGGACCGTGAACGACTAAGTGAGAAGACTTCAATGTCCACTGAACATGGATCTCTTGAAGAAGCGATAGTCTGAACTGGGTAGTAATACCTAGAGGGAGATCCGAAGAGGTTTCCCCGCCTAGTTTACTAGGTCATAAAAGTAACAGAATTGACAGCGCCTGTATGGGCGGCCTACTGGATGGTAATTAGCACAGATTTAAGAACTGACTTTAAAAACCTCAGTAACTTTTTGGCAACAGCTGACTACCCTAGACAGCAATCAGTTTTGCAAAGTGAGCTTGGCTCATGTGATGAAGTTCGCCTAGTGATGACTTCTGAAGGCTACAAGGACACTTCAGTTGCTCCAGCAGTGTACTCGAATTTGATGTTCGCGGCTAACGGCTACGGACGAATCATGATCGATGATCAGTCAATGGAAATGATCATCAAGCCATTGGGAGCGGGTGAAGATCCGTTGAACCAAAGACAGACAATGGGCTACAAGGGTCGTCTTGGATGCGTAATCCTAGATGACAGCTGGGTAATTAACCTTAGATCAACAAAAGGATAGAAAATGACAGCACCTATTGGAACAGCCCTTAATGTCTTCACAGGCACAAGAGAACTATCACAAGTAACAAACACTTATGGTGGTTACTTACAGTCTGCCGGCGCGGCATACCCTCTTGTATTGCCATGGCAAGCAGATATGTTTGAGTGGTGGAATTACACAAAGTATGCCACCAACGATAACAACCTGAGTGGAGTTTGGTTCAGAGACTTTCCTGCGGGAGATGCTTTGATCACAAGACGTGCCACAACTACTTTAACTAGTACGTTAGAAGCGACAAACGGCATCACAATCAACAACAGCACTGGTGGTTTTGCAAATCAACATCTTGTCATCAGCGGGATTACGACTGCAACTCCAGGTGTAGTGACAACTACTGCGAACCATAATCTTAGTGATTATGACCGTGTGGTTATTACTAAAGTGATTGGAACTGCGGCTGCTGAAATTAACAACATTACATTTGTAGTCAAGGTTCTTTCCGCGACGACATTTGGATTGTATGACACTTTCGGTCTGCCAATTACTGTGGTTGGAGCTTATACCTCCAGTGGACAAGTAACGAAAGTTTCCCCACTTCTTGGACAAGTTTCTTCACAAAGTAACTTCCCAGCTCCACAGAATTCAATTCAAGACTACCCAGTTCAGTACAAATTGACATTAGGAACAGCAGTGATGGGCGCGGATAACGATGTTATCTACTTCAAAGCTACCAAGTTCAATGCATATTTTTCAATTGGCGACGTTGCGTAATGACTTGGAGGGGGAAACCCCTCCTTTATTTAAACCCCATGGAAATCATGAAGAAGACACAGAAACAAAAAGACTCAGAGCTGATTGAAGCGGCCGTTCTCGCCGGCGCAGTGTTACCAGAACAAGAAGAACGTGTGAATTTTGACTTTGATACGTTCAAATTTGTAACCATTGGTGACTTTGACATCTACAATGCACACGTCCGTAAGCACAACCGTACATGCCTGCATGAACGCAACAAGATGAAGATCAAAGTGCCAGATGAGTCCTTTCACAAGAAAGTGACCGTAAAGTTCCAACGTTTCGATCAACCGCAGAACGTTCTCAAAGTCTGCATCCGCAATAAAGACATCGAGTGGAAGGGCCAACTGAAGCCGGGTCGTAAGTATGACTTGCCAGTACCAGTCGTCAAGTTTTTAAACAATCTATCCGTGCCGATCTTTGGCGAAGTCAAAGTGCAAGATGGTGGCGATACAATTACAGAAACAAGACAAGTCGGTGAGGATCCAAGATTCTCCTGCCAAGTTATTGATTTCTAGGAGTACCAAATGACAGAGACAGGACCGGTTCTTACACAGAATGCTTCAAGAGTGATCCAGATCATGAGGAATGTGACTGGACGTACGGACACACAAGATCCGGCATTTACAGACCCCATCATGTATGACTACTTGAATATGTTCCTACAAGTTGAACATCCGCAAGAAGCACGTCTTTTTGAAGACAACACTTGGTGGGACTTCACGATTGATACAAGCACTTCAGATCCGTTGCCTGTCGATTTAGATGCATTGGGTTTTTCAACCATTGGTCCCTTGGCGTATGTGACTTATCCACCGAACGTTAACGGTGGGAACCCGAACACCTTTAAGATGTTTTGGTACACAGATCCGGGGACTTTTTATTACAGATGGCCATATGCAACTGTTTTTGTGCCTCAGATGCCGACGTATGTTTTGTATTATGCGAACACTTTGACCTTTAGGGGACCGCCGGATCAAACCTATAACGTTCGCATACAAGCCAAGAAGATCAAGATCTATTTCTATGGCGGAACAACGGCGAATAACAACTTAGGTGCAACACCACCGCAAGCGGGTGAAGATGATGTCATGCCTGCATATCTGATGCGGTATCTGGCCTATGGGGCAGCATTAGAGATCTTAAGCGACTACGGAGAGATGGACCGGTACAACGAGGTCTTTCAGGTCTACAGACGCCATAAAGGCCAAGTATTAGCCCGTACATGGGATCAATTAAATTCACAAAGAACCGGACCTGACTTCTAAAGGATTAATATGACATATGTAGCCAATACCCCTTTATCTACAGATTCACCAGGCATTTTGCCTTCTCAGCTGTCAGCAAACTTTGGACGGTTGCAAACACTTATTGGTGCAGATCACCAGTTCAACAACGGTGCACTTGCAAATGATGGATGGCACAACCTTATCCACATGACGGAACAAGTCCCCGTGGCACCAATTGCAGGTGTAGGTCAGTTGTATACCAAAAGCGCCAGTGGTGTAACCCAGTTGTTTTACACGGATAGCGCTGGTACTGAACATCAAATAACGCCGGAAAGTGCTGTAAGTTCAACTTTAGTGATCGGTCAAGGGTTTGTGGGGATTGGAGGTTCTGTAAACATGTTTGCAAATCCAGCATACAACTACTCTGGAAATGCTGCGGTTTTTATCCAAGGAACTGCTGAGGCATATTCGGCCAACCTGGCTAAATCCGGAACAACCGGACAAACATATGGATTTACCAACACTGCACCTCCTACAGGAGCTGGGTTTCTATTATTTTATGACGTAAATGGAGATCTTTATCTTGCTAACTCAACAGGGGCTATCCAACTAGTTTCATTTGTTGTCACTGTTAACAAGGCAACACCATAATGTCATACCAACCCTACCTAATCGCGAACTATGCAACGGGTCTTGACCGCCAGCTGCAACCATGGCTGGGTGTGGATGATGCTTTCTACGAGTTGTTTGATGGTTATGTCTACCGTGGAGTGACAAACAAACGGGATGGTTACTCGGGATTTGCAACCGGATCCAAGTCATCATATGTCGAAAGCCGTATGGTTCATTCCGTTGCTGCATTGGCCCCTGCAACTGGTTTAATTAACGGCATCAACAAAGTGTTTACATTTACATTTACAACGCCTGTTGCAAGGGGTTCAATTACTATTAATGGCAGCAATCCTGTGCAAGTGGTCACAGACAACTCATTAGGGGCCCTTGTAGGCGATATCGATCCTATGGGGGTGAATACCATTGACTATACGACTGGAGCGGCTACAGTGACCTTTCTGGCGGCTCCCGTGGCATTGTCTACCGTTCTTGCCACATATGACTATCATCCCGGCCTACCGGTCATGGGAATCATGCGTTTCTATCCAAATCTATCATCGAACATCCCGGAATTGATTGTTGCAGATACAACGTATGTGAATCGTTATGACAGAGCGACTGATCGATTGGTTGACATAACAGCCACGCCTTATACCGGTGGTTCTCAAGACTTCTGGTCATGGGTTAATTATGCAAGTCCGACATTTGCACCCAGATTGTTATTCTCCAACAGAAAAAGTGGTGATGTCATCCAACAATGGGATGGAACAACGGTTACGGCTTATGCACCGACATTTGCCGGTGGAACATTAAACGCTAGACAAATGTTTGAGTTTCAAGATCGGTTGATTCTGTTTCAAACCATCGAAGCAGGTGTCTTATTTCCAAGACGTATACGTATCTCTGGATTCGGTACCAACTGTGACAACTTTGATTTGACAACTCCGGGTGCTGGATTCATTGACATCCCAGACAACACATTCTTCTTTGGTGCAGCGTTTAACCGTGATGACTTGATGTTTTTCACAGAAAGTTCAACATGGCTGTTAAAGTACACCGGAAACGATGTTTCACCATTTGTCTTGAAAAAAGTCGATGGTTCCCGTGGATCCAAGGCTGCATTCTCTGTCATTTCATATCTCAACAGAACAATGGCGGCATCTCCACGCGGTTTAATACTTGTGGATGGTTATACAGTCAATCGTATGGATGAAACGCTACCGGACTTTGCATACAATTCCATCAACAACCAGTACTTCGAGTCAGTCTTCTCAGGATTTATTGACGAAGATAGAGATGTCTACATGATATATCCCTCCAAGGGCGATGTTCGTCCAGCGCTAGTGGCGGCTGAATCATCTGATCGCATCTTAGTGTCTAACTTCGAGGAAGATACATATGCCATTTACCGGTTGCCGTTGTCATGCATGGGTAACTTTGAGGTGTCTAATACAATCACTTGGGCAGACTTAACACCAGCGGCCGGCTTTGCAAATTGGGATGACTTAGCGGCTAAATATGCTTCATGGAATGCATTTCCATACGCCAAGGCTGTACCAATCGCTATAGGCGGTGGACACAAGGGTGAGGTGTGGAAGCTGACTGAAAATGAAAACCAAGACAATCCTCAGCCTATAAGAGCACTTGTGAAGGGACCCGGAAACAAACAAGCGCAAGTTACCACTGACTGGAACAACTATCAGGTTGGAGACTACATCTTTTTTACAGCTGTTCAAGGGATGACTGAGATCAACAACAAACAAGGCGTCATTAAGACTATAGATGTGAACTACAATTCATTTACGGTTGACTTTGCTTTTGACACGGTTAACTTTACGGCATATACATCTGGTGGTACCGCCTCAAGAGTCATCCCGTTTGAAGCATTGACCAAGAAGTTCAATCCATTTGTCAACATGGATAAGAAGTTAAAGTGCGGCTGGATATACTTTTATGTGACTTGCACCAATACAACGCTTGACCACATAGAAATGGTAGATGGAGAAGAAACTGTTGTGGCGGATACACCGTTTCTTGAGCTGGAAGTCTATATGAATGACTACAAGGACCCAACAAATCCATCCTTCAAGTATCTAATTGACTTGTCGGCAACTTCTACGGACATTCAAAACTTTAGTGAAGACAAGAAGTGGGTAAAGATTTGGATTAACCAAGTGGGTAAGTTCTTGCAATTCCGGATGAAGAACACACAAGCGGGCACTAAGATACAGATACAAGCAATGATGCCGGGCTTCGCTGGAACGGGGAGAATTATATGACATCAAGTTCAAACCTGCCGTTGTCCCGGAACTGGGGCTCTGCTTCATCACTGGACAATCCACTGCTATTCAACGAGTTGGATGATATGTACTTTGATATTGCCAACGCGTTACAATTGATGGTTAAGAAGAACGTATTGACTGGGGTTGCGCCGGCGGCAAATGATCAACGTAACCGTTCATTTTCTGTTGGAGATGTAGCGGTGCGCATAGATACAAATCAAGCATGGATCATGACATCTCGGACAGATCCGGACAATGTTGTGTGGACGATCATCAGTTAAAAATAGCCATGTAAAGCGGCTTTACAAAGGAAAAGATTATGCCAAAAGCAGATTGGGGTGGTGGACTTGGTGGCGCAGCATCCGGCGCTGCAACCGGTTTTAGTGTCGGTGGACCATGGGGAGCAGCAATAGGTGGTACCGCTGGATTCTTTGGAGGTCTATTCGGTGGAAAGAAAAAGAAGAAGAAACCCAAGCAGATCTCCACATTAGATCCAAAACAACAAGCATTGAATGAGAATCAACATCAAGCAGTAATGGGTCAAGGTCCACTGGCTGATCTATATAACTATGACGCAGAAAAAGCCAACTCGGTGTTTGATCAGACAATTGCCAATCCCGCATGGAGAGACTTCGCAGAGAAGGGAGCGCCTACAATCACGGGACAATTTCGTAGCCAAGGGCTGCAAAATTCAAGTTATGTTGGTGATTCTCTTGCTAGAGAAGGCAGAAACATCCAAGAGAACTTGCAAGGTCAACGTTCTAAGTACCAGTTTGACTTGGGCCAAGACACCCGCAATGCCAAGAGAAATGCGGTTGAGAACTTACAGAATCGACAGACATTTGCCGTGGATCAATCCGGAAACAATAACAGTGATAGCGGTGGTGGATGGATGGACAGCATCATTAAATCAGTCTCCGGTAACCCAGAATTCTCAGGTGCGTTACAAGATTTAGCGTTGAAGTATATGCCAGGAGGCGTCTAATGCCATCATTACAAGTAGTTGATCTCGGAGACCAAGGATACAAGAAGCGCAAAGGTATTGGCGGCTTCATGGACGAGGTGCAAGACGCCTACAAAGGCCATCAAGAGCGATCGGAGATGGACCGCATTCTAGGTGAATACAAGCAAAACATGGGCAAGTATGGAGCTTACAGCCAAGCGCAATTAGAATTGTCTAACAACAATCAAATTGCACCAACTAAACGCTTACAGTTGTTGGAAGGTATTGATAAGTCTCAAAAGGGCTTGATGGATGAAAACAAAGCTTTAAATGAACAATACACCAAAGCAAAAGCGGCAAGTGATAAAGCTGAAGATAAAACTAGAGCTCAAGAATCTGTTTATGAGATGTATAAGCCACATATGTCTGAAGAAGAGGCGCGCAAGTTATCTACAATTGATACAGAAGCCACGGCTAGAACTAAGGTTGCTCAGTTCAACAAAGCACCCCCAAAGAACAAGTTTGATGAAACCATTCAAGGTGAAGCGGCTAAAGATCTGCAAAGATTAGAAAGTGAGATACCAAAAGTTAAAGATGCTTTGGCTAACTTAGATCGAATTGAAGAGTTATCTAAAAATGAGCTAAGTGGACTAAAAGGGTACGCAAAAGCGGCTTTAAACACTGAATCAGCTGCGGAGATGGAAAACCTAGCATTTACAGCCATTGAACCCATTATCAAGTTGTTTAACCCGGTTGGACCAATTCCGGTTCAAAAGATGAAGATTATCCAACAGCAATTTCAAATGAAGGCTGGTGACTTGCAAACTTCTATTAATGGTAAAATTAACGCACTTAGACGCATCGGACAACAAGGACTTGCTAGAGCTGAACAAAGATCTGCTTTAATTAAAAAGTACAAAGGGCTTGTCCCTGAGCAAGAACTAAAGTCGTTTGATGCTTCTACTGAACAGTTGCAAGATGCGCTTGTAGATCAAGAGGCGTGGGAAATTAACACTAAAGGTAAGAAAGATACCGACCTTATTGAAGATCTATATTCCAAGGATGGCAAGAAACTTAAGCCGATTCCATTGAAAGAAGCTAAGAAGCTGTACGAAGAAGGAAGGATAACCTATGTCCCCAACAAGTGATGATCCATTAGCCGCGTATTATGAAGAGCCTACAAGCGATGATCCACTGGCTAACTACTACGAGGATGCGCCCGATCAAGTTCAACAGAATCCAACAGACAGAGAACTGGCTGCACAAGGATATGAACCCGATATCACTGATGAATTTGAACGTATGTATGAGATGGGTGATGCGGAAGCGGCAAGGGGTTTAGTCGCTGGTGCAACATTAGGTCTATCTAAATTAGTTCCGGGTTTGAAGCCTGGCGATAATATTGCTGCACTTGGTGGAGAATTTATTGGATCATTTGTACCTATAAATGCTTTGGCTAATGTGTTTTCAAAGCCACTTATTCATTTAGCATCTAAGTCACCAATACTTCAATCGCAACTTAGTTCATTGGGTCAAATGATGGGAATGGGCGCAACTGGAGCTGTTGTTGGCGGTTTAGAAGAAGCCACCAAGACTGGGTCCTTTGAGATGCCCAAAATGGAAGACTTCTTGGCACATGGAGCCATTTGGGCTGGTATTGATGCTGCGGTTCGAGCGGCT
>Ga0315291_10008945_pt1 | contig 12289 bp, 1 predicted proteins | sample YL17G12_20_MG_FD_203070 | JGI IMG/M metagenome (GOLD analysis project Ga0315291, IMG submission 203070) | Sediment microbial communities from Yellowstone Lake, YNP, Wyoming, USA - YL17G12_20 | ecosystem: Environmental > Aquatic > Freshwater > Lake > Sediment | place: USA: Wyoming | collected... | reverse complement strand
AGCGTTCTTTGGTGTCGGTCTGGAAGTTCCACGAGCCGGTCGCGGGTTGGGCGCCGTCGCAACTGAGGTCTTCGCCTTCGTAGACCTGGACCAGGTTGTCCGGGGAACCGCCGTTGAGCCAGCGACTGGGGTCGTAACGGGATTCGAGCTTGGTCAGGGACTGGGAATCCGAATAGGTTCTCTGGGTGCGCGGGTCCACCGGGGATGACTGGTAGGTCCAGCCGTCTATCCAGCCGTCCGGAAGGCCATCATAGTCGCTATCGATGAGGTTTGGATTTGTGGTTGTGTCGGTGTTTGCGTCATAGTTGTTGATGAAATCGTAACGGAATGGGGTTCCGTAACGGGCCAGACGTTCCGTCCAAGAACCGAATGTCTCGTTCGGGGTGCCCTGGCCGATGAAGAATGATGAGGTCTTGCCCAGCTCGACGCCGTCCCTGACGCCGTCGCCGTCAGAGTCGCGCTTCATCGGGTTTGTGCCGTACTGGAGTTCCTGGGAATCGGTGAGGCCGTCCTGGTCCGCGTCATTGGTGTTCGGGAAGCCATCCCAGCCGGATTCCTGGCCGTCGGTTAGGGAGTCGCCATCAGCGTCGGTTGTCAAGGGGTTGAGAGCCTGTTTTTCGACGCGGATGAAGTCGAGGTTTAGAAGCCGTAGCATGGCAAGGTCTGTAAATGGGTCTGAGTCGTCCGGGGTGTAGTCTGAGAGACGGCCGAGATCGACGGAGATTGTTATTTCGTAATTGACGTTTTTGACGAACTCGAACTTGCCCTTGTAGCCCATGCTCACGAACATCATGCCCTTGCCGGAGCCTTCGCCGGTTCCGACCAGGACGCCCTTGGAAATGCGCTCTACTACGGGGTCATAGGTCTCGTTGGCTGGGTACTGGATGTCGCCGCCTGACGCCCTCACGGTCACGTTTATGGCCTTTTGGAGGGTCGTGTTGATGAAGTCCGAGGCGTTGCCGATGCCGCAGACGTCGTCGCCTACGAGCTTTACGGGAACGTAGCCGGCGACGGAGGAGCCGCCTTGGGAAGTTAGATTGGAGCTGGTGGTGGCGTACTGCGGGAACCATAATGTGTCGGTGATCTCTGAGATTTCGTCATTGGGGGTGATCTTCAGCTTGAAGGAGCCGGTTGCCGGGGCCCTGTAGGGGACGGTTATGTAGCTGGAACGGGTGCCTTCGGTGTCGCGGTAGTTGTGGGTGGAGGTGAGGGTTACGCCGGTCTGGGAGACGAAGATGGGGTCCTTGACGCGGACTGTGCCGCTGTCTGCGTAGGGGTTCTTCCATTCCTTGAAAAAGAGGACGTCTTCGCATTCTACGATGCCCGTGCCGAAGTAGTCTATGAGTTCGTCGCCGTCTGGTAGTCCGTCGCCGTCCGTGTCGTTGTTCAGCGGGTTGCAGGCAAATCCGGAGAAGGATGCGACCTCGTTGATTGTGATGGTCAGGGTGTACGTGGCCTCTGTGTGGACGATGAAGGGGACGTCGACGTACCACGGCTGCTCCGAATGGGTCTTTATATACTCGTTGGCGACGCTTGCGAGGTTCTTCGTGCCGTACTGGCTGTCGCTGGGCCGCCGCAGGGCGAAATCGGCCGAGGTGTAGTTGAATGCCGGGTTCCCGACATCGATTCCGAGGTATGCCCGGGCGATTCCGACCTTGGTGGCGGAAGCTCCGACGTAGTTGAATGTAATATAGTCTCCAAAGACCTCCGTGTTTGCTATGGCGGACTGGGAAGTATAGACTGAAACGGGGGAGCCGACTGACTGCTCGAGATAGTTGGGAATGCCGTCATTGTCGCTGTCTTCCGACAGGGAATACATCATTGCGGTGTAGGAGCCGCCGCTGAGCTCGGACCAGACGACCTTGTCGCCCTGGACCTTCAGATCGCTCGTTGTGGCGGTGGAGTATATCGTGATGGAGCTTTCGGACTGGTCTATGGACCGGAGCTTGATGTTATTGCCGTCCTTCCAGACCATGTACCGGCCGCTTATGTCGGGTGTCGTTCCTGCGCCGAGGTCTTGGTTGACGTCCTTGGTCCCGCTGTCTTTCCGGGTCTGGGCGCCAACGGTCGTTCTGGGGTCGTCGTAGCCGGTCCCCCAGGAGGAAAGGTCGGCCAGGTATACGCAAGGGGTGGTGCTGTTGTAGACCACCTTGTCGCCGGAGACGCGGGGATTGCCGAAGGCTTCGGACATGCCGGCGTTGGTTATGCGGACCCAGCTGTCCACGGCCGGAGGAAGGCCCTTGGTGATGTCGTAGGCGTAGATGTCCTTTCCGCGCTTCCAGACGATGTTTTGACCGGAAATGTCCGGGGTGGCCGGATTGACCGGCGCCGCCGAGGAGTTTATCTCGTATGTCGTCATCGAGACGCTTTCTTGGAAGTCGGGGACGCCGTTTGTGTTGGTATCGAAGTCGAGGAGCTTGATCGCGGTGGCGCACTGATAAACGACATAATGGCCCGAAACGGACGGGTTCGAGCCCGCTTCGGTCGTGAGCTGGTAGTAGTTATTGGTGTCGCCCGTGTCGAAGATCGCGGGATTGCCGTTGCCGTTGGGGTCCTTGCTGACGTTCACGGCCCACAGATTATTGTAGTCGGTCGAGTTGACATAGACCAGGATGTCGCCGTCCATGGCCGGGTCGTTGCTGCCCGAATTGGCCGGAAGGGGTGGAATTTCGTACGAGTTGTAGTTCATATTTATCTGGCTGAAGGTTATGGACGAGTTCATAATGTAGCCGTCTTTGGGCGCCCGGAGGTACAGGGTCTGGTCCGGGCTGGAGGTGAGCTGGAACTGGGTGACGGGCGCGCTGAAGACGTCTATCAGTTCGTCGGTCCGGGACTTTTCGAGGCAGTCGTAGTGGACGGCGTCGATTGCCAGGCTGGCCGTAGTGAGCGAGTGGAAGCCGATCTGGTGGTCGAAAGGCGGCTCGGAGAACGTGAAGGTGAATGTGTACCACTTGTAGGAGGTATCGGTTATCTGGATGGAGTTAATGTTCTGGCCGTCCTTGGTCGCCTCCAGGGAGACAACCCCGCCGGTGCTTCTGGCCCGGACATAGATTATCTGGGTCGTGCCGGTTGCCTCCACCGGGATGAGGACGGAATCGGGACCGGAGGCCTGGTTGGGACGGACCTCGCGGGAGTTTTCGGCGTTGCTGTTGGAGAAGATCGCACCGGAGGCGGTGACGAAATCCTCGGCTTCGTACCAGTAGGAGGCGTCGCGGTTTTCGAAACCGTCCGGGGCGCGATCGTTGTCCACGTCGGCCTTTGCCGGGTCGCAGGCCTGGCCCAAGCCGCTCACTTCCGTTTCCGTGTCCGATTTCCACTGCTGGAAGAGCATGCGGTCCACGAGGACCTCGATGTGCGGGTAGAAGGTTCCGATGACGGTTATGTTGGGCTCCAGGGTCCCGGCCTGCTGGAGCTCGATGTTGTCGATATGGTACCAGCGGTAGTACTTTGACAGTTCGAAGGTGTCCGCGTAGCTTCCGACCGTGACGGACATCGTGACCGTTTCCGCATTCGGGTTCGGGGAGGTGTATTTTGCCCGGACATAGTAGTAATAGTATCCGGCCGGGAAGTCCATGAAGGTGTCCTTGTTCGTTATGCGCCGGTCGGCGTCGTGGGACATGGCCCTCACGGCCGTGCCGTTGAGCCCGACCGGGAACGCTTCGTAGTCGCTGACCGCCTGGATGTCCGAGAACATGTGGTTCTCGGCCTCCATCCAGTAGCCCGTGAAATCGTTCTCGGTGGCGTCAGGGAGGCCGTCGGATGACAAGGCAGTATAATTGTGATTTGAGAGGTTATAATCCATATTGTCAGTATTGATATTGTATTCCAAAGATATAAACGTACGTTCGTTTGTGTATGATGACTGGACCCCGAACGGGTGACGCGCCACCACCCTTTGCTCCTTGGCGCAAATCGCTTCGAGCCCGGGCAAGCCTCGGGCTCAGCGATTTGCGCACGGGACAGAACGATTGGGTCCAGACAAGCCGGGGTCTCCATATTGGGGTCAAGAACGCGGATATTTACAGGTCGGGTTTCCGAAGCGCAAACCGCTTCGCCCCGGCTCAGCGGCATGCGTAACGATTTTGGCGGGCCTGACTTGCAAGATAATCGCCAACCGCCTTCGCTTTGGCTCGGCGGCTGGCGTAACATGATTGTTGGGGGTGAATATCGTCCGACCAGATATTACATTGTTCATCAAGAAGAAGTTAGGTAAAGTGGGTCGCCATAAACGCAAACATTGGATGTCATGCTGATTGGAAACGCGACATCTGGGATACTGGCTTATCCGGAAGCTTGTGGTGAACTTACTCTCCATTTGGCCTGGTGGCGTGATCGTCTTTTTTCGAACGGCTTTGTCGATGGGCTTCAAGTATTTGGTTTCTCTCGTACTTGCCATCCATGCCACATGACTTTTGGCTTTGTTCGTGGTAGGCCTGCTTTCCTTACTGGATGTACCTGCCTTGTCTGGACGCACCATATCTCCCGAACCACAACAGTTTCCGGAATCTACAACAAGGAATGATGACATTTCTCCCGAACCACTACAGTACAACATGTTAGGATTTCCTATCAAGATTCTTTGCCACTCTATTATCAAAATGACTTATTATAATCCAAGAACTAATTTGCACAAGAATGATTACAAAAATTAAAAGTGAATAACCTTCGACTTGTTTTTGAGTTAATCCTACAGTGATGGATTTATAGTATAAAGATATTAATATTGCAACAATACAAAGTATTGCCCCTATAGTTATCATCATTCTTTCAGAAACCATTTTATTATCCCCCATATCCCATGAATATATATTGATGTATATGTGCTTATGTACCTGTAAAATAGCGAGCAACATGTAATGTTAGAGATCCAGCTGCCCATGCAATTGCGGCAACAGATACCACCTTTGCTAAAGTCATTATTTGATCATCAATGGGTGTCCCAATTCCACTTGTACGTGGTTTCATTGCGTCGTGTACCGCTATTGCGGATACAAATAACAAAAACAAATCTACAATAATTAAATCAAAGGGATCGAGTCCATATTTTATAGAAAGAACAGAAATTGCGAATACTGCAATTAAACTTATTATAGCTAGACCTATAGCTTTTCCACTACCTGGAACTCTGTCCCAAAATACCTCGTGAATGTTCTCGCCCAAACCATTGAAGCCACCTTCAATGGTATTAATAGGCACTCCGGGATATTTTCTTTGTAAATACTTTAACCCATTTTCCCCGTTGGCGGTTTCCAATCCGCCACAAGTAGATTGACCCCAGTCGTAAAATGTCACAATCAGTGCGATAATTGCCGTAACAATTGATCCTCCTGCTATGAACCATTCAGCTTTCTCTGCATCTTCTTTTGAGAAGCGGCCTTCTTCTTTTGTATTATTAAATGTATCGATAAATGATGAGAGAGACGAGAACAACAAATCGGTTATCATACTTGCTAATATAATGGAGACGATAGCAATGATGATGCCTGTAATTGTCGTTGTAATGATACCTCCGAGACCTGTAAATTGTGTTATTGTTAAAACTATTACAATGATTGTAGAGATAATCATGACCAATGTAAATGCAGTTGCTAGTTTCGATAGTTCCTCTTGTACTAATGTGATACGATTATTTAATGTGTTTGCGCCATTTGAACCCGGTGGCACCCAACTGTTCAGGTCAGAAATACTACGAACCAAACCGCCAAATATTAAATCCGCCAGATTACTAAATCCATCAGCAACAGGTTTGAAAATTGCATTAATAAAATTCCAAATCCATCCAAACACTGCGCTTGCGAGTTTCCCAACTGCATCCACAAACGCTTTGCATATCTCTAGGAGGGCTTTTATAATTCCTTCTACGAAACCGTTAATATGAGTCTTTGTTTCGTTCCCGTTGCCATTGCGGTCCGTGACATTGATCTTGACATCCCAACCGCCGCCAAGGCCCCTCCACTCGTCGTAACCGAACGACGCCGAAACCTCGGCGATTTTCGGATTGCCCAGAACAGTGATCTTCTTGTCCGATTGGCCCGAAACTTTGAAGAGGACGTAGTCAATGCCCGCAGGGTCGTAGACAATGACGCTCAGTTTGAGTTTCTTTTCGGTGCAGAAGAGACCGTCCCACTTCGATATTACCTCGACTTTGATCTGGGTCCCGGAATCATATTTCGCTATCCATGGAGGCGTGCCGTCGATTTGAGTTAACGCGCCTTGAAGTTCGTCGCCATCGAGGATATAATCTCCATCAGTGTCGGTCTTCCGGGGATCGGATTGATTTTCAAACTCGAAATAGTCGTTCAGGCCATCAGAATCGGAATCCAATATAGTCGGATCGGAGAAAGTGGTCCAGTTCTTTACCTCCTCCTTGGTCGTTTCTTTGAGTATATGAACTTCCCAGCCGCTTATTTCGAGACCGTCGCTAAGGCCATCAGAATCCGTATCCTGCATTGACGGGTCCGTGTACATTGTTTGCGTGAGGCCGTTATGTGTTGTCGTCAGTTCGCAAGGAAGCCCGTTGATTACGACATTACCGTCAACGAGTCCGTCGCCGTCGCTGTCGCGGTTGGTCGGGTCCGTTGGATTTGATTGATAAACGGGATATCCGCTTCGTGTACCAAGATAATGCGTCGTGGAATTGAGTTCGCCCCAATACCGCTTGACGCCGCTCATATCGATTGTGAACAGACCGCTAATGGAATCAGATGAGAGGATATCCCAACCATCAGCAAGTTGATCTCCATCGGAGTCCATCAATTCGGGGTTGGTTTCCCCGCCATCAACCTTGCCATTGAGGTTCTTGTCTTCCCCTTCTCCGAACTGGAAGGACATATCCGGAACATTGTACTTGCCCAGCGCCTGGTCCGGATGGTTCGCGTAATCGTTTGTCCAGCCATCGATCCAACCGTCAGGGACGCCGTCAAAATCTGTATCGAGATTAAGCGGATTGGTCGTTGTGGTCGTGTTCATGTCGGGGCTGAAGATTGATGTGTTGGTATGCAATGTGATGTTCCAGAGCGTCTTCCCGACTTCGAGGCCGTCGCCGAGATTGTCGCCGTCGGAGTCGTAGCGCCAGGAGCAGGTCTCGCCGGTAAAGGTTCCGGAGTTCCAGTCCCAACGGCCGTCGTGGTCCGTGTCTTCGACGCCGTCGTTTAGGCCGTCGTCGTCACTGTCCTTGTCTAACGGGTTCGTCTCGCTCAAGCTGAAGCCATCGAATTTACCGTTAAGGTCGGTGGATTTGAGAGTATGCCCGCCGGTCGAAAGATTGGTCATGTCGCATTCTTCGATGCCATCCGGGATTGAGTCGCCGTCGGTGTCCGCGTTCTTCGGGTCTGTCACGGTTGAAGGATCTGCGTCGGCCGTGAAATTGTGGACAGCGACATTGAAGCTGTTAACCGTCCAGGTGAATGTCTTGCTAGTGTTGGTGCCGTCTATCGTGGTCCCGACTCCCGGAACCGCCTGCGTCACTCCGGTCTCGAGCCCGTCGCTGAGGCCATCGCTGTCCATATCCGGGTTGTTGTGGTTGGCATCCTTTCCGTCGATTATGCCGTCGTCGTCGGTGTCGCGGTCGCAGTCGTCGTCGTCCTGCGTGTTGGCGAGGCCGTCGAAGTCGATGTCGTCGCTAACGGCCCGCCTCCAGTCCATGGTTATCTGGCGGTCGGCGACTTCGTTGTGGTGGTTGTTTTCCCAGTTGACGTTCAGGCTGGTCGAAATTGTTGCGTCGGCGCTGTATTGGTACTTGTAGTAGGAGCTGGAAGCGTACTTGATATAGATGGTGTCCGTTCCCGAAACGGATTTGTAATAGACCTCGAGGTTGTCGGGCGTTGAAAGGTTCACGGCGTCATTGCCGTACCAGACCTGGATTCTGGTCGCGCCATCGAGCGTTTCGGCGATGCCGGTGTAACTGTATTTTCTCAGGCTCGTTATGCTTCCGCCGAAGTTGGAGACGTCCACAGACGCCGATTGGTATGTGGCGGCATAGGTCCCTGTGCCGTAATCGAGCAGGCCGTCGGCGTTTGAGTCTAGTGCGGTTGTTCTGAACTCGACATAGGAATGCTGGAAGTCGTCGTTTCCGGAGTTGTCGTTGGAGTTCTGGTCGTTGCAGTTGATGTAGGTGTCGGTGTCTGCGGAGATGTCCTTGAACGGGGAAGGTTCTGCGCCGTCCGGCAGGCCGTCGTCGTCAGTGTCGTAATCGTAGGCTTTCGACTCGACATTGACATCATAGGCGCCGTCGCCGTCGGAATCCTCGATATTATCGTCGAGGCCGTCGGCGTCGGCGTCGCGCTCTAGGACGTCGACGACGCCATCCGTGTCCGAGTCACGGTCGAATGTGTAAGGCGCCCCAAGGCTGAGAAGGTATGTTACTTCGGTCCCGTCGGATAGCGTGTCTCCATCGGAATCCCATTTTAACGGGCTGGGCTCGTTTACGTCGTTCGTACCGCTGAAGTTGAAGTCTTCTCCCACCGATTCCCCCGCCTGGCGGATGGCGTCCATTTCTTCGGGATCGTGGGTGCCGAAGACGCCGTCGTTGCCGTAGTCCTTCCAGCCGTCGGCGAGGCCGTCGCCGTCCGAGTCGGCCGTGACGGGGGAGGTTTCTGTGGACGAGATGTGGCCGTCGCGGTTGGCGTCCTCCCTGCTGTCATTGATACCGTCCTGGTCCGTGTCGCGGTTCAACGCGTCGGTGAAGTTGCGTTCTATGCCGTCGCTCAGACCGTCGGAATCGGTGTCGTAGCAGCTCGGGTCGGAACGGATATTTGAGATCGTGGACGAGCCGACGAGCGTCTTGACCTTAACGTTGTATGACTGCGTGGTTTCGATGCCGTCGGGACAGCCGTCGCTGTCGCTGTCGGCCATTGTCGGGAAGGTGGGTTTTGGATACAGGATTGTCGAGGACATGCCGACCCTGTTGGTGGTGAAGCCGAAATCGGCGTCGAGCTCGCCGTCATAGGCGTTGTTTACGTCGCCGTAGCCGTCGAAGCGGCCGTCGCTGTCCGAATCTGTCTTTGAGGGATCCGAACGCGAGCCGGTAAAGCCCCTGAGCACCTTGGAATCCGACGTTGAAATGACAAGGTCGTATTGCGAGCCGACGTCGAGACCGACGATCTTGGCCTCGGTGACGGTCTGGATGATGTACTTGTTCTTGCCATAGGCATGGGTATAATCAGGGCGGAGATACTTGACGGTCTGGTTCTGGTAGTGGGTTTCTGTGTAGTAAATGCCGCCGTTGGCGTCGCAGGAGATGAATTTAAGGTCGTTTGTGACGTTGATCAGGATGAACTTGTTATCGGCGTTGTAGGACGGGGAAGCAAGCTGATAGAGATAATGCGATGATGTGACCATGATGTTCTTGTTCTTGTCGATGGTGAGGTCTGTGATAGATGACAGGGAGCCGGAATTAATCTTCGAATGGTTGAACTTCTGGGATGCGAAGTCGATTTTGTAAATCGAGCCTGCGCCGGCGTTGTCGATTCCGGCGTAGACGAAGCCTTCGCTGTCCACTGTTATGGCCTTGATGAATCCGTGGTCTGAAAGATCGACGGAACGGACGGCATCCGGCGAGGAAAGGGAGTACTGGTGAAGCTTGTTGTCGGATGTGGCGAAATAGACATAGGACGAGCCGGAGGCCGCTACGTCCGTTATCTGGCCGTGACCCGCGGAAATCTGCCGGTGGTGCGCGTCGTTGTCGTTGTTCTGGGGACGGTTGAAGCGGTCGAAGTTCTCCAGCATTTTCAGGGCGGGGCTTTCGGAATAATCGTCTATGTAATAGACTGCGCGGTTGGCTCCGATGGAGACGCCGCCAGGAGTGCTGGTTTCGGAGAGTTCTAGGAAGACCGCCGATGTGTCGATTGTAGGCTGGGACGTGTTGATCTTGTTGTCGATTAGGAGGAACGGGTTGAGCTCTGCGCCGTCGCTCACGCCGTCATTATCCGAATCCGGATCGTATAGGTTGGCGTCGGGGCTGAAGACGACCTTGAAATTATAAAGATTTCTGGAAACGTCCAGGGTTCCGCCGAGGTATAAGGTTGCGGTCTGGTTGCCGGCGCCCTGTCCGTCGCTGTTTTCCTGCGGCTTGACTTCCTGGCCGTCGAGGACGCCGTCGTTGTCGCTGTCGGGGTCGGCGTAATTGACAAAAGAATCGGTATCCATGTTGATGAAATAGGGCTGTTCCTGGCTGTCGAGGAGGCCATCGCCGTCCGAGTCCCCGTCGCGGGCGTTGATCATGCCGTCAGGATAGACCAATGTGCTGTGATTGAGTTCCGCATCGTATTTCCACCCGTTCAGGTCGAAGTGGGCGACATCGATGTTATAGTTGCAGCCGGTGGTCTTGTTCAGCATGGTTTCCAGCCCGTCTGGAATGCCGTCGCGGTCGGTGTCCGGGTCGTTGGGGTCCGCTAGATATAATTGGCGATTGATATAAAAGTTGCTGGAAGCGTCCAGCTTGTTTATCGGGCTGGTACCGAGGTGGTAGTCGCCGCTGGAATAGATGGCGTTGTAATGGAACTTGACGAGGAAGCCGACGACACGCTCGGTGCCGTTTTCATCGGTGTACTTGTAGTCGCGGTTGAGGCCGCCGACGAAGATGTAGAGGTAAGTGGAGATGACGTTGCTGTAGCCATCCGGCCTCATGTAGATCTCCGTGCCGTCTTCCAGGGTCAGGATCAGGACATTTTCGCTGAAGAGGGCTTCATCGGAGGATACCGGATCGGTGACATTGCCGGTGCCGTTGAATTCGACGGTTTGCCAGTTCGTGGAGCTTCCGCTGTCCGGGTCGTACCATATCTTTTGGGATCCGGCGCCGGTATATCCGGAACCGCTCAAAGCGCCGTTTTGAACGGTCGTTCGGAAGATGACCCCGCCTTTCGGATTGGGGTAGCCGACGCCGCCGTAGGTCATGTATTCCCCTTCGTCCCAGCCGAGTTCTGCGCCGTCGTCGAGGTAATCGTTGACGGCACCTTTCTTGTCCAAGGTGCCGGTGACGAGATAATCTGAATTCGGGTTCTTTGGGTTCGTACCGGCGATGTATTCGGCGATTAGGGGGAGACGGTCTCCTATGTCTCCGCCGGGGACGATGAGCCGGATGTTGTACAGAATGGCGGTTCCGTCCTGGTGCCATTTTCCGTCGTATGACTGGTAGAAGCTGTAGAAGCCTGTCTTGCCTTGCGGCGGGGTGTGGCTGTACCAGCCGACGTCTTCCGGGTTGTCGGAGTGGTAGCGGATGACTATGTATAGCACGCTATTGCCTGACGGATTGTTCATGAAGACGCTGGTTGGGATATCGAACGGGTACCAGCCGTCCGAAGAGCCGGTGCAGACGATGCCTTCGGCCAGGGGTTTGACGTCGGAAGCTGGTGTCGAGCCTCCACCGCCGCTTATATAGTCGAGGCGGTTGTCCCAAAGCTCGAGGGTTAATTTGAGGTTAGTGCCCAACGACATGTTCAGCTGGAGCTGGATCTGCTTGATCTTGGTGATGTTCTCGGGGCCCCAGAAGACGCTGTCGGTCCCGAACCACATGCGCTGGGCAATGGCCATGTGGGTGTTGTCGGGGCCCATGAAGGATGGTCCCGTTGTGTCTGATGTGTCCGGCTGGGAAAGGATGGAATCGTGGGTGTCGTTGTCGCGGTAGGTGTCGCAGGTGAGCGGGCTGAAGAACAACGAGCCGTTCTGCATTTTTATCGGGTCGGTCATTGAAGAGTACCAGACTTCGTAGCCGTCGGGGATATAGTCCACGGGCTCGATGCCGGCTGGCTCCGAATCATTGCTGGTGGGCTTGGTTTCCATGAAATTGTCTGCGCGCTCCTTGGTGTCGGTCTGGAAGTTCCACGAGCCGGTCGCGGGTTGAGCGCCGTCGCAGGTGAGATCTTCGCCTTCGTAGACCTGGACGAGGTTGTCTGGACTGCCGCCGTTGAGCCATCTTGAGGGGTCGTAACGGGATTCGAGTTTGGTCAGGGACTGGGAATCGGAATACGTGCGCTGGGTCCTTGGGTCAACGGGGGACGACTGGTACGTCCAGCCGTCTATCCAGCCGTCTGGAAGGCCGTCGTAGTCGCTGTCGATTAGGTTTGGATTTGTAGTTGTGGCGTCGTTTGCGTCATAGTTGTTGATGAAATCATATTTAAAGGGAGTGCCGTAACGGGCCAGGCGCTCGGTCCAGGAGCCGAAGGTCTCGTTCGGGGTGCCCTGGCCGATGAAGAATGCCGAGGACTTGCCGAGTTCGACGCCGTCTCTCACGCCGTCGCAGTCAGAGTCGCGCTTCATCGGGTTCGTGCCGTACTGGAGTTCCTGGGAATCA
>Ga0315291_10008943_pt1 | contig 12290 bp, 15 predicted proteins | sample YL17G12_20_MG_FD_203070 | JGI IMG/M metagenome (GOLD analysis project Ga0315291, IMG submission 203070) | Sediment microbial communities from Yellowstone Lake, YNP, Wyoming, USA - YL17G12_20 | ecosystem: Environmental > Aquatic > Freshwater > Lake > Sediment | place: USA: Wyoming | collected... | reverse complement strand
CATCATCTCCTGGAGCGCAGATAACAGTTAACCCTTCATACTGTGAAGCATCCTGCCACTCTTTGGCACACAAGACTAAAACATCGATCCCTGATTTTGCAAGGCCATCGCCTCCAGGTGGAAGCCCGCCTTGGTACAGGCGATCATGAATCTTATCTGCTGTGTATGACATGTTTCTATTCTACACAATTGTCATGACGTGTATCGACGCCTATTTAGAAACATGTCGTCATTGCTCTTGAAGCGTTACATTCGCATGCTCGTTGAGGATGCTGTCTCAGGCAAGCAGGCGGCATCAACTGGCTTAGCGCTGATGAAAAAGAGTGGTCCAAAAGGCTTGATCGTCTATGTGGTCTACGTTCCGAAAATCATCGCGGCGGCCCTAGAGTCGGGTGATATCACAGATGAAGTTACGTCAAAAGGTATCGTGGGTTATCTCGTCGTCAAACCGCACGAGGGTGATGCATGGAACGCCGGTGAGGTCAAACTCGCGGCTGCACAAAAGGGCTACGGTCCTATGATGTACCAGTTCGCAATGAACGACTACGCAGGTGGTCTGTTTCCAGATCGCGTCAGCACATCATCTGCAGCACGTAACGTGTGGAAAAAGTACGATCAACGTGGTGATGTCGAAAAGAAGAAATTTGACGACGCAAAACAACCAAAGACGCCCGACAAAGGCGATGACGCTACTCTAGTTCCAGGCACAGATCTTGAGGGTGACGAAGCGTACCTCAATCAGGCATATGATGCGCCCGGTGACGCAGGCAACAGAAGCGAGCTTATGCAACATCACAAGAAGTTCATCGCTTTGATGGCATCAAAAAAGTTTCCAGCCAACATTGTAGAAACGATGATCGAAAACATCGGTGACGAGTACTTCAGTGCGCGCTACAAGAACGGCTGAAACTACTTCCTCTTGCTAACGGCTCGACCTTGCATGTGTTCCCAATCACGGTCCTGAGGACCTCTGACTTCGAGGTTCTTATTCCACGCTCCACGTAAAACCGCAGGATCGACACCATGTTTCTGGGCAATCACCATCAAAGCATTCATGTCCTTGGGAAAGCAATGACCACCGAAGCCTCTGACGTATCGACCGTCGTGAGTAGGCACAGGTCCAGGCACATTCCAGTGAGAATTTCCCAGACGGGGGTCTAGCTTAGCGTACTCGACAACCTTGTCGTAGTCGATGTTCAAGCCGTCTCCATCGAGTGCTTCACAGATTTGTGACATCTCATTGGCAAATGAAACCTTCGTCGCAAGGAAGCAGTTGATGACGTACTTCACCATCTCTGCAGTGGTGGAAGACGTCTTGACAAGCGGCACCTTCGGAAATGCTGTCTGGAACACGAGTTTGACAGTATTGATCCACGGGCGAGGCCCACCGAGGATGACGCGATTCTGATTGCGCATGTCGTCCAACGCATTTGCCTCTGTCAGAAACTCAGGATTAAAGACGACATGCAAGCCTTGTGGACCAAGTTCCTTGTTCCAGCGTTCTGTCGTGCCCGGCGGAACGGTCGACTTGACAACTGCGATTCGATCGCCAGGCGCCGCGGCAAGTTCTTTTAGAACCCCCTCAACGATAGAAAGATCGGCTTCGCCATCTTCGAACATCGGTGTAGGAAGGCATACGAAGTACACACCAGAAAAGTTCTTCGTCTCTTCACACGCGGCAACGAACTGTTGGGCGGGTGTGGGTTCACCCTTTTCAGGGGACCACAGACCTGCCAGACGAGCAGCACGATCAACATCATACGCTTCGCTTGTCGGCACGGGAGAACGTGGATCTCTACCGCCTTGAGCAACTTTGCCTGAAATGTCATGAACGAGGACGTCAAATCCACGCTCAGCAAATACAGTCGTCAGCGACCCACCGACGAAACCTTGACCGATGATTGCGATCGACTTCATTACTTTGTGCTTTCTTCACGCATTCTGTAGATTATGGCTGCGAGAAAATGTTCTCTTTTGAGAGGATCTAGATTGTTCCACTCACTAACGGAAAGCTCACTAGCTTTTTGAGCATGTCTAACAACATCTCCAAGTTGAACACTAGTGCCGTTTATGTCGATTAGCGCAGGCAACAGTGAGCTTCCCATCAACATGTTTCTATTCTACTTCAGAACTTGCAAGTGGTCAACGCTAAGGCAGTTTCTTGCCATCTGTCGGACCGCTTGATGTAATCGACAGTCCGATGAATAAGGTCTTGCCTCATTTGGGGATCCATTCTCTCGATGTCAGCGAGAATACGAGGGATGTCACTGACGCGCTTGTACATGCGGACCATTCGATGACCATCGACTTGAGGAAATTCATCAAAGTACGACAGGTAGCCGCCGGCTGCATTTCTAACGCTGAAGCAACCACGTGATGCAGCCTCAACATCCTTGATCCACAGGCCATCTCTCAGATTCATCTCTTCACCATCAACTTGAATTGATGAATCCTCGCTATGAATGAACACCCGAATGTTGGACAGTGCCTTCAAGTAACGTTGATAGTCAAGTGTGTTGCCCATCTGAACGTTGACCTGAATCTCCATTTCGTCAAGCTCGTCAAACAGTTTCTTCCTATGTGGATGGATTGTTCCGATGAACCCAAGTGGGATCGATCTTTCTTCGAACTTGGGACCCACGTCACAGTATTCTGGAAGGACCGACATTCTGACGAACATCGATGGCACGTTTCTGTGAAACAGAAAGTCTGCCCACAACTGCGTCGTAAGTGCGAATGATGTGATGTTCAGATGCTTGCGTGCGAGCTCATACGTTCCTTTGAATGGTGAGTCATCCATGTACGCTTGCCAAGGATCCTGGTCATACACAACGACAGGGCAAGGACCAATCCATTCAGTTAATCTCTCGGCATACTTGAACAACGTACGCTGCTTGAGACAACACACGACACGATCATACGTGTAAGGGAGAGATGCTAGTTCACTAAGGGCGACTGTTCGAACACCCGGGATCTTCTGTAATGCCTTTGTGAGCTGATGTTGAAAGCAGTTGTTCTCGACGTATTCAATAGAGTCGACCAAATGCAGGATCACGGGTGAGTTCGTCATATCGAGACTGTGCCTCTTCGAAAGCCGCCAGGAACTCTGGATCGGTGTAATTGAACTTTCTGTTCTGAGCGAACCGCGTTGAAAACTGCGCACCAATTAGGGCATACGCACGATTTACGTTCTGCTCTTTACCAATCTTGTTCTGAAACCATGCATTGAACACCTTTTCAAGCACAATCTTCTGACCTTTTAGGGCACGATGAATACCGTAGTGAAATGACTGGCGGGAGTTTGCATAATGACAGTGAAATCCCGCAGGTCGTAGTGACATAGGAAGTTCCTTGTCACGCAACACAACATCGTGGTCAACATCAACTTTACGATCACAATACAATTCATCTTGTGTATCGTTGAACGTCACCTTTGGACTGAACGCATTCAATCCATTGATGAAGTCATCAGTCATGTAGTCATGTAATGGTGCTTGAAGACCCGTAAGTCGGGGCACCGCCTTAAACATGTTGCAGATGTCAACAAGCGTATGAGATGATCGTAGAACTGTGTCTGCATCGACCTTCACAAAGAGGTCATGGCCCGACTTAGCATCACGCCAAGCCTTCCAAAGTGCATTGTGAGCATCCTTTTCGCCCAGGCCTGACACAATAAAATGCGTAACGACAACCCCATGCTGTTTTTGGATGATGTCAACACACGCTTCAATGTCACCCTCACAAGTGTGCATTGTTCCAACAAAAACGCGAGGTAGTTCGTTCATGGTTTCCAGTCTTCTTTCAACATGTACATGACGTACTGATCCCAGAACTTACCTTCGCGAAAGAGCGACTGTGTGAACTTTCCTTCGACTTTGAAACCCAGGCCTGTGTACACGCGCTGGCCAATGACGTTGTATTCTGCAGTCGTAAGCCCTACGCGGTGTAGCTTCAGTTCATTGAAGCACTTGTCGAGCATCAATGTCCACATCAGCCGGGCAAGACCTTTCCCGCGATGCGACTTGTGAATGTCTGCTCCTAGAACACAACACTCATTTACAGGGTCGATGTCGTAGAATTTTGTGAACCCTGCACATTTCCCGTCAACCTCAAAGATTAGGCGCAATTGTGACGGATTATTCTTCGTCTTTTCCCACCAATTCATGTGTTGTTCGACGGTGATGGGTGAAGGATGCGTCAAGTTTTTGAGCACCTCTGGATCGTTGTGCAGATCGACCAGAAATTCATGGTCTGCATTGGTGACAGGCCTCAAAATCATGTTCATGTTACTTCGTGAGCTCTTTCACGCGATTAGCAATATGCTCAACGTCTTCTTTCGTCAACCACCAACCACACGGCAACGAGAATTGATTCTTTGCAAACTCACGTAAGCCCGGGAGTGGCGTCTTGCTTGAAGCAAACGCAGTGTATTCATCGTTCGGAACATGCACCACGCCTGCCATGATTCCCTCTGCGTTCAGAATCTTGAGAAGTTCATCACGTTGTAGTGCAGAACGCTCTGGCACAACCTTCATGGTGTAGACCCATGAACTCGAGTTTGCACCATCTGGACGGGAAGCGTGAACGACAGACCCGAAGTTCTTGAACAGTTCATCGTACATTGCAGCATTCGCGCGGTGAGCTAGCAGAATTCCTTCGATGTGTGGAATCTGTGCTAGACCGATCGCGGCAGACACGTTGTTCATGTTGAACTTGTATCCTGCTTCGAAGACGTCAGTGTCCCACTGTTGTCCCTTCCATTCGCCTTTTTCGTTCTTAGTCTTGTCGCGGTCTAGACCGAACCATTTTAGAGCCTTTGCACGCTCATAGTCTGCGTCATTGTTGTTGCAAACAAGGGCACCGCCATCGCCGGTTGTGAAGTGTTTGATGGCCTGGAAGCTATAGCACGTGTAATTGGCCCACTCGTGGATCGGCTTGTCACGGTACATTGCACCAAATGCGTGGGCTGCGTCAAGGATCAACTTGAGTCCCATGCCATCGCAGAAGTGCTTGAGCATGTAGAGATTGGGAGGCGTTCCTGCCCAAGCCACGACCATGATGGCCTTTGTCTTTGTGCTGACACGCTTTGTGACGTCATCAATGTCAAGCATGCCCGTTTCAGGATCAACGTCTGCCCACACGATCTTTGCACCAAGGTTGACAATGGGTGTGTTTCCTGCGACGCACGTCATTGGAGACGACACGACGTCAGTTCCAGGTCCAACACCTGCAAGCTTCAACGCCAATGTGAGCGCGCTGGTACACGAGTTTGTCAGAAGCAGGTTCTTTGCCTGAAGCACACGCTTGAGTTCTGTCGTCAGTTCGGTGACTTGAACGCCTTCATTGATGAAGCCTGATTCGAACACCTCTCTGATCTTGAGAAGCGCTTCTTCAGTCGGAACGTGAACCTTGAAAAGGGGAAATGTTTTCATGTCATTCTTTCCTGTTCGTAATGATTTCTTCGATCTTCTGACCCGTGAAACCGCTGAGTGGCATGTCAATAATTCCCAATTTGTCAAGATATTGAAATAACTCGATGGGCGTCATGACCAGATCTGCACTAGTGTATGTGAGCGCAGGACCATCGCCAGCTTCAAATGCAGGACCAATGATGTAGTTTTTCTCGTCGCCGCTCAACCTTGTTCGAACGCCTTCTGAAGAATTGATCAGATCTTCGTGTTGTTTCTCGCCTGGACGGAGACCAATGATCTTGATTGGCTTGCTATGCTTAGCAGAAAAGATCTCTGCCAGATCGCCGACTCTCATTGCTGGGAGTCGTGGGATCCACGTCTCACCTGATCGACCGTTCAATAAAGCCTTCTGTATGAGATCGACGCTGTCGTCTAGCGTCATCAAAAACCGTGTCATGTTAGGATCTGTGACAGTCAACTGTGTCCCAAACATGCCTTGGTATTTGAACAGTGGAACGATGCTTCCACGCGACTCTAGAACGTTTCCATACCTGACAGCAAGAAATCTGACGTGCTTTTCTCCAGTCTGAGCCTGACTAGTGACAACGCGTTCGGAAATCGCCTTGCACATTCCATACACGTTGACGGGAGAACAGGCCTTGTCAGTGCTGACGAACAGCACTGCTTCAACTATTTGGTCTTGTCCGAGCGAATTCACTGCATTGATAACGTTCTCTGTACCGATGAGATTCGTAAGAATGCTTTCACTCGGGCTGAGTTCGCATGTGTCTACTTGCTTGAGTGCAGCGGCCACAATGATTGTTTCAGGCTTATACTGTCTGATGACGTCCTGTATGCGGCTCTTGTCCCTCACGTCACCCACGTAAAAACGCAGACCGTCAGACCTAGAAGCTAGCGGTCCTGACTGAAGTTCATTTTTAATGGTCCAATGTTTCGACTCGTCGCGAGAATAGACTGCAACGTCACCCGTCGGCAACAAACGATCGATCAGCTTACGACCAAGTGAACCTGTTCCACCGAACACGAGGGTTCTCATTTTGATCCACACGTTCTTTTGTCATGACCTGATTGGTGACAAATTGAGCACGTCACTATGTGACCCATCAATGATGCACTACGTTTTGCATTCGTCTCTGGGTTATTCTGTGCAATTTTTTGTGACACGCTTGCTTTACGACGTGTTTCTGGATCCAACCACTGTTTCTTACTTGCAATTGATTGTGCTTCACTATGCCTTAGTCGAGCATCCGGATTTTCAAATTGTTTCAATGTTCGCTCGCTATTCTTACGTCGCTCTTCAGGATTTTCAAAGCGTTTCTTCGCATGCGCACGATTGTCCCACGTATGATTTCTTGTTAAGATTATTCGTGTGACAATAGACATCAATCATCATACAACTCTATCAAACTCGTTGTACTGTGTACTGATCCTTTGGCGTGATGCTAGCAAAACGCGTTGACTGATATCCCAACCGCTGCAGTTCCTTGGCATCTGTCCAAGACCCGGTGATCACTTTTGTGCCGTATGGATTCAGATCGCAATTGAACATGCCACCATCAAGGATTGATATCTGCGGGTACTTTACGTGATAAAGACGCTGGAATTCATGTTCAGTGAATCGTTCGTAGGCGCTTAACTGCTCGAAACACGACTTCATCGTCTCAAATCGATTCAGAGCCGGAAGCTGCGTCAAGAAGTTTGTCTTCCAGAACACCCCTTCGATCTGTTCGAACTTGACGCTTTCACCCGTCACTCTGTTGGTGTGTGACTGCCACAAGTTACTACGAGACCCGGGTACAGGCGCGTCCTTGTTGTAGAGGTGAAAATCTTTGATCGAATACTCATGCAAGCGCATTGCACCAATGTCGGGATGGTGGTCCAGAAATTTCTTGCATTGACCTAACCAATGAAGGTTGTAGTGCATCATGTCAGACTCAATGATGTACGTGTAGTCTGGCGTTGTCTTCAGATTGCTCAGCCACCAGTCGATTGCTGACCAGTAACCAACGTTGTGATCTGACTGAAAGACGTTCGTAAAGTGACTAGTGAGCTGTTCTTTGACGGCAAATTCTGTCGACGCATTGTCAAAGACAGTGATCCTTGGCATCAGTTCAGGTGCCTGTTGTTCGAGATTGTGAATGACCTGATTGAGTATGTCGGCTCGAGAAGGCTCGAGGCAGCATGTCACCATCAGAATTTCAATCGTGCTCATACTTCTTCGATCAACTTTCTGAACGGTGCATAGCCTGCCGGCAATTTTAGTGCCTCGACGTTCGGAACTGCAGGCGTGCAAAGCTCAACTTTATCGCCGATCGCCCCGAGTGGCAAAACGGCAGATGCAATTCCAACAGGACGGGACACACACGGAATTCCAAGCAAACCACACTCAATTAGTGATTGAGGACCGCCTTCGTATCGTGCTGTGACCGGGTAAAGATCAAGAGTTTGGTACAACTCGTTGAGAACTTCTTGCGTAGGTAGCTCAAAATATGTGTATGGAATGCCCGCTCTCTCAAGTCGTCCAATGATGTACTGACGACGCCAGCCGGCTAGGACTACGTGCAGACCTACGCCGTCGTTAAATGCACGTTCTAGAGTGTCGGCCAAAAGATCTGGGCCCTTTTCCATCTTGGGGCTCACCAGGTCACTTCCTTCGGTGTCCCTCTGAAATGATCCGACCAAGTAGCTATGGTCAGGGAGCCCATGTTTTTTCCTGAGAGCTTCTCGAGAATCAGTTTTCTTCCAAATGCGTTCATTCGCCCAATACGGGATGACGTGAATTGGTTTTTGGGTCAAAGGCCGAATAAAAGCCTCTGTGTGCTTGTTTGGAACGTGGTATGCAGTGGTATATCGATCCCGTTGTGCAAATTCTTGTCGAGCAATGTCATTGAACTTTTGAGGAACAATGTGATGGACGGTTGTGATGACCTTCCGACGAGGAGCTAGCATGTATGACGGGAGACGATTCCAACACCATTCCGCCATTAACCAAATCACGTCGGCGCCGTGAATGTCACTCGCCACGATGTCTGCGTTGTCAATGTTCCACTCGTCAACAAACCGGTCGACAATCCAGTCTTCGCCTGGTTTGAGAACGTAGACTTTTCTCACGCTAGCGCTTCTTTCGTCGCAAGTGCGACGTCATGGTCGACCATCTTCTTGACAAGCGCAAAGAAGTCAAGTGACGGGTACCATCCGAGTTTTTCATGTGCAAACGTTGGATTGGCACACAGTGTGTCGACTTCTGAAGGTCGAACAAACTTCGCATCTGTGCGAACAAACTCGTCTGGGTTCAGTCCGGCATAATGGAATGCAGCGTCGACGAACTCTTTGACGGTGTGAGTTTCACCTGTTCCGATGACGTAGTCGCGAGCCTGAGGCTGTTGAAGCATCATCCACATCGCCTGGACGTAGTCAGGTGCATATCCCCAGTCGCGCTTCATGTCAGTGGGTCCAAGCACGAGTTCCTTCTGAAGGCCTACCTTGATACGACCTACGGCGCGCGTGATTTTACGGGTGACGAAATTCTCACCTCGACGCTCGCTCTCATGGTTGAACAGAATGCCGCTGCATGCAAACATTCCGTACGACTCACGATAGTTCTGAGTGATGTAGTGACCGAATGCCTTCGCACATCCGTATGGGCTACGTGGATAAAAGCGCGTTGTCTCAGACTGAGGTGTCTCCTGGACCTTTCCGAACATCTCAGATGAGCTTGCCTGATAAAAACGAGTGCTCAAGCCGGAACGTCTGATCGCTTCTAGAAGATTGAGTGGTCCCATCGCTGTCACGCCAACCGTGTTGATCGGTTGTTCGAATGACTGACCGACGTGGCTCTGTGCAGCAAGGTTGTAGACCTCGTCAGGTTTGATCGTGTCGATCAGTGTCCGCATTCCAGATGCATCACACAAATCGCCGTGATGTACGTGAAGCTGGCCACCGCGCATTGCGTCTGACAGGTGACCCCATCTGTCTTGGGTGAACTGAGTGGACTGTCTTACAAGTCCGTGAACCTCATAACCCTTTTCGATCAGTAGGTCAACGAGATATGAACCATCTTGCCCTGTTGGGCCAGTAATGAACGCGCGCTTCATGCTCTCATTCTACCGCTTGGTGAGCGATTCGAACAAAGCAATGTAATGTGCTGCAACTGTTTTGATGTCAATGTCGTTGATCGATGAATAATCGAGTTCATGACGTGTTGGAAGGTACGTCAATTGCGTGACATCAATTGTGGGCGGGTTGTCGTAATCTGCTAGTTCGAAGTTGTACGGTTCTTCTTTTAGAACAACACCGTAACCACCAAAGCCGATGAGTTCCCTCGTTCCACCGACTTCGCTGCATACGACTGGCGTACCTTGTGCAAGAGCTTCGACGACAACGTTCGGACAATGATCTGCCCATGCGAGGTGAAGCATCCAGTTGGCGGCAGAGTAGATCTCGTTGTAGACTTCTGGGCCGACATGGCCTGCATAGAAGACGTGAGGCCCTGTTGCACGATAATCAGGGTTTCTTCCCAGGATGATGAGGCAACTGTTGGGATGCTGAGTTTCACGGATGTGATTAAACATCCTGACGTTTGCCTCTAGTCGCTTCTGCGGGTGCCAGTTCGAACTGCACACAAAGATCTGATCGTACTGTGCGCGCATCTCGATCAACTTCGGGATCGTCAGTTCCTTGACAGGTGTGGTCGGAGTGCCGTTTCCGATCAACACACCAGGAATGTGCCTATCATCACATTTCCCCCACCACTTCTCAATCATGTTCTTGTCGAACTGTGACTGAAATACGACGGCGTCGGCCTTGTCGTAAAGGGTCTTCATACCAACGTTCTTTGTGTGGAAGTCCTGAGGACGAAACCAGATTCCATCGAGACGCTGCACGACCTTTTTCGCCAGTGGCTTTCCAGTCGGTTCAATGAAGACCAACGAGACGTCAGCCTCGGGCCCTGGTTCCAGAAGCTCGTGCCCAGCGTTCCACAATTCGACAGCAAGTAGGTTTCCGAACGTCCCAGGACCCGTTCCGAACGCCTGCATGTTATCAAAGTGGATTTTCACTGACGCCTCTTGACCTCTTGAATGATCGGCACAGCAAAATCAGTTCCGTTCAAAAGGACCGCAAGGATCGCGAGTTCCTTTGTCTCAATCTCCTCGAGCTTCGCACGTTGTGAGAAGATCTCTGGGTCAAGCTCCTGTGTCTCATTGATCAGAATACCGTCGTAGTACTGCTGCGAGAGGTAGTTCATTGCCTCGTTGGTGATGTGAATGTCCGCAGCCGTTAGAACTTCGATCAATGTCTCAAAGATTGTCGTGTAGATCTCTACACATGAAACGAGGTTGAGGTTCTTTTCTGCGGTGATGATCGGTTGTAGTCGACTTCCCAACAGCATTGTGATTGTCTGGTGCAGTTCTTGAGGCTTCATGCCTGACTCCTTGACCGATACTCTTCTTCAAGAACCACGCCAATCGCAGACTCATTGAACAAGTTACGCATCAGTTCAATGTCACTGTAAGGCATCGAAGACAACTTGTACTCATTGATGATGACCTGTTCACCCATCATAGCACCGTTGATCTTGACCGCCTTGAAATATTGATCAGACAACCAAACGAGCGCCTCTGTCCCGAGCTTGTATTTGCTCTTTGCAAAGACACCCTCGATCGTCGACTTCACCGTCTCACGAACCTCCTTGAAGAAGTTTGCCGTGACAAAGCTTTCCTTGTCGGTGATGTATTTCTTGGTGATGACGTTAGAGATGTGGATCTCTAAGAGCTGTGCGAACCTGACGTTTTTCCCTGCCATGTGGCCTCCAAAAAGCGATTATACTCCTCGATGCACTCTTGCCACGTGAGAAGCTTCACTGAATTGTCGGGAAAGAGATGACGCTGGACGCTTGGGCCCAGAGAATGTGTAGCATTGAGAATCTGCTCGAGCTGATACCAGTTCTTGTATGTACATGGAACGCCCGCAAACTCAACTGCACCACCGCCGTCTTCGTGGACGTACGTCGGCATGCCGCAGGCGAGTGCCTCGAGCACGTGGTTCGGACCAGGATCGAATCGACTGGCAGAAACGTACACATCGTGCTTTCCGAGCTCTTCACCGAGTGCTTTTCCGTGAAGCGGGCGGATGACCTTCGTGTTCTTGAAGTTACACTGATGACGACCGATGTACGTGAACGCGAACTTGTCGGGGTGTTCACCCACGAGCTCATCGAGCTTTTCGTAGATGTCTGCACCCTTCAAATAGTTGTCGCTCCAGTGGTGCGCAACGATGTTGAGCTTTCCGTTGTCGAGCTTCGGTTGTGCCTTGAAGATTTCCTTGTCAACACCGTTGTGAATCACAGTTTGATTGGGACACTTCCAACCCTTGTCGGCGAAGTATTCCTGAAGCCACTTTGAGACGAACACCGTAGAATCGATGTGCTCTGAAATCGTGACGAGTGCAGTGTCCATGTGCGAAGTGCCCTTGCGAGCATCGTTTTCATTGACGCGAAGCACGAGCTTGACGTCAGGCTTCACATAGGTTTTGTACATCAGAGCCTGTTCAACACCGATCTCTTGAGGACTTTCATTCTCAAGGCCTGCGCACAAAATGATGTCCGGATTAATATTCATCGTCGGATCAATGAGAACTTCAACGCCGGCAATTTTTGGTGCAATCTCATGAAATGCCTTCACGAATAGATTCCCACCGCCCCAGGGACCTTGGTGCACCTTACGATTGATGTAGACCTTCATAGTATCATAGTACTACGGTGTGCTGTCATGTTGCACTAGCGGTGAACCACGACGTTCGAAGATTCATCGTCAATCCAGACGACTTGTGTCATTCCACCGTGACCATGGATCTCTTCGA
>Ga0315291_10008942_pt1 | contig 12290 bp, 7 predicted proteins | sample YL17G12_20_MG_FD_203070 | JGI IMG/M metagenome (GOLD analysis project Ga0315291, IMG submission 203070) | Sediment microbial communities from Yellowstone Lake, YNP, Wyoming, USA - YL17G12_20 | ecosystem: Environmental > Aquatic > Freshwater > Lake > Sediment | place: USA: Wyoming | collected... | reverse complement strand
GGAAGGCGGTTCGCACCTGCAGTTCGAGCGCGCCGGCCAGGCCATCCTTGATCCCCAGGAGCTCGTAGTGTTCATATTCTCCCTTGAGTACCGGAGGCAGACATTTAGGCTCAGGGTTGCGCAGATTCTTGACGACTGATTTCTCGTTCAGGAAACTGGGCGTTCCCACCAGCTTCGACTCGGTCAACTTCCATTTCAGATCGATCACGACGCGATCCGTCACGTCCGCGTATCCGATCCAGTTCGAGCCGCCGACGACATTGGTTTGAGCCTGATAAACGCCGACGATGTGGTAGAGGACGACTTCGGCACTGCTCCAGCGCATCATGGCGTCCATATCCATCTGTTGCGCCGACGCGGGTATCGATGGCCGCAGGAGCAGAAAACACATGATGATCATCAACCGGACTGAGCACATTTCATCCTCCCGGAAGTTGACTGATTGGAAAATCCGTTTTGCCTAAGCGGATATTCTAAGGGAATGGATTGGGATTGTCAAAAGACGAAAGGCTGAAGAAACGGGAGATCGTCCGGGGCGATTCACTGAGACGACGGGAGGATATAAAAATAGAAGGGGTCGATAAGCATATTTTCCTTGGAAAGCTTTTTCAATTCGACGTTCACCTCATAGAGATAAAGGTTCCGATAAGGGTAATAGGCGGCCGGCGAGAACTCCACCTCTTTACGTTCGTAGGACGTTTTTCCCGAGAAAACCGCGAGGTCAAAGAACCGGATGGAGACTTCGTGCTCGCCCTTCTCCGAGCCGAAGACGATCTTCAGCTTATCCAGCTTCAGCCTGGAATTGAACAGGATCTTGTACGGCTTTTCAAGATGCAGGTACAGCTGGCCCCCGGGCTTGGGGACGACGCCTTTTCCCATCGGGAACAGATAATACCCGAGCGCCTGCCGCGAAGAATAATCCACCGTGTAGCTGGGATAGAGGACGCTCCGCGGATAATAAGCCCAGAGGAAGACGCACCCCGCCAGCACGACGAACGTCACGATGGGCCGGAAGGCCCGCGGGGCCTCTCGGCGCGGCGGGAACATGACGTAGGCGATGATTATGAAAACGACAGCCAGAACCCAGACATAATTGGGGATGTAGCCCGCGTTGGGAATCTTCAGGAATGACGGCAGAAGGGGGGGAAGGAAAAAGTGGAGATTGCTGAGGAAGACGAAAAAGTCCCCCGGCCTGGTCGCGACTCCGCCTGTCGTCGGCTGATAGAGGAACATGGGGTGGAAGAGAAGAAGCCCGGCGCAGAGGAAGCTCCAGAGGCAGGCGGCCTTGAAGAGAAAAGAAAAAAGCCAGTTTTTGTTGTGTTCGAGGAAATATCCCAACAAGAGGGCCCCGGCCCAGGAAACGGGCACCAGGCCTCGAGCCTGGGGGGCGAATCCCGGCCGCAGGGTCATGAAGGCGTGACTAGCGACATAAGGCAGAACCACGAGAAGCAGGGCCAAGAGATCCTTTTTCCGCCTCCTGAAGAACTCGATGAGCCCCATAAACGAAAACAGGTAGATGGGCGAGTAAAGAAGAATACCGTCTCTCTGGTCGAGAAAATAACCCAGAAAGGAACCGGTCCTGAAGTGCAAAGGAACGGAGAGGATCGCCTGAGCGATGGCGCGGGTTTGTTCGGGAGTCATGACCCCCTCATAGATGGAAGCGGGAGAGAACGTTCCGTAGAGGGCATACGTGAAATAGGCGAACAGCGCTTGGCTGACCACGGGGAGCCCGGCCACGAACAGGATTTTCCACCCGGCCTTGTGATATTTCAAAAGATAATAGGCCGCGACGATCACCAGCGGCCAGAGGTACCACATGTATTTGAGGCCGAACCAGGGAAAGAGGGCCAGGAGAAACCCGCAGAGGATGGCTTGGCCGAAGCGTATGGGGGTCCGAGAGATGACCTTCCGATATACATAAATAGAAAAGAGGGCGATCAAGACTTCGGGGTAGATATGGACGGCGTAAAATAAGACGGGCGCGGTAAAGGAATAGAGGCCCCAGAGACGGAACGCCGTCCTCCGTTTACCCCAAAGTTCCAGGGCCAGAAGGTAGAGCTGAAGGCCGAGGAGAACCGCCCAAAGGGAGAGACTGCTCCTGAGGATGAAGATCAGCGCCTTACCTTTGAACAATTGGCTGAGTCCGTAAAACGGCAGCATGAGAAACGAAATGCCGGGCATATTGACGGGATAAGCGTATTCCTGGCCTTTGCGGCTGCGCTGGGCATGAAGTTCAAACCTCATCAGGGGATTCTTTTCCATCTCGTAAAAATAAACAAAATCCCTCTGCTCGAAGTTGTTGAAGATGTTGATATCCCCATCCCGGGCGAGGCTCATGGTCGTGAGCAAGTACGTGGGCTCGTCTCCCGTGAACGCGACATCCTGGGAAACCAGGATCCACGAGCAGGCGTTGTAGATAACGAAGGCGACGATAAAAAGGAGGACAAGCTTTTTCCGGCGCGAGAGGGCCACCAACCGGGTTCGTATCTTTTCGGCCAAGGCCGGCCGCGTCCATCCGTAGCCCGTCCATTGGATTAGTTTCAGATAAACCATGGCCAGGACGACGAAGCCGACGAGAAGAAGGAGCCGCGTCCGCAGATCCTCGCGATTGAGATAGTGGCCGAGGAGAAAAGGCGCCGCGAGGAAGAACGTCAGCGGAAGAAAGGATAAGAGCCCGTCGCTTCGCGTCTGCTTAGGTTCTCGCTGGAAATATCGGGCCTCCGCCCCGGCCTGGACCCGCCAGGCGGCGCTCAAAGCGACGAACAGGACTCCCGTCAGCAGGATCAATACGAAAGGATTGACCCGGAAGGGATGGTCGATGATCGAATATCGGGAAGACGGAACGAAAACCAGTATCTCGAACGAAACGCCAAGGGCGCAAACAAGAAGCGCCAATAAGGTCAGGGCCGTCCGCTTGTCGCGCAAGTCATTTGGATTATTTAAATGGGCGCCGCCCGTCATGACGGCAGAATATACTCCGGTGCTGACCGATGTCAACAACACGACGATGGCTGCAAAGGAGGCCGTGATGTCTTGAAAAAAAATATTCTTGTTGACAAATGCTTTGCGGTGGGGGATATACTTCATCCAGAAGGAAAGTATTAATATCCGGCTAATTCTGAATGTGCTCCTTTAAGGCCTTTCCTTGATTAGGGGTAGAGGTAGATTGTCATGAAACGTTTTGCAATCTTTATTTTCATCGTGCTTATTTTGAGCTTTTCGGAATGCAAGAATAACCCTACGACGCCGACGACGACCACGACATCGACGACGCCGACGACGACCACGACATCGACGACGACGACGACGGTCCCCAGCAATGCCGTCCCCGAGATCACAGAGGTGTTAAGCATCACGTTGTCCTCGGACGCCCGCGGCAAGTACATGTCGACGGCTTCCTTCACGTTTAAGGAGACGGGCGGCAAATACGGTTATGTGGTCACCGCGTTTCAGATCATCTATCGCGATCAGGATGGGACTGCAATCGGCAACCCCCAACCGTGGGACGCCGTGAACATCGCCCTGGCGCTCGGAAACGGCGGCCGGATCGAAGCCGCAGGCACCAAGAGCAACTGGCCCGTGGTCCTGTTCTGGAATCCTCCACTCACGCGGCTCACGACGGAGTGGCAGGCCACGGTTCGGGATGATCTCGGCGTCACGTCGATACTCCGAGGAACGCAGACGGCCAACATGCCGCCGGGCGTCGCGGTCTTTATGACGGAGTTCTCGCCGGGGCTCCCGCTCACGACAAATGGACATTTCGGGCTGCAGATCGATGTCAACGACGCGGAAGAGAAACAGTTTTAACCTTGACAAAAAGGTCTCGATTCTCTATGTTCATCGCGCCAAGAAATCGTCACGGAGGATTCAATGCCGGGCGGCGCGGCCCACAAGATTTGGAGCCTGGGACGGTTCAATGTGCTGGGTTGCACGTTGTCCGACACGGGAGACGTCCGGGGGACCGGCGTGCTCGGGAGATTCCTTCGCCGGCTGGAGCTCCCCATCTTGTTATATTTCCAATGGAAGCTGGGCCGGCCCTACAAAAACCTGGCCCGCTTCAGAGGCAAAAAAGTCACATATCTCATTTATCCTCCGACGGGATCAAGGAGCTTTTATCGGACCGTCAAAACCATCCTGAACAACTACACGAGGTTCTTATCGCCCTCGGCCGCGACACTGGCCGTCACGTACCACTGTCCTTGCGGCTGTTTCCATTGCAGTGCGCGCAGGAGCGTTCAAAAAGATCGGCCAGAGCTGTCCACGACGGAATTCAAAGCCGTCATCGATCAATGCCTCGACATGGGAATATCGGTCATCACCTTTACCGGAGGAGAGCCTTTAGTCCGAAAAGATATTTTTGAATTAATCGAGTATGTAGATAAAAAAAAGGCGGTTACGGTCCTTTTTACGAACGGCCTATTGCTCGATCGGGAGACGGCCCAGAAGCTGAAAAGGGCCGGGCTCTATGCCCTTTTCGTCAGCTTCGACAGCGACAACGCGGAAGAGCATAACCGGTGTCGGGGTTATGACGGTATTTTTGAGGCCGCGGTGGCGGGAGTCAAAAACGCCCAAGACGCGGGTTTGCTGGTCGGGCTATCGTCTTATTGCAGCAGAAGCAACGTTGAGAAGGGCCACCACCTCCGCATGCATCAGCTGGCCCAACGTCTTGGTCTTCTGACCGTCCTCCTGTTCGATGCCATCCCGGCGGGCTCGCTTCTCCGGGCGGAAGACGTCATGTTGACGCCGGAACAGCATCGAGAACTGGCCGACCATACGGACCGCGTCTTGAATCAAGGCGTCGTCCCTCCCCTGGCCTCGCAATCCTGGCAAAACACGATGATGGGATATTTGTCCGGCATCGGATGCTTCGCCGGTTTCATCATGCTTTATATCACCGCCTATGGAGACGTGGCCCCCTGCGATTTTACGCCGCTGTCGTTCGGGAACATTCGAAACGAGCCCCTCCGCGAGATCTGGAAGAAGCTCATCGGCCACCCCGCCTATGCTCATCGGAGCATCGCCTGCCGCATGCAGCACCCGGAATTCAGGAAGCTCTATATCGACCCCATTCCCGAAGGCTCCCCCCTTCCCTATCCGATGAACAAGCACGTCCGTCTGGATTATCGAAAAGCCTCCGCTCCCGGAGCCGGCTCCACCTGAAGATGATCCGGCCGGATGGCCCCCTTCGTCGCCCTCTTTTTGTTCCTTGACATCTTTTCATCCTGCGATTTATAGTTCCTTAGGATGGTTGATTTGAAAACCGGAAGAAAAATATATATCCGGCCATCGCAGCCGAAAAAAGATGATTTTTAATATGAAGAAAACCCCTGGATCACAGAGGAGGATAATTTTGAAAAATAAAATTCTGGTCTGTTCCCTGGTCTTTTTCCTTGGCGCCGCGGCGGCGTTTCCGAGCGGCGATGAATTCAAGTTCACCTTGAATTTCGAAGAAGTGAAGGGCTCCTCGTGGGGCATGGCGGTCACAACCTTCGAATTCCGATTGGGGAGCAATGTGCTCGCCCTCGGGACGCCCACATTGTACCGGCGACACAGTGAGGAGTTGACGACATCCTCCGCCAAGGACATGAGCCTGATTCTCACCAAGGAATTGGACAACTCGAGCCCTAAGCTGGCCCAGGCCATGAGGTCGAAGACTATCTTCCCGATCGTCGAACTGGCCCTGATGGGAAGGGTGGGAGACAAAGAGATCCAGGTCACTTACCGACTCTTCGATGTATCGGTCAGCCGAATCACGCCCGCCGGAGGGGGAGAGTCGCTCACCCTTAATTTCGGGAAGATCGAATGGAGTAATTAAAAGAAATGAGGACAGTCTCTCTATCTCTCTATATTGTGTCTCCCTTAGACCCTCACCAAAACCTGACCGGCCCCGTGTCGATTTGGATGAAATCGGAACTCCGGTAGTACCCGGTCCCTCCTCGGTTCATGGACCTGGCGATGTCATAAAGTTTCTTGGTATCGACGCCGGGCAAGCGGATGTCGATGGCGCGGCCCTTCGTGTGCAGGCTTCCCAGGGCCACCCCGCTGGTGCGGTTGTGCAGCATGGTGTTCGTCTGAGGCGAGCGATAGCCGCAGACGATATGGACCTCTTGATAATATCCGGTTTTTTCCAACAGATCATAGAGGAAATCGAGCAGACCGGGGTCTATCGGATGTTCCTCGCCGCCGATGCTATCCCGCAGAATGTGGTTGATCTTGGCTAGCGCCTCTGGAACGTAGTCATGGCCGCGTCGATATATCACGGTGAGGTGCTCTTGAGAATGGGTATCGAAAAAGGCGAGGGTGCGCTCTTGCCCCGACCCCGGCGCTTGGGCCGCCGCGGCCAAAACCAGGAGGAACATCACGCCGGCTGATGCCAAGGCCCGACCCAAAGCCTCTCGGAGCAATCAGGCCGCACGGCCAAGATGATCCGGATGATCCGATCGACCGAACCCATGTTCGTTTTCATGACGAACTCCTTTCCTGAGAGGCTGAAATTCTGAGTAATAATATAATACAATTCAAAAAATTCCCGGGTTTTTCTTTGGGCTCTTCCCGTCTTTTCAGGGGGAGACCCGGCCTTAGCCGTGACGTTGGCTCGTTTCTTGGGGCTTTTTTCCCGCCATGGCGGGAGTCTATCTCGTCCCCGATATCCGAAGCGGACCGTTCTCTATCGGGTGCTCTTCCATCATTTCGAGCGCTTCGTCGCGGAAGACGAGGAGCGTTTCGAGAAGGCCTACGGCTATTTCCGGCCGATCATCAAGGATCAAGATGCTGCGGATGGTCTTCAAGTTCAAGCGCAAGCTCCTGTTGATGGCGGCCGAGGGGTGGACAGAGTATTTTTGACATCGACCCACGGCCGGGATTATCCTTTTCCAATGAATCTCGGTCTCGATTCCGAGCTTATTGGGAGGGATCGTCGCGCAGCGCGGAAAAGCAAATACCCCGGGGTCGGCGGTGCCCAAGCCCTTCGCGGCGCAGGCGGCGATATGGGTCGAAATATTCCGATAGTAATTTGAAGGAGAGGATTTTCCTTTCTTAAAAACCCATCGCAATACTCCATTATCACCGAACGCGGGTGTCTAGATACGGTTTATGATGGAACAAATCATTGGACATCTACGTGAGGCCGAGGTGCTCAGCGCTCAAGGCCTGGCGATTGGAGAGGTCTGTCGCTGAAGGCGCGACGATCCCCGATCGGTCCAGCGATGTCGCCCCGTCACTTCTTCTGGTCATGTCCCAGGCGCTTCAGGTCTTCCGTCCAGTTCAACACCACGACGATTTTCGTCGAGCCGTTGTCCTGGTCGCTGTCCTTGACCATCAGGAATCGCTGGCCGTCGGCGGTCACATCGTAGTTGGCCGAACTGACTCCCGGCGGGCCGCAGGAGGAGCTCAAGCCGTGAGAGTAGTGGCCTTCCCAAAGCGGGCTGGGCTTGCCGGCCTCGAATCCCCCCGCGGTCTTTATCGGCACCACCATCATCTTGTCGCCGTTGCGATAGACGATCTCGCGATCGTTGTGGCAGAAGAGCGGGTCTGTGCCGCCCTCCGACGAAAGCTTGACCTTCCAGCCGGGTCCGGGCCAAGGTTGAACGTAGACTTCGGGCCGGCCTTCCTCGTTGGAGCAATAGGCTACCAACTGGCCATCGGACGAGAACTTCGGTGACGCCTCGTCGAACTTCTTATTCGCGAACGGCCGGGGCTTACGGTCTTCGCCCTGCAGGGGCAGGATCCAAATGTCGGAGCCGGTGCCCATCGCCTCCATCCCGCTCCCTGCGTCCATCTCCTCCATCCCGCGACCGGGGCTCATCTCGCCCATCTGGTTGAAGGCCAACCACTTACCGTCGCCTGACACAGAGACGGCGCTCTGCCGCGCACCGACCATCGTGAGGCGTTTCTCCGGTCGGCTCTGGTCCGAAGGCATCGACCACATGGTCATCGTTCCTGCCTTCCAAGAGCGGAAACAGATGTTCTTGCCGTCCGGCATCCACACCGGCGCGTGGCTCAGCCCGTCCGTGGTCAATTTGGTCAGCACGGCGCGGGCAAAGTCCCAGCTGTACAGGTTGTGAGTGGCGCCTTCCACTTCGACCACGAGCGTCTTGGCATTAGGGGAGATGCGCGGGAACAGGTAAGATCGGGGTGGTAGCGGCAGCGTATCCGCCTTACCCTGACGATCGACCCATACCAAGGTGCGTGCCCCTCCTTCAGAGACACCCGGGACATAGGCCAGGGCGCCCTTGCTGGAGACATCGAAGTACGCCGCACCCGTGTTCGTGCTCATCTGCACACCCTCGACGACTTTGATCGGAAGACCAGTCGGTTCCAGTTTTCCCGGATCGAAGGGCAGCGCATAAAGATTCCCGGCGTTGGCATAGACAATGTGGCCTGACGGAGAATAGCGGGGGCAAAAGCCGCCCTGAACCAGGATCTTCCGCTGTTTGGTACCGAGGACTTGGAGCTCGATGCGGGCATCATTGTAGGATTCCATGCCGGCATCCACCACCGTGAAGATGATCGCCTTTCCGCCGGGCAGAATCTGTGTGTGACGGTGCGTGAATTCGTTTTTTTTCGGATCCAGCGTCGTCACGGACTCTTTGGCACCGCCATTCTCGGGGATGCGCTGGATAGCGCCGGGATAGCGATCGGTGAAATAGATATAGCCGTCTTTGCCCCAATCGCCGCGACCGAACATATCCGTCCCCGTGAGCGGCACGGGGGCACCTCCGTCAACGGCGATCTTCTTGAGCGCCTGGTCCATAGTGTCGACCATAACGACCCAGCGTCCGTCGGGCGAATAGACCGGGGTGCTCAGGGACTTCACTCCCCCCAGAGGTTTCTGATCCAATTCCTTGATCGGCCGCTGAAAGGCAGTGGTGATTCCATCCAACTCGTAGTTGAAAGCCAGGGATTCCCCATCAGGCGAGAATATCACGCTGGGGTTCCAACCCGGAGTCATCCGGTGGCCTTGCGGTAATTGATGTGTGAAGCGAACTACCTCAGGAGCGGGGGCGCGGCGCGACTGAAGCCACGACCCGATCCCGCCCGCCAGCCCTAAGATGGCGAGGCCACCCAGCGCGCCCGCGAGCATCCGCTTGGTTCGCGCTCTTGGCGGGACTGCCGCAATGGTCGTCGTCACCCGCCCGGCGAGCGTTTCTTCCAGCTCGAGACGGGCGTCCCCGATATCGCGCAACCTGGACCGCCGGTCTTTCTCCAGGCACCGCCGCAGCAGACGTTTCACGTTCTCCGGGACCGTCGCCGGCAGCGCTCCCCAGTTTGGATCTTTGTCCAGGATCGCGGCCAACATCTCCGTCGTGGTGTCCCCGGCAAACGTCAACTTCCTCGCCAGCGTCTCGTACAGCACGCATCCAAACGCCCAGATGTCCGTCCTGCGGTCCACAGGCTTGCCGCAGGCCTGCTCGGGCGACATGTACGCCGTCGTGCCCATGACCATGCCCGCCTGGGTCATCTCGGCGGCGAAGGTTGCTGTCATGGCTTGGCTATCGGGCGACGAGGATACCTCCGTCGCCTTCGCCAGTCCGAAGTCCAGCACTTTGACTTTGCCCTCGGGCGTGATCTTGATGTTGGCCGGCTTCAGGTCGCGGTGGATGATACCCTTTTCGTGCGCCGCGTCGAGCGCTTCGGCGATCTGGCGGCAGATGTCGAGGGCTTCCTTCAGCGGCAGCGGACTTCTGGCGATGCGCTCGTCCAGGGTGTCCCCCGGTACGTATTCCAGCACCAGGAACTTCGTGCCGTCCGATTCCTCGAGCCCGTAGATGGCCGCGATATTGGGGTGGTTTAACGCCGCCAGCACGCGCGCTTCGCGTTCGAAGCGGGCCATGCGTTCGGCGTCTTGCACGACGGAGGGGTGGAGCAGCTTGATGGCGACCTTGCGCCCGAGGCGGGTATCGGTACCCTCGTACACCACCCCCATCCCTCCAGCTCCGAGCTTCGACTCCAGGCGATACTGACCCAACGTCCGACCGAGCATGGGCAACCTCCAATCGAACTGCGCTACTTGGCCGCGGGGCTGAGGCGCTTGAGTTCCTCGAACCAGTTCCGGACGAGGTTCAGTTCTGTGACAGGCGGGAGGTTATAGTCCTTTTTCTCCCGAATAAGGAAGCGCCGGCCGTCCGGCGTGATGTCGTAAATGCGTACTATCGATGAGCCAGTGGCGGCGAACTCGAAGAGCCGCGTTGGCGTACCGGCGGACAGATTCTGACCGGGGGAGATATCCACCTTCATCAGCTTCGTGAAATCGATGTTCCAGTAGAAGAGTTCCCGCCCATCTCTCGCCCACATAGGGGACATCCCACCCTCGCTCGAAATCGGCAGCGTCCTCTTGCCATCCGGAAAGGACCGCACGTAGACCTCGTTGCGTCCCGATTCGTTCGAGACGTAGGCCAGCCAGAGGCCGTCGGGGGAGAACTCGGGAAATGCTTCATTTGACTTGGTGGCGGCAAAGGGAATGACCTGCCGGTCCGCCATCCGAAGCACCCGGATATCCCAGCCCGTTTCGCGACCCGCGTCGACAATAGCGAGGTACTTGCCATCCTGCGTCCAGGAACTTGCCCGTTGTTCGGATTCGGTCTTTCTCAGTTGCTCCATCTTTCCGCTGCCGTCCGCCGCCGCCCACCAGATTTCCGCAGGACTCGTTTTCGACCAGGAGAAGGCCACCCGTTTCCCGTCCTGCGTCCAGACTGGAGCCCCCCAGGGCTGGCCATCCGACGTCAACCTGGTCACCGTTCTTCGCTGGATATCGTAGAGCCCTTCGCTGCGGTTGAGTCCCTGAGTAGTGAACGCCAATTGCCGGCCGTCGGGCGACAGGTGTATCGCCATCACGGGTCTTGCACCGAACGCCGTCCATTTCTCGGCCCGGCCGCTGCGATCGACCCAGTAGAGATCAGCGACCGGCTCCGGGAAAATCCCTCCGGAGACGGAAATCAGCGCCCCGGATTCGGACACGCTGTATTGCCCGGCGCCGGAGTTCATGCCGGGCATGGAAGAGTTGAACGCCTGCATGAGCCCCGCGTTGACCGTCACGGCAGGTCCCGTGGTTTCCAATCGATCTAGACTGAAAGGCGCTGCCATCAACGTGCCTCTCCGCACAAAGATCAAATGCCCCGTTGATACGTACCGTGCATCGGTCCCGTCTTCAATAAGGACCTTTCGCTTTCCTGTTTCGAGCGACAACCATTCAATCCGCGCCTCAACACCGAACTGGGAGGGCATCACGGTAAACATCAGCGCCTTCCCACCCGGAAGGAGGTGCGGCAGACGGTGCGTCGCTTCCTTACTGACATCGACAGTCGTCAGGTTCTCCGGCGTGCCGCCGGCTGCCGACACGTATCCCAGGCCTGATCCCAATGTGCCGAAGATGATTCTCCCATCCGATCCCCAACAGATTCCGACGGTATCAGCCCCGAGATCGCAAATCGAGCTGGGCACTCCACCCTTCACCGCCACCTTGTGCAGTTTCCCCTTGGCCCAGAACCCAATCCACTGGCCGTCGGGAGAGAAGAACGGCATGCATGGCTCCTCGGTGCCGGGGATCACGGTCGATACCTCGCGGTCCAGGGGACGCCTGAAGAGCATCGCCTTCGCCATGGTCCCATCCGGGCTCGCGCTGAACACGAGGGAGTTGCCGTCGGGAGCTAGTGCCATCTCCGTTCGGAAAGGGCCAAGCGGCATTCTAGTCAACTGCCAGCCCGGCGGAAGACGGATCACTTCAGGAACAGCCGCCGCAGGCTTCGTCTGATCCAGGCCTGCCGGAGCGCCGCTCAGCGCCGTCGCATTCGCTGCGAATGTCAGCCAAAGAACCAGAACCGCCAGAAACGCCGTGAGAATTTTCTTCCTGTTCATGTCTGCTCCTTGTTGTTTAAAAAATCGCTTTTTCCGCGATAGGGAGGATTCCCGCTCCGGGCGGAGCGAAGATTTCGTAAGGGCCACGCCGCGGGCCGATGGCAAGCATTCCTTCCTGAGCGCGGCCGTCCAGTTCAGGACGGGCGCGAGCGGCGACTCCACTCTGGAATTTCCAAGAGTCTGTTCGGGCATGAGACTCCTTCGATCCGCCGATTGGATCCGGGACCTCAATTGTGGTGCTTCGGATAATGAGGAGTATATACGAAGAGCTCTATTCTTACAACTCCTATCGGAATAATTGTGTTTTCCCGGGAGAATGTCCCGACGATGTCATTAATGGGCTTTGCCCCGGGAGACAATGATTATGACAGTCGGCGCTACTTCCCCGTGGGACCGAGGCGTGCGAAACCGTCTTGCCGATCCCGCCGAACGGGTCG
>Ga0315291_10008941_pt1 | contig 12290 bp, 10 predicted proteins | sample YL17G12_20_MG_FD_203070 | JGI IMG/M metagenome (GOLD analysis project Ga0315291, IMG submission 203070) | Sediment microbial communities from Yellowstone Lake, YNP, Wyoming, USA - YL17G12_20 | ecosystem: Environmental > Aquatic > Freshwater > Lake > Sediment | place: USA: Wyoming | collected... | reverse complement strand
TGCCACGATCATGTTTGGACGCTTTCAAGGACGTCTACCCCCACAAACCCTGCAGGCGATGAAGATAGCCTTTGGCTTCGTCGAAGGTTCGTTGTGGAACCAGTACGTTACTTACCTTTCACACGCCATCCGCTTCGATTTTGGCATCTCGATATATAGGTTTCCGGCACCTGTCAGCATGGTAATCTCCACCGGCCTGGCCTGGACGCTGCTCATGAACACTATTGTCCTGGTGGTTGCTTTCTCACTTGGCACGCTATTAGGAATCCTTGCTTCCTGGCGGCATGGCGGCAAGCTGGATAGTCTTATGACCCCCTTGTTGATGTTTATCAGTTCATTCCCGTATTTCTGGTTTGCTATGCTGGTACTGCTCGTCTTCAGCGTAAATCTAGGATGGCTTCCATGGGGACATGCCTATGCTTATGATCTTCAGCCCGGGTGGAATCTCAAGTTCTTTGGCAGCGTTGTCACACATCTACTCCTGCCGGCTTGCACCATTGTGATCGTCTCGGTGGGTGGCTGGATGCTGAGCATGCGCAACACGATGATCACTACGCTGGATGAAGATTACGTCACGATGGCTGAAGCCAAAGGGCTACCACAAAACCGCATCATGTTCCGCTACGCGGCCCGTAACGCCATGCTCCCCAATTTCACGTCCTTTGGTATTGCGCTTGGATTTGTGATTAGCGGTGCTCTCCTGACCGAGGTGGTTTTCACCTACCCGGGCCTCGGTTTTCTCCTGTTCCAGGCTGTCACGAGCCAGGACTACCCCCTATTGCAGGGTCTCTTCTTGATGATCACCCTGGCTGTCCTTACCGCAAATCTCCTCGTTGATCTCCTATATGTACGTCTTGATCCGCGCGTGCGGGCCGATTAGGCAGCGTGCAGGGGAGGAATTACGTGCCAGTAAGCGGAATGCTAACCCCAAACAAACCATTGCGCGTAAAGCGAACTCTCTGGATTTCCAGATTACTAAGAGACTGGCGAGCCGATCTGGGTATTGGGATTATTCTCCTTTTTATCATCATGGCGCTCTTGTCCCCTGTGCTTGCCCCCGGAAACCCGAATTATTTCGTGGATGCCGGCAATCTCCCGCCCTCCGCAAAGCACATCCTCGGGACGATGTCCTTGGGGCAGGAAGGATATGCTCAGTTGATCTGGGGGGCGCGCATGTCGCTGGGTATTGGCTTTACTACCGGCTTGGTGATAACCTTCCTCAGCGTGGCTATCGGCATGATCACTGGTTATGCGAGTGGCCTGTTATCTGATGTTTTGTCCGTCCTGACGAACGTGTTCCTGGTGATACCGGGTTTGTGCCTGGCGATCGTAATGGCCGCCTACTTGCCTTCTGGCCCCCTTTCCATCATAGTGGTGCTGAGCATTTCCGGTTGGCCTTGGGGAGCGCGCGTCCTGCGCGCCCAGACCTTATCGCTGCGCGAAAAGGACTTTGTCGCTGCTGCCCTCGTTAGCGGTGAGAGCCATCTGCACATCATATTCTTCGACATCCTTCCCAATATGATCTCCCTGGTCGTCGCGAACGTCATCGGTTCCACTATTTATGCAATCGGCGCAGAAGTTGGGCTGGAATTCCTTGGTCTGGGGAACATTAGTAGTGTAAGCTGGGGCTCGATTCTTTACTGGGCGCGTGCCACCTCCGCATTACCCAGAGGAGCATGGTGGCAATTTCTGCCAGCAGGTTTGTGTGTAGCTCTGATCGGTTTTGCCCTGGCATTGACTAATTTTGCTTTGGATGAGGTATCCAACCCTCGCTTGAGAAAGGAAATGGGGTCGAAACATGGGCTTAGATTTGCCGCCGGACCTGGCCAACCAACCCCAGTTGTTCGAAGCATCCAATAATCCCCTGCTGAGGCTGAAAGATCTCTGTGTCGAATACTCCACTCCACGTGGTTCTGTCCATGCTGTGGACGGAGTGACGATTGACATCTGGCCAGGAGAATTCATTGGCTTGGCCGGTGAATCGGGATGTGGTAAATCTACCATTGCCCAGGCCATCCTGCGCGTGCTTCACCCGCCAGCAGTGATCACTGGGGGAGAAATCTGGTTTGAAGACCAGGATGTCTTGTCTATGGATCTGACAGACCTAGAGCGTTTCCGATGGCAGGCCGTCTCGCTGGTCTTCCAGAGCGCAATGAATGCTCTCAATCCGGTGATGAGAATCCGCGATCAGATCACGGATGTCCTGGAGGTCCACTCGAAACTCAAGCGCGCCGAGGCTGTCCAACGTGCCTTGGAATTGCTTGATCTGGTTGGGATTGAGCAAAAGCGGCTGGTGGATTATCCCCACCAGCTCTCCGGGGGAATGCGCCAGCGAGTAGTCATTGCCATTGCCCTCGCCCTGAATCCCAAGATGATCATCATGGATGAGCCGACCACAGCCGTTGACGTGGTGGTCCAGCAGCAGATTATCCAGGAAACCGAAGACCTGAAGGAAAAACTCGGCTTTTCGATCATGTTCATCACACACGATCTGTCCCTTTTGGTTGAAATATCAGATCGGATTGGGATTATGTATGCCGGAGAGATTGTCGAGCTGGCACCCTCCCGCAGCCTTTTCACCCATCCGCTTCATCCCTATACTCAGGGATTGATGAGCTCATTTCCTGCTCTGACTGGAGCAAGGGAGAGGCTGACAGGCATTCCCGGCACGCCGCCTGACCTGGTATTTCCGCCGCCTGGGTGCCGGTTCCATCTGCGTTGCCCGGCAGTTCAATCACGCTGCAAGGCCGGTAAGCCAGCCTACCGGGAAGTCTCTCCTGGGCATTTCGTCGCTTGCCACCTGGTGTGAATAACTTGGGCGGCCATTGATACAAGATAGGCATGGATTCGGATATGAACCTGGAGAGAACTCCTGAAACGCGAGAGATTCTGCTCGAGACCCGGCACCTGACCAAATATTTTCGCGCTGGTGGGATCACTTCGCGCAAATACCTGCACGCGGTGGAGGATGTATCCCTGTCTGTCCGGCGCGGTCATGTCCTGGCACTGGTGGGCGAATCGGGCAGCGGCAAGACGACCACGGCGCGGCTGATTGCCCGTCTGATACCGGCTACGCGCGGTGAGATTCTATTTGAGGGCCGGAATGTGTTAAAGACCGAGCCGCGCCAGGCTTCGCTAGCGTATCGCGCTCACGTGCAGATGATTTTTCAGGACCCATTTGGCTCGCTCAACCCGACCCAGACTGTCGGCCATCATCTTGCGCGCCCGTTGATGATTCACAAGAAGGCTAGAGGCCGCAAGGAAATCCAGGACAAGGTGTTTGAGTTGCTGGCTACTGTTGGCTTGGTCCCTGTCGAGGAGATTGCCGACCAGTACCCTCACCAGCTTTCGGGTGGGCAGCGTCAACGTGTCGCTATTGCCCGTGCCTTGGCGGTTGACCCCGAGATCATTCTGGCGGATGAGCCCATCTCCATGTTGGATGTCTCCATCCGCATGGGAGTGCTGAACCTGATCGAACGCATGAAGGAGGAGAGGGGTATCGGTTACCTTTACATCACGCACGATCTTGCCAGCGCCCGCTACATCGGCAACGAGATCATCGTGATGTATGCAGGCCATATGGTGGAAGGCGCGGAGAGCCAGGAACTGGTTCAGAATCCTGCTCATCCTTACACCCGGCTCCTGTTGTCGGCTGTGCCAGACCCTCACTCGGGTATTGTCCGGAAGAGGCTGGAGGCGCGTGGTGAAATCGTCTCACTGATCGATCCTCCACTGGGCTGCCTCTTTGCTGACCGTTGCCCCAGAGTGATGGACGTCTGCAGGCTGGTCACACCTGAAAAGGTGTCCATTGACACCAGCCATTGGGCGCGCTGCCATCTGTACGGCACGCCCGTCTGAGGGCGCAAACACCGCCTTTCGGGGAAGCGATGATGCAGTTTCACTATCGTCACAGTTGGGCAAAATCCAGGAGGTACATATGAGCGAGACAATAAACATCGGAATAGTTGGCACCAAGTTCATGGGGCGGGCGCACAGCAATGCGTTCATGGATGTGTCTCACTTCTTCGATCTGCCTGTGACGCCTGTCCTGCGTGCGGCATGTGGACGGAACGCTACCGAATTGGAGACGTTTGCCAGGCGCTTTGGCTGGCAGACCACCGAGACCTCGTGGGAGCGGCTGGTCGCCCGTGATGACGTAGACCTGGTGGACATTTGCACCTCCAACGTGACCCACATGCCGATTGCCGTCGCCGCGGCCAGGGCGGGCAAGCACGTCTTGTGCGAAAAGCCAATCGCCATGAACGCCAGGGAGGCCCGCCGCATGCTCGACGCGGCCCGCGAGGCCGGCGTGCGCCACATGGTCGCCTTCAACTACCGCCGTGTGCCGGCCATCGCCCTGGCCAGGCAAATGATTGAGGAAGGCAAGATCGGGGCGATCCGCCACTTTAATGCCGTCTACTACCAGGACTGGCTGGTGGATCCCAACTCCCCCATCGTCTGGCGCCACGACGTCAAAGAAGGGGGCTCCGGCGCCCACGGCGACATGAACGCCCATACCGTGGACCTGGCCCGCTACCTGCTGGGCGAAGTCGAGGCGGTGAGCGGGGCCAGGGAGACCTTTGTCAAGGAGCGCCCGCTTGCCGATGGGTCGGGCAAGGGCACGGTCACGGCCGACGATGCCCTCTACTTTATCGCGCGCTTCCGCAATGGTGCGCTGGGCTCTTTTCTGGCGACCCGTTTCGCCACCGGGCGCAAGAACTACCTGCGCCTGGAGATCTTTGGTAGCGAGGGGGCGCTCATCTTCAACCTGGAGCGACTGAACGAGTTAGAGTTCTACTCCCGGGCAGACCAGCGCAACGAACAGGGCTTCCGCACCATCATGGTCACAGAGTCGAGCCATCCCTACCTCAGCGCGTGGTGGCCACCCGGACACATCATCGGCTGGGAGCACACCTTCATTCACGAGGTGCGCGACCTCCTGCTGGCGATTGACAAGGGCGAAAACGTCTGCCCCGATTTCTACGATGGCCTGCGTTGCCAGCAGGTGCTCGACGCCGCCATCCAGTCCGCCGCCAAGGGCCGCTGGGTAGAACTTCCCGCCGAATAGGCGCATGCGGTACGGTGCAAAATGAGGCTAATCAACCGCCGCAGCAAACTACCTCTCTACCACCAGTTGTACGAGATTCTGCGCGAAGAGATTGTGCGCGGGGAGTGGCGACCCGGTGACTTGCTCCCGCCGGAGCCTGAACTGATCGAGCGCTACCAGGTCAGCCGGACCACCGTGCGCCAGGTGCTCGACATGCTGGTCAATGAAGGGCTGATCTACCGGCAGCAGGGCCGCGGTACTTTCGTAGCGCAGCCCACGCTCGAACAGGGGCTGGTTCGCATCATCAGTTTCACCGAGGACATGCGCCAGCGAGGGATCCATCCGGGCACGCAGGTCCTGTCTTCCGGGCTTATGCCGGCCCCTTCGGACATTGCTGAGCGGCTGGAGATCGGGCCAGGCGAGGAACTCGCTCATCTGAAGCGTCTACGCCTGGCGGATGGCGAGCCGATGAGTGTCGAAGAGTCCTACCTGATCCACCGCTACTGCCCCGGTGTGCTCCAGGGCGACTATGCGGCCAATCCGCTGCGCGAGGCGCTGGAAAGGGATTACGGCATCCGCCTCGTGCGTGCCAGCCAGGTCATTCGGGCGATCCTGGCGCCGCGTGACCTGGCCGGCCTGCTGTCCGTACAGCCCAGGTCGGCCCTGCTATACGTCGAGCGGGTCTCCTATTCCCAGCAGAATAGCCCGGTCGAGTTTCTGCGCCTCTACTATCGGGGGGATCGCTACACGTTGTACAACGAACTGCGCGACTAACCCAGGTTCGTAGTGGCGACTTCAGTCGCTCTTCCTGGTCAGCGACTGGGTCGTCGTCATCGCAGGTTCGTAGTGGCGACTTCAGTCGCTCTTCCTGGTCAATGACTGGGTCGTCACTACGAGCCGGTATCAAGGAGAGAATCCATGCGCGAACTGAAAGTGTCCGTGGGAGTCTGGTACCTGGGGGCGACGAGCGACCGCTTCGTCAAGCAGGGCTATCGTCCGGACAAGACCATGGAAGAGCGCTTCAAACTGGCCGCCTCCATCGAGGGGGCCGCCGGCCTGGAAATGCACTACCCAACCGAGGTGACGGACGACAACTACAAAGCCCTGAAGGCCCTGGCCGATGACCTGGGTCTGAAAATAGTCCAGTTCTGCCCGCACCTGTGGGTGGATCCACGCTGGATGTTCGGCCAGTTCAGCAACCCAGACCCTAACTTGCGCCGCCAGGCGCTTGACTTGGCCAAACGCACCGTGGACATCGCCGCCTATATGCAGGCGGAGCTCATGGTGTACTGGCCCGCCCAGGATGGGTACGACTATCCTTTCCAATCCGACCACCGCAAGCGGCTGGACGACCTGGTGGCGGGGCTGGCGGAATGGGCCGACTATAACCCGCAACAGAAGGTCGTGGTTGAGTACAAGGCCTTCGAGCCGCGCACGCACAACATGCTCCCCACCATTGGCCACTGCATGACGGTCATCAACGAGATCAACCGCCCCAACCTGGGCGTCAACATTGACGTGGGCCACGCCCTCATCATGAGGGAGAACCTGGCCGAGTCCATCGCCCTGTGTTGCCGCTACGGCAAACTCTTTCACACCCACTGGAACGACAACTGGAAGTTGTTCGACGACGACGTGATCGTCGGCACGGTCAACCTGTGGGAGACGCTCGAGGCGCTGTTCTGGTTGGAGGAGTGGGGCTACGACGGGTGGTATGGCCTGGACCTCTTCCCGTACCGCGAGCCACCCGAGAAAGCGGTGGAAGAAACGATCCGCAACCTGCAATTCGGCTTCGAATTGCTGGATCGCGTGCCCCGCGACGAACTGCGCGAGTGCTTCCGGACCTCCGACGCGATCAAGATTTCGCAATTGATGCGGAGGATGCTGGGGGGGAAATGAAACGTGCTCCGTGTTTCGTGTTCCGTGGCGCGTGACGGAACACGAAACACGCAACACGGAACACGGACCACGCATTACGGATTATTATGGACATCGTCTGCTTGGGTGAACTCCTCATTGATATGTTCCCGGCCGAGGTCGGGCGGAGCCTGGTTGAGGTTTCGGCCTTTCGCCCGAAGCCGGGTGGGGCGCCGGCCAACGTGGCCGTCGCGGCCGTGCGCCTGGGGATGCAGAGCGCCTTCATCGGCAAAGTGGGCGACGATGCCTTCGGCCATCACCTCGCCGATGTCCTGAGGCGAGAGGGAGTAGACGTCCGCGGAATGCGCTACGACAAGGAAGCCCGCACGGCGATGGCCTTCATCGCTCAGCCGGACGTGAACTCGTACGAGATCCTCTTCTACCGCAACCCGGGGGCCGACATGCGGCTGCGGGCCGACGAGTTGGACCGCGAGTTGCTGCGAGAGACGCAGGTCTTGCACTTCGGGTCCCTCAGCCTGATCCAGGAGCCCAGCCGCAGTGCGACGCTGGAGGCGGTCAAGGTTGCCCGCCAGGGCGGAGCGCTCATCTCCTTCGACGTCAATTACCGGCCAGACCTGTGGAGCCGCGCGGAAGCCTGCGAACGGGTGCTGGCCACGCTGCCGTACGTGGACCTGCTCAAGGTCAACGAGGTGGAGATCGCACTGCTAGGTGGAAGCGGGGACCTCGACGTGGCCACCCAGGCGCTGCTGGAGCACGGCCCAGCCCTCTGCGTGGTGACGTTGGGGCCTGAGGGCAGTCTTTTCCGGATCGCCGAGGGTGGCGGGCACGTTCCGGCGTTCCAGGTGCAGACGGTGGACGCCACAGGCTGTGGTGATGCCTTCATCGCCGGCCTGCTCTGCCAGTTGACTGCCTCCCCTCTCCCGATTTCGGGAGAGGGGACGGGGGTGAGGGCCCTTGACGGCGGCGGCTGGCGCGGCCGGCTTACCGTAGCACGCATGTGCCAGGCCCTGCGCTACGCCAATGCCGTGGGAGCGCTGACCGCGCTGACCCAGGGGGTCATTCCCGCCCTGCCTACCGCTGGTCAGGTGGACGTATTCCTGAGAAACCAGGTTTTTTAGAAAGGCCTGGTTTCTATGGCTTCTGAAGGAGATCCCATGCCTGACGCCTCAAACCAGAAAGCAGCCCCGCCGCCGATAGATATACAGCGCCTCAAGGACAAGGCCCGTAGCCTGCGGCTCGACGTGCTGGATATCACGACGCACGCCCGCTCAGGGCACCCTTCGAGTTCCTTCTCTTCAGTGGAGATCGTGACGGCCCTGTACTTCGGAGGCGTCCTGCGCTACAAGAGCGATGATCCACACTGGCCGGAACGAGATCGCTTCATCATGAGCAAGGGACATGCGGCGCCGCTCCTGTACGCAGCGCTGGCAGCCGCAGGATATTTCAGCCGCGAGCAACTGTACCGCTTGCGCCAGGTGGACAGCCCGATGCAAGGCCACCCCGTGGAGGGCAAGGTGCCGGGTGTCGAAACGACAACCGGCTCGTTGGGGAAGGGCATCTCGGTCGGGCTGGGTCACGTCCTGGGCGGCCGCCTGAACCGGTTGGACTACCACATCTACGTGTTGCTGGGCGATGGCGAATGTGAAGAGGGCCAGATCTGGGAGGCCGCCATGGCCGCCGCCCACTTCAAGGCCAGCAACCTCATCGCCATCGTAGACTACAACAAATACCAGGAGACCGGCCCGATCAGCCGGGAGATGGCGCTGGAACCGTTCGTCCAAAAGTGGCAGGCATTCGGCTGGTACGTAGAAGAAGTGGATGGGCACGACGTCGGCGCCCTCGTGGAAGCGCTCAGGTCGCTCTCCGCCCCGGCCCTCACCCCCGCCCCGGCCCTCACCCCCGCCCCCTCTCCCGATTTCGGGAGAGGAGAGGCATGGACCGGCCACCGCGGGCGGGTGAAGCACGGGGTCAGGGCGGTGGGTCAGCCCTCCGTGCTCATCGCTCACACCGTCAAGGGCAAGGGGGTGTCGTTCGTGGAAGCGGACTATACGTTCCACGGCCGGGCACTCACGTCCGAACAGGCCGAAAAAGCGCGGGAGGAGATCCTATGCAGTTAGGTGAGAAAGCGGGCCTCAAGCCGTCCGGGCCGATGCGCGACGTGTTTGGGGAGGCACTGCTGGACCTGTGTCGCCAGAATCCCCGGGTCGTAGTGTTGGATGGGGACCTGTGCAACACGACCAAGACCCTGGCCGTGCGCCAGGAGTTCCCGGAGCGGTTCTTCAACATCGGCCTGGCCGAGAGCAACATGGTCAGCATCGCCGCCGGCCTGGCAGGCTGTGGCCTTATCCCGTTTTGCACGAGTCTCGCTTCGTTCCTGCTATGCAATGCCTACGATCAACTGCGGCTGTGCGTGGCCATCGCGGGCGTCAACGTCAAGGTCGTGGGCAGCCACGGGGGTGTCACGTTGGGCAAAGATGGGCCAACCGCAATGGCGATTGAGGACCTGGCCATCGTGGGAGGGCTGCCCACGTTTGCCATCGTGGTGCCATCCGACCCGGCTTCGATGCGCGCGGCGGTGCGCGCCACCGCTGGGCACGTGGGGCCGGTGTACCTGCGCTCCAGCCGGGTGGCCATGCCGCACATATATCCGGCAGACGCGGCGTCTGTGCCCTTCCAGATCGGCAAGGCCAACCTCGTCCGGCAGGGAGATGACCTGACGATCATCGGCTGCGGCATCATGGTGGCGACGGCGCTGGACGCGGCGGCTATGCTGGCGGAAGAGGGGATCCAGGCGCGGGTGCTGGACATGCACACCATTCGGCCCATGGACACCAGTGCCATCGTGGCAGCGGCGCGCGAGACGGGCGGTATTGTGACGGCGGAGGAGCACCTGCTCCAGGGCGGCATGGGCTCTAACGTCGCGCGGGTGGTGGCAGAACATTGCCCCGTGCCGATGCGCTTCGTCGGCCTGGCCGATACCTATACGGATTCGGGGGACCCGGACGACCTGCTGGTCAAGTACGGCCTGACCGCCGGGGACATTGTGAGGGCGGGGCGGGAAGTGGTTGCAGTGAAACGTGAAGCGTGACACGGAGCACGAAACACGAAACACGAAACACGGAACACGAAACACGAAACACGGAACACGCTGGAGATGTGGAAGATGCTACATCAAGTGTTATCAGAGCTGGAAGCCAAGGGGACACCCATTCGCGTCGGCGTCAGCGGGGCCGGGTGGATCGGCAGCGGCTTCGTGGCGCAAGTCGCGCACGTGTCGGGGATGGTGGTCAACGTGGTGGCCGACGCCGACGTGGCGGCGGCGCGGGCGGCGTTCGAAGGGATTGGGGTCGCGCCGGAGGCCATCGTCGAGGCGAACGTACCGGGGCCGGCCATGGATGCCCTGCGGGCGGGCCGGCGGGTGGTCAGCGGGTCCTACACCCTGGCCGCGCAGTTGGAGGCCGTGGACATCGTCGCCGACGTGACGCCGTCGCCGGCCACCGGTGCCGAAACCGCCTACGCCTGCATCCAGCACGGCAAACCCATCGTGATGGTCAACATTGAGGCCGACGTGACGGTGGGGCGCATCCTGAAGAAACTGGCACAAGACGCGGGCGTGCTCTACACCGTTTCCTCCGGCGACGAGCCCGGGTGCCTGATGGAACTGTACGACTTTGTGAGCAGCCTGGGCTACGAGCCCATCGTCATCGGCAAGGGCAAGAACAACCCGCTCGACCCGACGGCGACCCCCGACACGGTGGCCGAGTCGGCCCGGCGCTCGGGCAAGGATCCCTTCCAGGTGGCCTCCTACGTGGACGGCACCAAGACCATGTTCGAGATGACCTGCGCGGCCAACGCCACCGGCTGCCGGCCGATGCAGCGCGGGATGGTCGGACCGGAGGCGACCCTGGAGACAGTCTCCGACATTTTTGCGCTCAAGGAAGACGGCGGCATCACTCCATTTCCCGGCGCGGTGGATTTCGTGCAGGGCGCGGCGATGTCGGGCGGGGTGTTTATCACCGTGCGCATTCAGGATGGGCGCATCAGCGCCGACTTACGCTACCTCAAGGTGGCAGGCGACGGGCAGCGCGGCGGCAAGTACTTCACTTTTTTCCGGCCCTATCACCTGTGGTTCCTGGAAGCGCCGATCTCGGTGGCGCGCGCCGCGCTCTACAAAGAGGTGTGGCTGGCGCCGCAGGATCGCCCCGTGGCCGAGGTGATGACGGTCGCCAAGCGGGCGCTCAAGCCGGGCGACCGGCTGGACGATTTTGGCGGCTACACCTTCTACGGCGTGATGGAGCGCGCCGAGGAGGCGCGGGCGTTGAACGCGCTGCCCGTCGGGTTGGCCCCAGGGGCAGAGGTGGTGAGACGTGTGTCTTTGGGCAGCGTCATCACGTGGGATGACGTGAAACTGGACGAAGGCAGTCTGGTGGTCCGCTTGCGGCGCCAGCAGGACAGGCTGTGAGTGCCGCAAAACGGAATACAGTTGCATCTTTCACCTTGAGTGTCATCCATCACCAGAACTGGAAAGGAGTACCTCATGCGTATCGGAGTTTTCACCGTTCTGTTCCAGAACCTGCCGTTCGAGCAGGCGTTGGACAAAATCGCAGGTATGGGCATCCAGGCCGTCGAGATCGGCACAGGTGGCTACCCGGGCAGCCACCACTGCCCGGTGGATGAGTTGCTCGCAAGCCAGGAGAAACGCCAGGCGTACCTGAAGGCCATCACCTCACGCGGCCTGACCGTCAGTGCCTTCAGTTGCCACTACGAGCCGCTGCACCCCGACCGGAAACTGGCACAGGATTCGGACGACGTGTTCCGCAAGTCGGTTCGCCTGGCCCAGTTGCTGCAAGTGCCGGTGGTCAACGTCCTTTCCAGCACTCCTGGCGGCGCTCCCGGAGACAACATGCCCAACTGGGTCACCTGCCCCTGGCCGCCGCACTTTCTCAAGATCCTGGACTACCAGTGGAACCAGGTGGCGATTCCCTACTGGAGAGGGGCGGCCGGGTTCGCCCAGGAGCACGGGGTGAAGATCGGGGTGGAGATGCATCCAGGGCAATTGGTCTACAACGTCGAGACGCTGCTGCGGCTGCGCGAGGCCTGCGGGCCTGCCCTGGGCTGCAACTTTGACCCCAGCCACCTGTTCTGGAACGGTGTGGACCCGCTGGCAGCCATCCGCAAGTTGGGGGACGCCATTGTGCACGTGCACGGCAAGGACGTCTACGTGGACCACTTGAACGTGGCCGTCAACGGCTGCAACGACCACAAGCCCTACGACCGCTTCGCCGGGCGCTCGTGGACCTTCCGCTCCATCGGCTACGGCCACGACGCCAAGGTCTGGAAGGACATGGCTAGCGCCTTCCGGTTG
>Ga0315291_10008940_pt1 | contig 12290 bp, 9 predicted proteins | sample YL17G12_20_MG_FD_203070 | JGI IMG/M metagenome (GOLD analysis project Ga0315291, IMG submission 203070) | Sediment microbial communities from Yellowstone Lake, YNP, Wyoming, USA - YL17G12_20 | ecosystem: Environmental > Aquatic > Freshwater > Lake > Sediment | place: USA: Wyoming | collected... | reverse complement strand
GGCATTCAGGAGTTCCGTTCCTTCCCCCCAATCAGCCATTCCGGTCTTGGCGTTCCGGGTACCCAGCGCCGGCGCTGGGTGTCCTTGGCGGTTGAGAATTTCGGATTGGGGATTACTGGCCGAAATAAAGTCCTAAAGGCCGAACCAAGTGGAGAGGGGTCGTTACCGCCCGAATCGGCGCTGGCGATGCTGATAGCTGCGGATGGCGCGGAGCAGGTCGATCTTGCGGAAGGCGGGCCAGTAGGCGTCGCAGAAGTAGTACTCACTGTAGGCGCTCTGCCAGAGCAGGAAGCCGCTCAACCGGACCTCGCCGCTCGTACGGATGATGAGGTCGGGGTCCGGCAGATCATACCTGGCGCATCTTCCGCTCGATCAGGGAGAGGAGCCCCTCAATCTCCTCCGGCGGGCGCATCAGGTTCTCCGTGGACAGGATCCACATGGTGACCATCCGGATCCCAAGCTCCACGCACCACTCCAGCGCTTCCTCCAGTTTCGCTGCGCCCCGTTCGTGACCCTGGATGATTTCGGCCAGCCCCAACTGCCGCGCGAACCGCCGATTCCCATCCAGGATCAGGCCGATGTGGCGAGGGAGCGGCTGCCGGCGGATTTCAGCCAGCAGTCGCCGCTCGTAGAGGCGGTAGAGGATGGAGGTCAGCATCGCTGGAGCGCCTCGGGTCGCACGCTCCCCTTGGGCGGAGGACCTTGGGGATACCCGTTTACCCCAATCCGAAATTACCAACCGCCAAGGCGCCAAGAACGCCAAGACCGAAATGGCTCATTAGGCGGAAACAAAGGAAACTCCTGAAGGCCCCATGAACCGGGCTTCGCGTTCTTCGGTGGCGGGACCGGAAGATCATATCCTTGGCGGCCTTGGCGTCATGGCGGTTCAAGGTTTTTCTCGGATCAGAGTTTATTATACCTGCCCGCATCCCCAGGGACAAGACACCCGGGCTCCGCCCGGCTCTCACCGCCAGGGCGTAAGCCACCAGAAGAAGGCCCGGGGAACATCCGCCGGCGTCACCACCGGGGTGCGGGCGATCTCGCGATCCCCCACCCGGGCGATCAGCGTGCCGACGGGTTGCCCCTTGGGGAGGGGCGCACGCAGCCCAGCCTGGACGTCCACGGTGGTCCGGATGGCCCCTTTCTCCTCCCGGAGCACAAACACCCGGACATCGCTTCGCGTCACGGGGCGGAAGGCGCCGTTCGCCCGCGGAAGACGAATCTCTGTGGCCAGCGGCGTCCCCGCCTTCGCCACGACCACCTCGACATACCGGCTGAACCCCTCTTCCAGGAGTCTCGCCGCCTCCTCGAACCGCGCGCGGTTCGTGGGCGCCCCCATGACGACGGTGATAAGGCGCAGATTCCCACGAGCGGCCGTGGCGGCGAGATTATATCCGGCCTCCCGGAAATGGCCGGTCTTCAATCCATCTGCCCCGGGAAACCAGCCGATCAGATAGTTGCTGTTCTTCAAGATGAATGTCCCCTCGCGGAAGGGGGCCTCCGGTGTAGACGTCCATCGGAGGATCTCCGGGAATTTCACCAGCTCCTGGGAAAGTCGGGCCATGTCCCGCGGTGTGGTCACGTCCCCCTCCTGGCCGGGCCCGGGCGGCAGACCGTGGACGGACGCAAAGCGCGTCAAGGCAAGCTTCAACGCCATCGCCCGTTCATTCATCCGGCGCACCGCCCCCTGGACGCTGCCGGCCAATCGCTCGGCCAATGCCACGGCCGCATCGTTGGCCGAGCCGATGAGGAGTGCCGCCATCATGTCCTCTACGGGAAAGACCTCTCCCCGCTTGAGGTAGACCTGAGAGCCGCCCATCTTGCTCGCCAGCGCAGAGGTGGGGACGGGATCCGTGAGTTTCAGTTGGCCGTCCCTGATCGCTTCCATCACCAGAAGGGCCAGCATCATCTTGGTCATCGAGGCGGGGGCACCAGGGCGATCGGGCTCCTGGCTGGCCAGGACATCCCCGGATGCGGCATTGACGGTGAGCCAGGCCCCGGAGGTTTCTACCCGGGGGCCTACGGCCGGTCCTGATCCTCCCTTGGATTTCGCCGCGAAGACGGGACTGCTCACGAGATGCAAGAGGACGGCGCCGCTCACGATGCAGAGCCACACGTCCCTTGTGCGCCGGCGCCACCACCCCTTCCGACCCACCGCCACCTCGCACCTGACCGCGCCCGAACCGATCATGCAGATCCTCCCTTGCCGACAGAGGTTGGTAAGGACAAATCCTGGCATCTCAATTCAGCGCCTCTTCGAAGCTGATGCAGAATGCCACGCGCTTGCGCCAAGGTCAACCCTGCTCTATTCGTCACCCACCGCACCCTGAGGAATCCAACAGCGTTCGGCTGTCCCCGCTCCGGACCGCCTCCGCCCCGGACCGCGCGGCGGAGCGGGGGCAGCGGGGCGGAGTCGGCAGTTCGGGCGTTTCCGCCCATGGCGGATTCCCGTGGGTCCAGAACCACCGAACAATCGAACCGTCGAGCGCCTGAACGGTTTTGCACCAGGCGAATCCGGACTTGTCCTGGCGCCCGGAAATCAGTAAACTCACCTTTAACTCCCACGAGGTTTCCAGCCAATGCTCTCCCTGGGAATCGACTACGACACCACGGCCTGGAGGGTGGCGGCCTGGGATGAGGACCGGGCGGCCGACCTCCAGACGTTCGCGCAGATGACCGAGCTGTGGGATTTCGTCGAGGACCTCATCACGCTGCATCCCGCCATCCCCATCGTCCTCCCTTCCGGGTTCGGCGTCCCCGTGACCCGCGTCGAAGAGATCCTGGACCAGGACATCGTCGAGATGACGCTGCAGCCCAGCCGGCCGACCGCCGACGGCCTCGGGAAGTTCCTGGCAGAGGCACGGCGTCGCTCCCTGCGGGCGTTCTGCATTCCCGCGGTGAAACTGTTGCCCTCGGTTCCCCCACAGCGAAAGCTCAACCGCGTGGATCTCGGGACGTCGGACACCCTGTGCGCCGCGGCCTGGGCCATCCACTGCCTGGAGGCAACCGGTCGTCCCCATGCGGCCTGCGACTTCATCCTGCTGCACACCCGAATCGGCACGAGGAGTCTGCTCGTCGTGCATGGAGGCCGCATCGTGGACGGCATCGGTGCCACCGCGGGGCAGATGGGCACCACGCCAGAAAGACTGCCGGCCGCTATCGCATCGCACCCCGGAAGGAGCCTCAACTCCCGTCAGATCAATGATGACCAATCACTCGCCACTGGTTACGGCCAGGCGGCCTTGTGGGAAGCCATCGAGAAGGAGTCGCTCGGCCTCCTGGGTTTCCACAAGCTGTCCGAGGTGATCCCGACCGGCATTCGCCGTGTCGAGTTCACCCAGGCGCTGGGAAAGCGACTGCCTCTCGTTCAGCTTCCTGCCCCCCCGGACGGGTACGAGGCGGCGCTGGGTGCGGCGGTCGTCGCGGCCGGCCTCACCGGCGGGCCGACGGCCCGCCTGGTGGAGCACCTCGGCCTCTGGGAAGCCCGCGAGCGGGTCCTAGATTGGATCACGGCCTGAGAGAAGAGTTCCGCAGGTCACGGTTGCGGAACCGGCGGGACAGACAGTCCGACGAAGAGGGTGACGGAGCGCGCGTGCTTGCGGCGGCGCTCGCGGTCGGCTGACAGGAACGCCCTCAGGGCTCTCGAGCGAGAATATCGCCGTCGCGAGATGCGAGCGCCTGGCGAGCCGCCCGGAGGTAGCGACACTCCCGCTGGAATTCCCGGAATCCCAGGCAGGAACACCCGCGGGCCGACCAGCGGCCATCCTGCCGGTGAATCTCGACCCGGTACGTTCCCCGCGCATGACGGGCGTGGCAAATCGGCCCCTGCCGATCCTGCGTCCAGGTAAGCTGCACCCCTTCCGGCGGCCCCTCTAGAAACTCTCGCACGACATCCTGGACACCATGGCCTGTGGGGCCGTGCCGGTAAAACTCATCCAGGAAAGCGTTCACGCGCGAGTAGCCGCGTCGCAGTCCCTGCCACATCCCTTCCAGGGTCATCGCTGACCTCTCCCCGCACTCCCTCAGGTTCCCCGACCTGATCATTCCATCCCTCGGCCGGCTCCCCGGAGAGTCCCCCCTGCCCCCCAGAATCCGATCCAAGACAAAAAGGGGTTGGCGAGTAGTTGCCAACCCCTCGAAACGTCGTGGTGGGCGCTACTGGGATCGAACCAGTGACCTCCGCCGTGTGAAGACGGCGCTCTAACCGGCTGAGCTAAGCGCCCGCGTGCGAGTCCACCGGCGAGTCACGGCGGATCACGTGAGGCCCTTTACATATCACAGCACCTGAATCCGGTCCACCAGATTTTCAGGCCGCCGGACAGGCTCCTCCCTGCCTTCTGCCTTCTGCCTTCTGCCTTCTGCCTCCTGCCTTCTGCCTCCTGCCTCCTGCCTCCTGCTCTACCCCCACGTAATGCAGTTCATGTGCAGCACCGGGTTCCAGAGGTCTTCGTGCGCGGGCAGGATGCGCACCCGGAAGCCGTGGAGCCCGGTTGTCTTGCCCTGGAGCGTCCCTGAGTATATGTAGACGCCGGTCCGGGGACACCCCTCGACTTTCATCTCCGAAACAGTCGCGGACGTGATCTCTCCCTCGCCGCTGAGGAGGCCGGCATACAGGGCGACCGAGACATCCTTCGGGGCCAACGACCCCAGCGTGATCTCCGCTCGGACAGTCCGCGTGGTGCCCGCCTCCAGTGGGGCCACCATCTCGGCCTCGACGGACTTCACCGCCACCCCTTTCCAGTATGTCCGCACCCGTTCCTTCCACGCGGCCAGCGCCTGCGCGCGCTGCAGGCCGTTGGCGCCCAGGACCTCCCAGCGCTGGCCCGCCGGCAGATACAACCGTTCCGTATACTCCTTCACCATCCGGGAGGCGCTGTAGACCGGGCAGACGGTGCGCATGGCGTTCTTCATGCGCCGGATCCACTCCCGAGGGAGGCCGTCCCGGCCCCGGGTGTAAAACATCGGCACCACCTCGTTCTCCAGCATCTGATAGATGGCATTGCTCTCCACCTGGTCGTGGTAGCCCGGATCCTCGTATTCCTCCCCGCGCCCGATGGCCCAGCCGTTGGTCCCATCGTAGGCTTCGTCCCACCAGCCATCCAGGACACTGATGTTGATGGCCCCATTGACTGTGGCCTTCATGCCGCTGGTCCCGCTGGCCTCCAGGGGGCGCCGGGGGTTGTTCAGCCACACATCCACGCCCTGATACAGGTAGCGCCCGACCTTGATGTCGTAATCCTCGAGGAAGACGATCCGCTGGCGGAACTCCGGCCGGCGAGCGAAGTGCACCACCTGCCGGATGAAGTCCTTCCCTTCTTGGTCGGCCGGGTGGGCCTTGCCGGCGTAGATGATCTGCACCGGTCGCTGCGGATCGCCCAGGATCCGCGCCAGCCGCTCGGGATCGCGAAACAGCAGGGTGGCCCGCTTGTACGTGGCGAACCGGCGCGCGAATCCGATGGTGAGGGCCTTGGGGTCCAAGACCTCCTCGGCCTGCTCCCGCTCTGCGGGCGGGGCACCCCGCTGCTCGAGCTGCATCTGCAGGCGCCGCCGGGCGAAGGCCACCAACCGCTCCCGTCGCCGCTCGTGGGTCCGCCAGAGTTCGGCGTCCGGGATCTGCTCCACCCGCTCCCAGACCGACTGGTCGGCCGGGTGCGAGATCCAGCGCGGGCCCAGATAGGAGTCGAAGAGCCCGGCCATGTCGTGGGAGAGCCACCCTCGGACATGCACGCCGTTGGTGATGGAGGTGATGGGGAGATCGTCCACCGGGACGTCCGGCCACAGCCCGGACCACATCCGCCGCGAGACCCGTCCGTGCAGGGCGCTGACGCCGTTGGTGGCCCCGGAGAGCCGGATGGCCAGGACCGCCATGGAAAATGGCTCGCTCCCGTCCGCGGGATTCTGCCGCCCCAGCGCCAGGAAGGCGTCGCGGCTGAGGCCCAGTTGCGTGTAATACGGCCCGAAGTAGCGGTCCATCAGGTCGGGAGTGAACACGTCAATCCCGGCCGGCACCGGCGTGTGCGTCGTGAAGACGTTGCTGGCCGCGACCAGCTCGCGCGCCGCCGCGAAGCCCACCTTGTGCCGGACGATCAGGCGCCGGATGCGCTCCAGGGTCAGGAAGGCCGAGTGCCCCTCGTTGATGTGGCAGACCGTGGGCTCGATCCCCACGGCGTCCAGCGCCCGGATCCCGCCGATACCCAGCAGCATCTCTTGGCGAATGCGCGTGTCCCGATCGCCCCCGTACAGGTACCCGGTGATGGCGCGATCCTCGGGGCCGTTGACCGGGAGGTCGGTGTCCAAAAGGTACAGGGGGACTCGCCCGACCTGGGCCCGCCAGACCTGGGCCTTCACCTTGCGGCCGGGGAACTCCACCTCGACGGTGACCGGGGTGCCGTCCGCCCGCCGTTCCAGGGTGATGGGCAGGTTGTAATAGTCGGCCTCGGGATACTGTTCTTGCTGCCAGCCGTCGGCATTGAGATACTGGCGGAAGTAGCCGCGCCGGTACATGAGGCCCACCGCCACCATGGGGATGCCCAGGTCGCTGGCCGACTTCACGTGATCCCCCGCCAGGATCCCCAGGCCTCCCGAATACAGCCGCAGCCCCTCCACGATTCCGAACTCGGCACAGAAGTACGCCACGCAAATGCCATTCTTCGGATAGGTCTGGCCGAACCAGGTGGGCCGTTCCAGGTAGCTCGACAACCGCGCGCTGACACGGTCCAACCAGGCCAGATACCCCTCGTCGGCCGTCAGCTCGACCAGTCGCTCCTGAGATACCAGGCCCAGCATCTTGATGGGGTTGGCGTAGCACCGCTCCCAAAGAAGCTGTTTGGGGTCCAGCCGTCGGAAGAGATCAATGGCCTCCCCGTCCCATGTCCACGCCAGGTTCATCGCAATGCGCACGAGTTCCTTCAGGCGGTCTGGGATCTGGGGTACGACGGTGTATCTGTGGGCGGGAATCACGGCGGCCTCCTTCCTGGCGGGTCCCTCCCCCTGACCGGGGCAGCCTCGGCACACTCACCCCTCTCCCCGGCCGCCAGAGCATACTGCGGACCGGCCATCTCGGCAAGGGATTGTCTGAACTTGCAAAGCAGGAGAGGATAATCCGGAGGGAAGGACAGGGGGCCGCTCTGGCCCCCAGGATCGTCGGCGCCAGGAGTCCCGGGCGACGCCTAAAAAAACGGGCCACCCGGGGGCAGATCTCGGGTGGCCCGTCGCGTCAGGATGGGAGCGTGGACAGGGCCTCCCCCGCCTTCTTCACCGACTCGGCGTGATTGCCGGCCTTGTGCAGCTTGTCGGCCTCCTCGGCCAGCGCCTTGGTCTGCTTCACCTTGTCGCTGTTCGGATCCATCTTGGCCATCTGCTCGTTGGCCTGCTTGATCAGGCTCGGGCACTTGAAGGCATATGCCGGAGCCTCCACTGCTAGGACCAGAGCCGCCACCAATGCAACAAGCGCAAGCTTCTTCACGGTTTTTCCTCCTTCTGTTGGTCGTGTGAACGATCCGCGAGACGGTGGAATCTAGCCCGCTAGCGTCCACCCGCCAAGAACAACGTAGGACCCCAGATGGTTCCCCCTGGCACCTTTCTTACTGTGGCCATCCGAAACCGCGCGTCAGCTGGGTGCCCTCGGCCCGCTAAATCTTTCGGCTTGCCTTGAGGCGCGATCCAGCATACTCTTTAGCTTGTCCGTCGGATTCCTCCGGGGCACCCTCGGATACGGCCTGTGCCCCGTTCCGTCCCCCAGGAAGAAAGGACGCGAGGGGGCAGGCCACATCCTGATTCCTGCCCCCGCTCAGCCGGCGCAGTGGAGGCGTAGCAATGCAGCAGACGACGATCCAGCCCGAGACCCTGCAGGAACTTCAGCAGAAAGTCGCCTATGCCGAGCATGTCAAGCAGATCATCAATCGGATTCACTCGGCCAAGGACCTGGATCACATCCTGGTGGACCTGAAGGACGAGATCCTCTCGCTCTTCGATGCGGAGCGGCTCACACTGTATGCCGTGGACGCCGAGAAGAAGGAGATCTATTCCAAGTTCCTGGACATCGACGAGGTCAAGGAGATCCGGGTCCCTATCAGCGAGCAGAGCATCGCCGGCTTCGTGGCCAAGTATCGCCGGCCCCTGAACATCGGCGACGCCTACAACCGGGTCGAGCTCAACGCCATCAGCCCCGCCCTGGTCTTCGACAGTTCCTGGGACAAGAAGAGCGGCTTCCACACCAAGCAGATCCTGACCTACCCGATCCTGGCCGAGAACAAGTACCTGGTGGGTCTCATCCAGCTCGTCAACAAGAAGAGCGGCGGACGATTCACCAAGAAGGACGAGGACTCGGTCGTCGAGATCACCAAGACACTGGGCATCGCCTTCTTCAACCAGTTGAAGCTGGCCAAGAAGACCCCCACCAAGTTCGACTACCTGGTGGCCAACAACCGCATCACGCAGGCGGAGCTGGACGCCGCCATCGCCGAGGTCCGGAAGGGGCAGACGGACATCGAGTCCCTCCTGCTCGACAAGTACAAGGTCCCCAAGGCGGACGTCGGCAAGTCTCTGAGCCAGTTCTACAAGTGCCCCTTCGTCGAGTACGACGGGCGGATAGTCCTCGACCCCGAGCTGCTCAAGACCCTGAACATGGATTACCTCAAGAAGAACTTCTGGCTCCCCTTGAAGCGGGACAAGGATGGTGTCCAGATCCTCATCGACGACCCCAACAGCCTGGACCGGGTCCAGGACATCAAGCGGATCTTCCCCGGCCGGACGATCCAGTTCGCCGTCGGATTGCGGCGGGACATCCTCCAGTTCCTCTACGCCGCCAGCGGCGAGGCGGACCCCGCGGCCAAGGGTTCCCTGGCCGACATCATGGGCGAGCTGGTGAGCGAGGCCGAGGTAGAGAAGCAGGAAGAGGCCAGCGCCGGTGTCGTGGACGAGAATGACAGCGCCATCGTCCGCCTGGCGAACCAGATCATCTCTGACGCCTACAAGATGGGCGTTTCGGACATCCACGTCGAGCCATATGGGGAGAAGCGAGAGACGATGATCCGGTTCCGCGTGGACGGGACCTGCTTCGAGTACCAAAAGATCCCGCCGACCTATCGCCGGGCCCTGGTCTCCCGGTACAAGATCATGTCCCGGCTGGACATCGCCGAGCGGCGCAAGCCTCAGGACGGCAAGATCAAGTTCATGGTGGGCAACAAGGAGATCGAGCTGCGCGTCGCCACCGTGCCCACCGCTGGCTTCAACGAGGACATCGTGATGCGGATCCTGGCGGCGAGCGAGCCCCTGCCACTCGAGAAGCTCAACATGTCCGAGCGGAATCACCGGGAGGTCAAGAACATCGCCGCCAAGCCGTACGGGATCATCCTGTGCGTGGGACCCACCGGATCGGGCAAGACCACCACGCTGCACGCCATCCTGGGCTACATCAACACCCCCGAGCGGAAGATCTGGACCGCCGAGGACCCCGTCGAAATCACCCAGTACGGGCTCCGGCAGGTCCAGATGCAGCCGAAGATCGGCCTGACCTTCGCCGCCGCCATGCGGGCCTTCCTGCGCGCCGATCCGGACGTGATCATGGTGGGCGAGATGCGCGACAAGGAGACGGCCGAAACCGGGATCGAGGCCTCACTCACCGGCCACCTGGTCTTCAGCACCTTGCACACCAACAGCGCCGTGGAGACAGTCACCCGCCTTCTCGAAATGGGCATGGACCCCTTCAACTTTGCGGACGCTTTGCTGGGCGTCTTGGCCCAACGTCTCGTCAAGACGATCTGCAAGGAGTGCAAGGAGAAGCATCATCCACCCAAGGAGCTCTTCGACGAGCTGGCCTACAGCTATGGCGAGGAAGCCTTCGCCAAGCTCGCCTACAAATACGACGACAGCTTCGTTCTGTACCGGGGGAAGGGCTGCGAGACGTGCAAAAACACGGGCTACAAGGGGCGGACCGGCCTGCACGAGCTGTTGATCGGGACCGACGACATCAAGCGGATGATCCAGAAGCGCGCGACGGCCGAAGAGCTTTTGAAGTTGGCCCGTGAGCAGGGGATGACCACCCTGGTCCAGGACGGGATGATCAAGGTGATCCAGGGCTGGACCGATTTCAAGCAGGTCAAGGCCGTGGCCATCAAGTAGCCCCGGGAGATCTGACGGGGGCGCCGCCAAGAAGCGGCCGGGCATCTGGAGAGCCGTTGTCTCATGGGTGCGAACACGTGACCAGGCGGGTCGCGTTGCGAGCGCTGCTCGCAGAAGCACGCGGCCCAAAAGCAAGCTCCTTTCACCAAAAGCGGAGAGATTCGGTCAGTAAGTCCTGCCGCCCTTCTCTTTCCACTCCCTGAGCAGCTCCAGGCACTCCTTCTGCATGAAGCCGCTGGTTATCCTTACCTTGGAGTGCCCCTCCATTTTCATGCGCCTGTCGCTGACCGTGAGCTCTGAGAACCCCAGCCTCTTGACGTCGGCAATGCCTGTTCCGTATACGATCGCCCCAATCTTGGCCCAGTGGATCGCCGAGAAGCACATCGGACAGGGCTCAGTGGTCGAATAGATTATGCAGCCGTCGAGCTCGTGGGACCGGAACCTCCTGCAAGCGAGCCTTATGGCGTTCATCTCCGCATGGTTGGTGGCGTCCTTCTTCGTAAGCACGGTGTTGTGCGCCACAGCGATCACTCTGTCGCCCTTCACGATGCACGAGCCGAATGGCGAATTGCCTCTCTCGACACCCCTCTCAGCCATACCGATAGCAAGCTCCATATACCTCTTCGAAGGTTTCATGCGCCGGCCACCATCCTTCGCATGTGCCTGACTCCATACCCCTCCGCCGCGGCCCCACCGAACGGTGCCGTCCGTCCGGGTCCACCCTATTGTCACCCCTCTCCAGCCACCCGGCCCGCCCGTTGCCCCAGCCACCTCCCGCTTCAGCAGTTCTGGCTTGAGACCGCGCGTCCCGTTGCGGCATGCTCCCGTCCCCGCTCGCGGCGGCTGCCCGGCCCTGCGCCGGGCTCGGACCAGCACCGGCGCCGCGCGGCCCAAGAGCAAATTCCTGTCACGCCTATCGCGCCCACGTGAAGGGTGAAGCCCCTTGCGACTCCCCGAGAAGTGGTTGGCGCAAGTCCTTCGGGCCTCATCACATCAGGGTATCCCAAAACTCTGCGCGCTCCAAGAGCCGGAAGGCGGCCGGCAATTTGCGCTCGCCTTCCGGCTGCGGGGGACGACCCGCTGCTGTCAGTCCTAGTTGAAAACGGCCGGGACCGGCGGCTGAAGGCGCGGCATGCCGATGGGCGGCTCGCCCTTCACGCTCTGCACCAGCTCGAAGGCGCGCTTCACCGTCTCGTCGGAGCCCTCCAGCGCAATGACGACGGCGCCCTCGCTCCCACCGACGCCCCCCGAGGACACATGGATGGCGTGGACGCCCGTGAGAATTTCCAGCGCCTGAATCTCGGTGACCACCTTGGCGCTGACCACGGGCATGAGGGCCACGCGCGTGCCCATGACGTACCTGAAGAGTTTGTTACCGCACGCCCAGGATGCGTCTATCACGGAGGCGATCATCTTCTCCAGGCCCGCCGGGACAATGAGGTGGGAGCCGCGGGCGGCCAGCACGGGCCATATGGAACCGATGGTCCCGCCGAAATCGTTGGCGGCCAGCACGCCCACGTTCCCTTGCGGGTCTATGGCGCTGGCGCCCTTCACCGAGACGTCGGTGGCGGTGAACTGCTTCAGGGCCTCCTCGGCCGACTCCTCAATCTTCACACCCCTGCGGAACACCCAGGGCCCGAGGCCTTCCTCCGGTATCGTCACGGCCAGGCGGCTGTCGGTGACGATGCCGGCGGTGCAGTTGGCCTTGGGGAGCTTGAGGCCGAGGATCTCCTCGGCGATGTAGGCCGTGGTCGTGCCGCGGGACACGACGAAGAGGCCTTCCTTCAGCGCGCGCTTCACCTCAGGCAGGGCCAGCACGCCCTTGGCGATGAGCCGCTTGGACTCCGACGGCACCACCACTACGATGCCGTGGACCCTGTCGTCCCGTGTGCCCACCAGCTTCTCCCTGTAGGATGACGTATCGTAGAACACCGCTCGCCTCCTGGCTAGATGTTTGCCGCGCATTCTAGCATGCGACGCTTTGTATCACATAACGCATTCGTTCAGCCTTCTGATGCATGCGCACTACCTTCTGAGGTCATCGAAAAGATCCTCACCCACTCCATCTCAGGCCTGGGCGATGACATCGATCTCCACCAGGGCCCCGCGGGGTAGCGAGGCCACGCCGACCGTGGAGCGCACCGGCTTGTCCTGGGGAAAATACTCGG
>Ga0315291_10008939_pt1 | contig 12290 bp, 10 predicted proteins | sample YL17G12_20_MG_FD_203070 | JGI IMG/M metagenome (GOLD analysis project Ga0315291, IMG submission 203070) | Sediment microbial communities from Yellowstone Lake, YNP, Wyoming, USA - YL17G12_20 | ecosystem: Environmental > Aquatic > Freshwater > Lake > Sediment | place: USA: Wyoming | collected... | reverse complement strand
ATGAGCTGGGTATACCGAATGAAGATATCTGGGTCGATCCCATCATTCTTCCTGTGAGCACGGCGGGTGAAGGTCAAAATATCGCTGTGGGAAATCTCGAATTTATCAAGATCCTTCAGGACGTCCTCCCCGGCGTAAAATCAACCGTAGGACTTTCCAATATATCCAATGGAGTACCCGCTCACTTAAGACCGATCCTCAACCGTACTTACCTTGTGATGCTTGGGAAGAGCGGACTCTATTCAGCGATTGCTGATCCGCTCGATGAAGAATTGATGGCATTTATGAAAGGAGAGATCCCTCACATCACCGACCTCATATACAGGACAATGGATGGTGAGGAGATCGACCTCTCTCCTTTATCTCAGAAAGAGGCTGCGTATGTGAAGACAGCGAGAGTTCTTATGGCCCAATCACTCTATTCAGATGCATGGCTGGAAATTTAACAACTCTCATGTCACAATTAAAGTGAACTTATTTAAGACCTAACCAAACATATTTGAAATTTCCCCTCACCCTTCCCCTCTCCCCTGAGGGGAGAGGGCAGGGTGAGGGGGGACATAAGTGTTAGAGATAAATTCTCAGACTTAAAGATGTAAGAATCTAATGATAAGGAGGTAGATGATGGAATATAAGGCACCTAAGGAAGCTTACAAGGGAGTGGTAAGAGAAGTTACTATTGGAAAAGGAGATAAGACCCTGAAGGTCGGAGGAGAGAATATCCTTCCCCTTCATTTCTTTGACGAGGGTTCATTACCCAATCCACCAAAGTTTGTTTTGCAAGTGCTCGATATGGAACCCACGGATAAAACCCCACACCTCATGGAGCCCTTTGCAGATGTTATTTCCGACCCGATCAAATGGGCAAAAAAATGTGAAGGGTTTGGTGTCGATGCCGTCTGCCTTACACTCGCCAGTACCGATCCTGCCGAGAAGGATTCTTCTTCCGATGCGGCTGCTCAATTGGTAAAGCGGATGGTCGGAGAAATCAAAAAACCTCTGATCGTTTATGGGTCAGGGGACGAAAAGAAAGATGCAGAGGTTCTTCCTAAAGTGGCCCAAGTATGCGCTGGCGAGAACCTTTTGATAGGGCCGGTTCAGAAAGAAAACTTTGAGGTCGTGGGCAAAGCGATATTGGAGCATGGGCATGTAGCGATTGCTCAGAGTCCCCTCGACATTAACCTTCTTAAGGAATTAAGTGTCAAGCTCTGCAAATTTTTGCCCCCGGAGAGGGTCGTCATCGATCCCCTCTCCTCAGCACTGGGTTATGGTATTGAATATAGCTTTTCCCTGATAGAAAGGGTGAAACAGATTGGGGTCATCACGAAGGATAGTATGACCATGATGCCCATCATCGCCAATCTCGGCGATGAATGCTGGAAAACAAAACAGGCCAAAGAGAATAAGACACAGGGATTGCTTTGGGAGGGAATCACTGCGCTATCCCTTTATCTGGCTGGAGCGAATATCCTTATCTTGAGGCATCCTGAGACACTCAAATTAGTAAGAGAAACCATAGGGAGGTAATGGCAAATGGCGGAAATAAAGGAATTAACAAGAAAGTTAAAGGAGGTTCATGAAAAGATCAAGGCCGAGATCCCTTGGGAGCCAATCGGGCATACACCCATGCCTGAGATCCCTGACCTTAGAAGCTGGGATATGAAACTTCTTCAGACCTACAAACCTTTCTATGCCCCGTTCTGTGACCTATGCTGCTTTTGCACCTACGGCAAATGTGACCTTACGGAGACGCGGAGGGGGGCATGCGGGATCGATATTGGGGCTCAACAGGCAAGGTTTGTTCTTTTAGCCTGCCTCATGGGAGCTTCAGCCCATGCTTCCCATGCCGGACACATACTGGAAGTCTTAATTGAGAAGCATGGACCGGATAAGAAGATCAATTTAGGCACTTCCGTAGAACTTGAGGCACCGATTATAAGGACTGTTCTCGGGTTAAAACCAGAGACACTGGGTGATCTGAAGATAGCAATTGAATATGTTTATAAAGAGATCACCCATCTTCTCGATTCTACAGCCATGGGTCAGGAGGGAAGTTGCCTGGATTTTGAATCAAAATCCCTGCATGCAGGCATGCTTGACCATGTGGCCATGGAGGCGGGCGATATCGCCCAGATTGTAGGATTTAATTATCCTACTTCCGTTGCCAATACGCCTCTGGTAGACCTTGGCTGGAATTCCGTGGATAAAACAAAGCCCATCATCTGTTTTGTAGGACATAATCCTGCGACCTCAACGGTCGTTGTGGATTACCTGCAAGATAACAACCTTTATGACAAGGTTGAATTATGTGGGGTATGCTGCACTGCCTTAGAGACAACCCGGTATTCTGCAAGGGCCAAGGTGATAGGCCCCTTCTCTCGACAGCTCTTTTTTGTAAGAAGTGGCATCGCCGATGTGATCATGACCGACGAACAATGCATCAGGACCGATATGCCCATTGAGGCGACAAAGGCTGGCTCTGCCCTTATCGCCACCCTCGACAAGGTCATGTATGGACTGGAAGATGCGACCGACATGGATACGGATGAGATCGTGAAGAAGATGGTGGAGGAGAAGAAGCATTATGCCATTCTTGATCCAAAAAAGGCGGCTGAGGTGGCAACAAAGGTTGCAATGGCCATTGCACCTCAGAGAAGGAAGGAATGGATTACGGAACAGGAGGCTACTGAACTTGCGAAAAAATGCAGCAGCTGCGGCATGTGCGAGCAGGTATGTCCTAACTTATTCGATATCGGAAAGGGTATCAGTGAAGTTGCCAAAGGCAATTTCGATGTGATAAAGGAAATATTCAATTTATGCGTCGGCTGTGGCAAATGTGAGGAGGAATGTCCTCGAAATCTTCCTATTTTTAAGATCATGCAGGTGGGGGCAAGCAAAGAGACCTGGAAGATACGTGCCGGACGTGGACCGATTATGGATACGGAAATAAGAACGGTTGGCGCACCGATCACCTTGGGAACAATCCCTGGTGTCGTAGCACTGGTAGGTTGCTCCAATTTCCCTGACATCCGAGACCTGGCCGAAATCGTAGATGAATTCGCTCGTAGGAAGTATATCGTTGTCGTTTCAGGTTGCACCGCTATGGCTGTTGGAATGTGGAAGGATGATGAGGGAAAGACCATTTATGAGAAGTATCCAGGTGATTTCGATGCTGGATGTGTGGTCAATGTGGGCTCCTGTGTGGCAAACAGCCATATCGCTGGAGCAGCTATTAAGATCGCCAATATTTTTGCCGCTTTGCCTCTGAGAGCCAATTATGAAGTCATAGCTGACTATGTCCTCAACCGAGTAGGAGCGGTGGGTGTTGCATGGGGAGCTTATTCTCAAAAGGCAGCCTCCATTGGCACAGGCTTTAACAGGTTGGGAGTTCCGGTCATCCTCGGTCCCCACTCTTCTAAATATCGCAGGCTCTATCTCTCGAGGAAGGATGAAGATGAGTGGAAGGTCATGGATGCGCGAAAGAGGCAGATTGTAGAAACCAATGAACCTTCACCAGAGCACCTCGCCTATGTCTGTGAAACAAAAGAGAAGGCAATGGTGATGATCCCCAAACTATGCATCCGGAAAAATGATACGCCTCAAGGAAGGGCGATAAAACTGAATCACTATATCTCCCTCTATAAAAAGTATATGGGCGGTGGTCTTCCAGAAGACCTCCCTCTCTATGTCAGAAGAGATGCCGACATCCCTATCGTTTACAAAAAGGAGGTAAAGGCTTATTTAACCCAAATCGGCTGGAAACCAAAAGAACCTGTCGGACTTCCCACCCTCATTGGAACTTATCCAACGAAGGTCCCGCTGGATTCGGTCATACATTAAAAAGGAGGAGAATAAAATGAGCCAATTAGCACCCTCATTGCCATATCATCGAGTGAATATCCTTACAGGAACGAGGACGGCAAGACTGGTAGAGGATCCGGCAGAATATGCCAAACAAATCACGAAAGCACAGCGACCCCTCCTCGTCCTCGGCCCGCGTTTGCTGAAGATCACCCTGGGCGAAAGATTGCTCCTCGAATATGCTCTCGACATTGCGAAGACCAAAAATATTCCTACCTGTGCGACGGCCACCGTTAAATCGAAGATGGTGGAATTGGGGGTAAAACCCGATAGTGTCTATGACGTCGTTGAGATCATCAATGCCTTGAAGGATCCAGAGTGGAAAGGGGTGAGGAAGGAAGGAAATCATGATCTTGTGATGTTCTTCGGTTTCAGAACCGATCTCGGGGAACAGGGACTTTCTGTCCTTAAGCATTTTGCTCCTCACCTAAAGACGATGACCCTTTGCAAGTACTATTATCCCCATGCCGATTTTTCTCTTCCCAATTTCAGGAAGGATGAACAATGGAAGAATTTCTTAGAAAGTCTAATAGATAATCTGAAGAAAGGAGAATAAGAATGGAGTTTCATGCTGACCTCGGACCGCAATATGAAGGTGAAGTGATAAGGAAAGAGAATCTGTATATCGAGTTCGGAGGACCAAAGGTACCGTATAAGTTTGAACTGGCAACGGTGAAGAGTCCCGACGAAGTGGAGCATGAAAAGGTCGAAATCATCGGCCCTGACCTGAATGAAATGGAACCCTATAACCCTGAGACGGATAAAGGGGGTACTTATCCCATCGCTCTTTTAATCGATGTTGCCGGATCTGAATTGGATAAGGATGCGGAGGCCATCATCGAAAGAAAGATCCATATGTATTCCAATTTTATTCAGGGTTGGTACCATATGAATCAGAGACAGGATATGTGGATGAGGATAAGCAAGGATGCCTATAAAAAAGGTTTTACCTCTTTAAAAGAATTGGGTGAAATCTTTAATTTCCTCTTCACCTCAGAGATGCCGATCATTGAAAAGATCCAAACAACCATCATTACGGATCCTAAGAAAGTGCAGGAACTTTTGCCAGAAGCTCTCAAGGTATATAATGCCAGAGATGAAAGGGCGAGGCAGATCAAAGACGAGGATGTCGATACATTTTATGGCTGTGTCTTGTGCCAGAGCTTTGCCCCAACCCACTGCTCTATCATCGCTCCAAATAGGATCGCAAATTGTGGCGCCATCAACTGGTTTGATGGTAGGGCTGCTGCGAAAATCGATCCCGAAGGACCTATCTTCGCCATAGAAAAAGGGGAGTTGATCAATCCTGCCAAGGGTGAATATGAGGGGGTAAATAAAGTCGTAGTGGAGAAATCTTTGGGGACCTATGATAAAGTTTATCTCTACAGCGCCTTTGAGCATCCCCATACCTCATGCGGTTGTTTCCAGGCAATCGTCTTCTACATCCCTGAAGTGGATGCCTTTGGTATCGTGAACAGGGAGTATAAAGGGGAGACCGTCATTGGGACTACTTTCTCCCGCATGGCGGGTGAGACCTCCGGAGGAAAACAGATCGAGGGCAGGCTCGGAACCGGTCTGGAGCAACTGAGATCCGTAAAATTCATCCAGGCAGATGGTGGATTGGCGAGGATCGTTTGGATGCCTAAAGAGATAAAAGAAAGGTATCGAGATGTGATAGAAGCAAAGGGACTATACGATAAGATCGCCACAGAGGAAGATGCCAAGAACCCCGATGAACTTGCTGCATTTTTAGAAAAAGTGGGGCACCCCTGGTTAAAGGGTGAAGTGGAACTTCCAACGTAGAGCTTCCAACACAAAAATAGGAGGTGCGATATGCCAATATCAGGTTCTGAAATTGTAAAGATGCTTCCTGGAAAAAAACCATGCAAGGATTGTGGATTTCCCACATGTTTCGCTTTTGCGATGAAGTTGGCCACAGGTGGTGCAACGGTCGATAAATGTCCTTATCTCTCCACAGAGGTGAAGGCTAAGCTCGAAGATCTGCTGGCACCGGCCATCAAACTTGTTACGATAGGAACAGGAGATAACAAGGTGCAGGTTGGAAATGAAGAGGTGATCTACCGGCATGAAAAGACTTATGTGCATCCACCGGGTCTCGCCATTCTTATTTCAGACAAAGAAAGCGATGCCAAGGTTGATGAGAAGATAAAAAAGCTAAAAGAACTGCAATTTCCATGGGTAGGTCTAACACTCAAGGCGGAGCTTCTCGCCCTTCAATTTGAATCCGGAGACAAGAACAAATTCCTCGCCTTGGTTAAAAAGGCGTCTGCAACAAACCTCGGGATGATTCTCATCTCCCAGGATCTGGATACCCTATTTGCTGCTCGGGATATATGCGCTGACAAAAAACCTCTGCTCTACCCGATTACAAAGGAGAATATCGATCAGGCCATCCCAAAAATTAAGGCAAAACCGACCCCTGTCGGTATTCGGGGAGCGAGCATTGAAGAACTAATTCCATTAACGACCAAGTTGAAGGAGGCTGGAGTCGATGAGGCCGTATTAGATCCAGGATCTAAGAACCTGATGGATGCAATAAGGGACCAGACTTTCATCAGAAGGGCAGCATTGAAACAAGGTTTTAGACCCCTGGGCTACCCAACCATCGCCTTTCCCTGTTTCATGGCAAAGGATGGTTTAAAGGAAGCCCTCGCTGCCTCTGTTTTCGTAAACAAATTTGCTGCCCTGATCGTCCTTTCCGATTTCGATCAGTATTCCCTTCTCCCCCTCTTGGTGGAACGCCTCAATATCTACACCGATCCTCGTTTCCCAATGGCGGTGGAAGAAAAATACTATGAAGTTGGAGAGCCAGACGAGAATGCCCCGGTTCTCATCACTTCGAATTGGGCGCTCACCTACTTTATTGTCTCCTCAGCGATTGAGGCAACGAAGGTCCCTTCTTTTCTGGTTGTCAAGGATACAGAGGGGCTGGGTGTCCTCACGGGTTGGGCAGCCGGTAAGTTTAGTGGCGATTCAGTGGGTGCAATGGTGAAAAAATCAGGTATCGAAAATAAGGTCAAAAACAAAAAGATAGTGCTCCCAGGAAGGGTGGCAAGAATTAAAGGGGAGCTGGAAGACGCTTTGCCTGGTTGGGAAGTGGTGGTCGGTCCAAGAGAAGCAGCAGGCATTGGAGCATTCCTACCGGAATATATTAAGACATTAAAGAAATGACAGAGAAAGGAGAAGAACAGCTCTCCAATATCTTTAAAAAGCATCGAGGAGAGCGTAACGGTTTAATCCCCATTCTGCTTGAGATTCAGAAAGAATTTGGATACCTTCCAAAAGAGGCAATGAAGAAGGTTGCTGAGTTTTTGGGGATGAAGCCCATTGATGTTTGGGGGGTCGTTACCTTCTTTAACCAGTTTCGATTGACCCCCCTTGGAAGGAATCATATTAAAGCTTGTTTGGGGACGGCCTGTCACCTGGCAGGGGGGCGTTTAGTCTTAGAGGCTTTGGAGCGGGAGCTTAGCATCAAAGTAGGCGAGACCTCGACAGATGGCCATTTCAGCCTCGAGAGGGTTGCCTGTATCGGTTGTTGTATGCTGGCTCCCGTAGCGGTGATAAAGGATAAGATTTATCCCAAGATGTCTCCTTTTAAGGTGGAGGAATCCTTAATCCCATATCGGCAGGAAGAGTAAACCCCGTTAGAAAGGGTGGGGCTTCAACCTTGTCCTTTTAAACGGAAAATTAATAAATTATTTGTAGTGTCCTCATTATAAATAGTAGGGTTTTCTAACGGGGCAAAGAGGAAATTGACATTTGAAGAGATTAGAAAAAGGGCCGTAGGCCAGTGGGAAGCTTTAAAAAACGGTGTACATATACTTGTTGGGACCGCTACCTGTGGCAGAGCAGCAGGTGCTTTGGATGTCATTGATGCCTTTAAAAATGAATTTGAACGACGGGGCATCGATGCACCCATCATTCAGGTAGGGTGTATTGGTTTATGTTATGCTGAACCCCTGGTGATCATTTCCAAACCTGAATCCCTCCGTATCGTTTACCACAACATCACCCCGGATTTAGTTTCCCGTCTTGTAGAAGGTTATATCGTCGGTGATGACCCATGCCTTGAGCTTGCATTGGGAACGCTCGAGACCGATGGAAGGGGAACTCCCTATATCCCTGAACTATCAAGATTTGAACACGAATGTCGCTTCATACTACGACACTGTGGTTATATTGATCCTGAAAATATTCATCACTACATAGCGAATGGGGGTTACGGCGCCTTAGAGAAGGCTCTAAGGATGACGCCCGAGGGAATCATCGAAGAGGTAAAAAAGTCGGGACTCCGGGGAAGGGGAGGAGCTGGATTCCCTACAGGGCCCAAATGGGAGCTATGCCGCAAAGCTGAAGGCATAACAAAGTATGTCGTTTGTAATGCGGATGAAGGTGACCCTGGCGCCTTTATGGACAGGGTCATTTTGGAGAGCGATCCTCAAGAGGTGATTGAGGGGATGATCATCGCTGGCTATGCAGTAGGGGCTCAGAAGGGGTATATTTATGTCCGTGCCGAATATCCATTAGCCATTGACCGTATCATGAATGCTTTAAGACAGGGAGAGGAAAAGGGGATTTTAGGAGAGAATGTTCTCGATAGCGGCTTCAGTTTTCATATTGAGATTGCAAAAGGGGCGGGTGCTTTCATCTCTGGCGAAGCAACGGCATTGGTCGCAGCCATAGAAGGAAGAAGGAGCGAACCGAGAGTAAGACCTCCTCGCCTTACGGAAGTCGGTTTATGGGGCAACCCTACCCTTCTAAACAATGTGAAGACCTTCTCCTATATCCCTTTGATCATTGGACGAAATGGGGGAGGAAATGGGGGACGAGATGGGGGACATGGAACCGATGAGTTTGCCCCGTTAGAAAACCCCGCTATTCATGGCGGGGATCATATTCCTCATGGAAAGGGAGGGGGCAAAACCCCGTCTTTTCTAACGGGGTTTGCTTCGATTGGGACAGAAAATAGCAAAGGCACTGCAGTATTTACCCTCGCTGGAAAGATCCAATACCCTGGTCTCACTGAAGTGCCTATGGGTACAACACTGAGAAGGGTTGTTTACGATATTGCCGGCGGTATGCGGAATGGGAGACAATTTAAGGCGGTGCAGATTGGCGGTCCGTCGGGTGGTTGTATTCCTGAGAGCCTCCTCGACATTCCCATCGATTTCGATTCCCTCCGTGAAGCTGGTTCGATGATGGGCTCAGGGGGAATGATCTTCATGGATGAGGATGATTGTGCGGTGGATACGGCACGATTCTTTCTTGATTTTACCACAAAAGAATCCTGTGGCAAATGCACGATGTGTCGGATCGGCACATTGCAGCTCCTTGGCATTTTAGAAGACATCTCTACCGGAAAAGCCGAAATGGAAGACCTCAAGCTTCTTCAACAATTGTCTGAAGAGGTCAAGATGGGATCACTTTGTGGTCTGGGGCGTTCCGCTCCTAATCCTATCCTCACGACGATTCGTTACTTTGGTGAGGAATACAGGTCTCATATCCTGGAGAAACGTTGCCCTGCCTTGGTCTGCAAGGATCTGATTGCCTACTACATCCTTCCAGATAAATGTGATCGAGCTTGTGAACATTGTGTCCTTGTATGCCCTACCGAGGCGATCAAAGGTGGAAAGGGGGAGATAAAGGTGATCGATCAGGAGAAGTGCTCTAAATGTGGCACCTGTCGCGAAGTGTGCCCTCCTGAATATCATGCTGTAACAAAGATCTCACCGATTAGCAAACTTCCTCCAAGTTCAACAGAAAAGAAAGCTTCAGGAGGTGGTTGAAAAAATATCGAAGGGGCGTCTGAAAAATACGAACTGTCACTCCCGCGAAGGCGGGAGTCCAGACTTGTCCCTGTGAAGACAGGGAACCAGTAGAAAAAGAAAACTGGATTCCTGCTCCCCGCTTCCGCGGGGACAAGTTTACCCCTGCGAAGGCAGGGGCAGGAATGACCCGAAGGGATGAAGGAGGTCAATAGAATGGCAAGGAATATCGTCTCCACAGGGAGAGGGGGGGCAGGAAAATCAACCTTTGTCGCTTTGATGAGTCGATATCTAATACCCCCATCCTTACTGATCGACCTTGACCCCGACCTGAGCTTGGCCGATATGTTAGGGATAGATTTTCATAAAGAAGGAAAGCGGACTGTGGTGGAGGCGCTCTATGATGCGGTGGATGAGAGAAAACGTGGAGGAAGTCCTCTCACCCCGGTGGAGGATCGTTTCCAGGGACTGATCTGGAGTGATTGTTTGTATGAGGGGAAGGGTTTCGATGTCCTGACCCTCGGGACAAAGGATCTCGAAGGGTGCTATTGTTTTCCCGATCACCTCTTGAGGAAAATCATATCCCAGCTCTCTAAAAATTATCGGAATGTCGTTGTCGATTCACCAGCAGGTCTGGAGCATCTTAACCGTAATATTGTCTCCCAGGTGGATGACCTGTTTGTTGTCCTCGATCCCTCCGACAAGTCACTGATCCACATAAAGAAGATCAAGGCCATTTTAAAAGAGGTAGGGACGATGTATGATCATTTCTATGTCCTGGCAAATTATATGTTCGATGAAGAATCGGAGAGGTATTTCAAGGATACGGGTGAAATCTATTTAGGGAAGATAGATTATGATAAAAGAGTTGAAGAATACAATGTGAAGGGAGAATCCTTGCGGAAACTACCCGATGACTCGCCTGCATGCCGCTCGGTGAAGAGAATCTTAGAGAAAGCGGGGTTGGTTTAAAGTCAACGAATGATGCGAATGGCATCGAATTTCACGAATTATTAAGGGGAGCATTATATTGTTTGCATTTCTCAATAACTATTTTTAAATTCTGTATGAACGATCCCCCTTTGGCAAAGGGGGACATAGGGGGATTTTCCAAACCTTTAAATCCCCCCTTACCCCCCTTTTCTAAAGGGGGGGATGCAAACAAATATATGCTCCGGGTAATATGATATATTCGATTTATTCGCTGTCATTCGTTTTATTCGTTCATTCTAATTGTGGAGCGTATTTTGAAATGGGAAAGATAAATGTGATTACCGGCAGAGGGGGAACAGGGAAATCGACCTTTACCACCTTGTTTACAAAATATATCAAAGCAAAGCCCCTCCTCCTGATTGATCTCGATCCTGATGGAAGTCTGGCTAAAATGCTCGGTGTCGATCTGGAAAAAGAGGGGAAATGGACAGTCGCCGATGCACTTTTCGAGGTCATCGGAAAGGGCAAAGACACAAAAGACATACCGGATCTATTGAAGCGTAAAATCGAAGAGGGGGCCATCCTGTACAAGGATGAAAAGTTCGATCTCATCACACTGGGAACAAAGCTTGCCGCGGGCTGTTACTGTTTGCCTGACGAGATGATTAAAGAGATGATCAGGAATCTTCACAAAAATTACGAAATGGTCATCGTCGATTCCCCTGCTGGTTTAGAGCATCTTAACCGAAAAGTGACACCCGACATCAACGACCTTTTCGTCGTGCTTGATCCGTCTGAAAAATCGGCAAAACACATAGACAGAATCAAATATGTCACCCAGGGTGTCAACATAAGCTATAATAAATTTTATCTTGTAGGGAACTACAGGTTCACCCCGTTAGAAAGCCCTGCTATTTATGACGGGGATGTAGATAGAAAATGTCCATTCCTTATTGGAGCCGGGGTTAAAGACTCATCCTTTCTAACGGGGTTCACGGACGAAGCTGAATCGTTTTTACTAAGGAGCGGGGAGAAATATCTGGGAAGAATTGCTTATGATCCCCTCGTCAGGGAACACAATTTAAGAGGTGAATCCCTGCTTAAGATTCCTGAAGATTCCCCTTCTTCCACATCTGTTAAAAAAATATTACGGGAGGCGGGTTATGTGCTCGTATGAGGATATCTCCAAAGAAAGCTTTGAACTGGCTCTTAATCTGGCTACTAAAAAGCTTTCAAGCATGAAGGCTGAAGAAATATGCCGAAACAGTGGGGCCTTTCGAATAGATGACGATAGCATCCTGATCCAATATTTGAACCGTCCTTATCAGGTCGCTATTTCCACCGGGGAGATTTCGCTGAAGGACAAAGAAGAGGATGTTCCCATCAAAGATAAGATATTGATCCTCCACTACCTCACCCAAGCAAGAGGCACGCCTTTTAAGAATAAACTCATCACTTACGGGCAGATAGAGGGGGGAAAGTTCTATTCTCCTGTATTTGTGAAAAGGAATTTGGATCCCATTCTAAAGTGCTTCGGTCATAGACCCAAATTGCTCCTTGAGGTTGCCCAAAAAATGGGCGGGAAAAGCGCAACCTACGGGGATATCTCCGTCAGCATTGACGCCTTTCCCATGGTGCGGATCTTCATCATCATCTGGAAAGGAGATGACGAAGTCCCCCATGGGGGGAATATCTTATTTGACGGAAATA